>Ga0315336_1003347_pt1 | contig 21564 bp, 17 predicted proteins | sample ASW5metaG_FD_204512 | JGI IMG/M metagenome (GOLD analysis project Ga0315336, IMG submission 204512) | Ammonia-oxidizing marine archaeal communities from Monterey Bay, California, United States - ASW #5 | ecosystem: Environmental > Aquatic > Marine > Intertidal zone | place: USA: California... | reverse complement strand
TTGATTCATCCTGCCGGTATTCACCCCACCGCAATCGTAGATGAAAACGTATCAATAGGAAAAGACGTTTGCCTGGATGCGCACGTTCGGGTTCGTGAGGGGGCCGTCATTGGAGATGGCGCGATCATATATTCCGGCGTGCATATTGGTCGCGGCGTACAGGTCGGGGAACAGACCGTCATCTATCCAAATTCCACCATACGAGAGTTGTGTGTGATTGGAAAACGATGCATTCTCCATAGCAACTCGGTCATCGGAACCGACGGATTTGGTTTCGCTCCGGTTGGCGGTATCAAAGCCAAAATACCCCAAGTGGGAATTGTTCGGTTGGGTGATGACGTTGAAATTGGCGCGAATAGTGCCGTGGATAGGGCCACTTGTGGCGAAACGGTTCTCGAGGACGGCGTCAAAATTGACAATTTATGCCAAATCGGTCATAATGTGAGGATCGGTAAACACACCACAATATCTGGTGCTTCTGCCATCGCCGGGAGCACAACCATTGGCACCAATTGTACCATAGGTGGCCAGACAGGCATTTCAGGCCATCTGGAAATCGGAGACAATGTCATGTCAGGGGGCGGGACCCTTATATTACAATCGGTCCCATCAGATACGATTGTTTCCGGACGTCCGGCAATGGAGCATCGAAAGAATGTCCGGGGAGTGATGGCACTGCCCCGCTTACCGGAAGCCATACGCCGAATTCGCACTTTAGAACAGCGACTAGAAGAACTGGAAAAGCAACTCAATGGATAAGCAACGAACGACAAAAGGAATCGCTTCCTTTTCGGGCATCGGTCTGCATACGGGCAATTTAGCGACATTAACTTTCAAGCCTGCGCCCCCCAATAGCGGCATAACTTTTTATCGGACCGATCTTGAAGGCCGTCCTGCCATCCACGCGGAAGTGGACAACGTTATCGACGTTTCCCGTGGCACGACCATTGGCGAAAACGGGGCAGAGGTTCATACGGTGGAACACGTGCTGTCGGCGATTGTGGGTTCCGGCATCGACAATTTGGATATTGAAGTCGACGCCAATGAAACTCCATTGGCTGACGGTAGTTCTCTTCCATTCATTGAAGTATTAAAGGAAGCGGGAATCATTGAGCAGGATGTCGAACGGAAATATATCACAGTGGACGAACCTGTGTATTACCGTGAAGGCGACGTTACATTAAGTGTTCTTCCTTCCGAAGAATTGCGAGTTACGATGACTATCGCATTTGACCACGTCGCTGTAGGGACGCAATACGCTTCATTCACGATTACGCCCGAAACGTTTGAACAAGAAATTGCGTCCGCGCGGACGTTTTGTTTTTTAAGGGAAGTGAAGACGCTTCAAGACCAAGGTTTGATTCGTGGAGGAACCTTGGAAAATGCAGTCGTTATCGGAGATGAATCGATCTTAAATGATGATCTTCGCTATCCCGATGAAATGGTTCGACATAAAGTACTCGACTTGTTGGGCGATTTGTTTTTAATTGGACGTCCCGTAAAAGGGCACATCATTGGTGTCAAATCTGGTCATCCGACGCACGTCAAATTTGCCAAGCAAATTAAAAAGGCTCTCTTGAACGGGACAGCGCAAAGTACGACGCTTAAAGGCTTATCCAAACCGAAACCTGCACCGGCATTGAACGTAAATGCGATCATGAAGGTGCTCCCTCATCGTTTTCCGTTTTTATTGGTGGACCGAATTATTCGGTTTTCTTCCGGGGAATACGTCGAAGGTATCAAGAATGTCACCATTAACGAACCGTTTTTCCAAGGTCATTGGCCTCGCAACCCGGTTATGCCGGGCGTCCTGATTATCGAAGCGATGGCACAAGTGAGCTCCGTTTTGATTTTTGGTCCGGATGGAAACCCGGATGAACGTCAGGCGTTTTTCATGGGTATCGACAATGCCAAATTCAGGAAGACGGTCGTGCCCGGTGATCAAATCGTTATCGAATCGAACATGCTTCGTTTACGCCGCAATGCATGTCGGGTTAAAGCCGTCGCCAAGGTGGACGGTCAGTTAGTAGCTGAAGCGGAAATGATGTTCGGTTTGAGCGACAATAGCCAGCAATAATTCCTACCCGTTATGCCGATGTCTATTATCTTCGTCTGAATTGCATCCATCGTTTCATCATGTTCTTCACCGTGGGAGTCAGACGAGTTTTGTTGTATTGTCCGCCTACTCGCGCAATGGCTTCGGACTGGGTCGGATAAGGGTGTATGGTATTCGCGATCGTCGCGAGTCCGATGTTGTTCGTCATGGCCAGTGTAATTTCTGAAATCATATTGCCCGCGTCGGATGCGACGATGGTTGCGCCGACAATCTTGTCGGTGCCTTTTCGTACATGAACTTTCACGAAACCCTCCGATTGTCCGTCGGCCAGTGCACGGTCGTTTTCATCAAGCTGTTGAACGAATGTGTCAATGTCGATTCCTTTTCCTTTGGCCTCGTTTTCGTACAACCCGACATGGGCTACTTCGGGATGAGTATAAGTGCACCAGGGCATGGTAAGGGAACTTAGTTTTTTACGACCGAATGGGCCAATGCTGAACAATGCGTTTTGGATCACAATTCTGGCCGCGAAGTCGGCGGCATGCGTAAATTTCCATCGCATACACACATCGCCCGCCGCGTATATGTTTGGATTGGACGTCTGCAACTCATCCGACACGGTAATGCCGATTTTCGGATCGTAGTCGACCCCCGCAGTTTCCAATTCCAATCCTTCAACGTTTGGTTTTCGTCCAACCCCTAAAAGAATCTCATCGACGTGGAGAATCTCTTCTCCATCGTCGGTATTCAAATGAAGCACTTTTTCGCCATTTTCGGAAAGAACGTTTTTCGTTGTACAGTCAAGCTCAATGGTTACCCCATCCTGTTTAAGTTGGTTTTCAACTATTCGGGCGGCATCCCGGTCTTCTCGGCCCAAAATCTGTGAGGCGGTTTCGATGATAGTGACCTCTGTTCCGAGGTTCTGGAAGGCTTGAGCCAATTCGCATCCAATGGGCCCTGAACCGATGATGGCGAGTCGTTTCGGTTGTTCTACCAATGAAAAAATAGTCTCATTGGTGAGAAATCCTGTAGTCTCCAATCCCGGAATGGGGATTTCGGCTGCACGAGCGCCGGTGGTGATCGCTGCTCTCTTGAAATTGAGAATGGAGGAACCGACTTCAATTGAGTTTCGTCCTGTAAATTTGGCGGTACCGAGAAAGACATCCACGCCCAATTCTTCCGTGTACCGTTTCGCCGAATCGACGTGACTGATATCGGAACGGATTTTTCGCATCCTTTCCATGACCAGACCGAAATCAACTGGAGGTTTCTGGGCGGACGTTATCCCGTAGTGTATGGCATCTTTGAAGGCGGCGGCGATGCGGGACGAGGCGATCAAGCATTTCGAAGGTACGCATCCTACATTCAGGCAATCACCACCGAGAAGGTGTTTTTCAATAAGGGCGACCTTGGCTCCCAAGCCCGCAGCCGCCGATGCCGTGATCAGACCGGCTGGACCACCACCGATTACGACGAGATTGTATTGCGGCGCCGGTTCAGGATTTTTCCAATCCGGCGGGTGGACATGAGAAAGCAGCGTCTCATTGTAGTCGTCTCTTGGTTCTATTGTACCGGGTTGGATATTCATTTGAACTCAAACTCCTGCAGTCAAAAATTATTCTGACGGCTGTTCGGTTTTAACGGCCTCGCGTAACGCTTTTTGAGCGATTCGGGTGATAAAAACCGTGACCACGATCGTGGCAATCAATCCTACTGTATAAAGTGCCCACTCGCCCGCTGTCGTTTCTTCTTTGGCGACGTCTCCGCCGAGCATCCCTAAATAGACGTATAGGACTGTGGCTGGCATCATGCCTAACCAGGATGCGAGCACGTAATGAAAAAACGGAATATTGGTGAGACCGTATCCGTAGTTTTGCAGATTGAACGGAAGGGCTGGAGTCAATCGGGTCAAGAAAACGATTCGCCATCCTTGTTGGGCCACAGCTTCATCGATCGCCTCAAACGTCGCGTTGCCTTCAATTTTTTTGACGACGGCATCTCGCGCGAAATAACGACCAATGATGAATGCGGCTGCGGCTCCGAGCGTCGAGCCGACGGATGTTAATGCGAACCCCAAAGGAAGACCGTAAATGGCACCGGCACCCAGTGTCAATATGGATCCTGGAAGAACAAAGACGCAAACGAGAACATAAAGGAGAACGTAGAACATCGCTCCGGCAGGTCCCAACCCCTTTATCCACTCCAATGTTTCTCCTACGATTGACTTGATGTCGAAGGCTAGGAACGAGCCAACGATTACGAGTGCTCCAATGAGAATGATGACCAATTTTTTATTGATTCGGGGCGATCTTGTATCGTTCAATGTAACCGTTCCTATGTTGAAACTCACTTAGTATGTACTAGATTCAAGGCGAAGTAAAAATGATGTCGCCTTACGCGACTACTACTTGACGAAAGTACGGATATACGTTACCATATAGTCAGGAAGGTATTATGACACTAAATTTGGCCGAAAATGTAGTTTCCGAACTCTCTCCCTCGAGCGAGCCTAACCCCATTTGGCCCGGTGCGCCCCGGTACGCTCCAATCAAAGCCTTTCCCGAGTACGGTTATGTCACAGGCCAAAATCCACATCCTACGCGAAATAAGGAAGGTCATTCCTTTGGAGCAAAAAGAACCGTCCAGCGACGACTGACGTTGGACAACTGGAACGAACAAGAAGAATACCTTTGGGGGGTCGACCTCTACAATCAGGGGTTTATTTGGGAATCGGCTTACGTATGGATGGGGTTCTTCGAGCTCAGTGAAAAAGATAGTTTCGAAGCGAATTTTTTACAAGGTCTGATTTCAAATATCGTGAAGGTGATTTACAGGGTGCCTTAGAAAAAAGCCGAGCGTCCCGCTGGAGGATTGCACGTCTCCGATATACGGGGTACGAGAATGAAGAAGAATTATTTATGGGGATGAATGTCCCAAAGCTCGTTGATGAAATCGACGCGTACTATGGACCCTCTTGGGCGTCCGCCGATTTTTCGGTTCAGTTATCCACCCATGCCCCGCGATTACGGGTATCCAACGACTAATGGCCGGTGTGCCCAAAACCGCCCGCGCCGCGCTCAGTATCGTCCAGCGAATCGACGCGATTCCATTCCGCCTGTAGAATGGGTGCGACCACCATTTGAGCGATACGATCGCCTCTCTTTATTACGAACGATTCTTGACCGTGGTTAATGAGAATCACTTTAATCTCACCTCTGTAATCCGAATCAATCGTGCCTGGTGAATTGACCATTGAAATTCCATGCCGAATTGCTAATCCGCTGCGGGGCCGAATCTGAGCTTCGGTGTGGGAAGGAAGTCCGATGCGTATTCCAGTTGGAATCAGGAGTCTTTCCCCGGGGGGTACGGAAATTGGTTCTTCAATAGCAGCACGCAGATCCATACCTGCCGATTGGTCGGTTTCATAGGCTGGCAGGTCGAGTCCTTCTCCATGAGGTTCGACGACGATATCGACGGAAACTGAATTCGCCATTTTATAAGGACATAGAAGGTTTGGAAATTACTGCGGGACCCAGGACGGCCATCACGTGGTTGTCCGTTTTGAAAGTCTGCTGGGCCAAGGATTGAATATCGTTTGCTTGCACTAAATTAATACCTTCAAGAATGTCATCGATCGATTTGATTTCGTCAAAAAACATGAGGGACCGTGCCATTCTGGCCATTCGATTAAACGTATTTTCCAGAGCCAGTAAAAGACCGCCTTTGAGCTGTTCCCGATTGCTTTCCAATTCAGCGTCGGAAATCGGCGTGTCTTGAAGTTCTTTGATTTCCTTCGAAATCAGGTCTAGAGTCTGTTGAAGATTTTCCGGGGCAATTGCAGCATACATGCCCATCATTCCCGTGTTCTCGTGGGCTGAGTTATAGCTGTAAATGGAATAGGCCAAGCCGGCTTCTTCTCGAATCGATTCAAACAGTCGTGACGTGGAGCCGCCTCCCAACGTGCTACTCAGCATGTCATAGGCATATCGATTATCCTGCGTGATCGAGGTACCCGGGAAACCCAGGGTCAAGTGGTTTTGAGCGATGTCCCGAGGTTCGATCAATACACCGGAACCTAAATCGGGAACGGTATATCCCTCCGGGGATTGTATGTTGGGAATACCTTCGAATCCGTTTGCAATTCGTTTAATAAGCAGCTCCGAATCAAAATTTCCAACGACAGCCACCAGCATGTTTTCCGGACAATACCATGCGTCTTTGTACGCCTGAATGTGTTCCAACTCGGTCGACGAAACCGTGTCATGATATCCGGCGATCGGACGCCCCATGGAATGGTTCGGCCAAAATTTATCAGATAACAAATCGTGAACATAATCATCGGGAACGTCGATGCCTGAAGCGATTTCCTCGAGAATAACGTTTCGTTCTTTTTCCAAATCTCCGAAGGTGGAGTTATTTACGATGTCGGCCAAAATTTCGATGGCGGTATCCACATGCTGATCCAGTGCTTTCACATAGAGGCAGGTGTATTCCCGCGATGTAAAGGCATTGAGATGGCCGCCCTTACTCTCGATGGATTCCATAATTTCACGAGTTGTACGAGATTGTGTACCTTTGAAAAACATGTGCTCGAGAAAGTGGGAGATCCCTGCAATTTCAGGAGTTTCATTCGCTGAACCTGTTTTGATCCAGACCCCCACAGACACAGAATGTACATACGGCAGGTGTTCGAAAACAACTTTCATTCCGTTCGACAGAGTATGTTGTTGTGGAGCCAATCCGATGGTTGCCATGATTAGTGTGAATCCTTTTTGACCAAAAATAAAAAAAGCCACGCAGCCCCTGATTCAGGCGCTGCGTGGCTGGATTAATTAGCGTCGTCCACCGCCGCCACGACCACCTCGGTCACCGCCACGTCCACCGCCGCGACCACCTCGGTCACCGCCACGTCCGCCGCCACGACCACCACGGTCGCCGCCGCGATCGCGACTTTTACCGCGGTCGGGTTTGGCTGCTTCCAATTCTTCTTCGGTAATCCGGCCCATTTCGACGTCGGCCGCCAACTTGGAAAGATTGACTCGTCCCATGCTGTCGATTTCGATTACTTTGACGTCGATTTCGTCACCAACATCACACACATCCTGTACTTCGCGGACATGCTCAAGAGACAATTCAGAAATATGCACCAAGCCTTCTTTACTACCTACGATATTCACGAAGGCACCAAAGTTCATCAGGCGAGTAACGGTACCGTGGTAGACGGCTCCGACTTCGGCTTCTGCTGTGAGGTTCTGAATCATTTCGATAGCAGCGTCAGACCCTTCACGGCTTGTGCAGGACACCGCGATTGTACCATCGTCTTCGATATTGATGTCGGCTCCTGTAGCGGATTGGATTTCACGGATGACTTTACCGCCAGGTCCGATGATGTCACGAATCTTATCGACAGGAATCTTCAATGTCTCGATACGCGGAGCGTATTGTGAAATATCTGGTCTCGGTTCTGAAATCGCTTCGTTCATTTTGCCGAGGATATGTTCACGTCCGGCTTTTGCCTGGCTTAGGGCTTTAGCCATGATTTCTTTGGATACGCCGGCAATTTTGCAGTCCATTTGGAATGCCGTGATACCTGTTGACGTACCGCAGACCTTGAAGTCCATATCGCCAAGGTGATCTTCTGCGCCGAGGATGTCCGAAAGAACACAATAGTCGTCGCCTTCTTTGATGAGACCCATAGCAATACCTGCTACTGGTGCCGTTGTCGGAACACCTGCGTCCATCAGACTCAAGCTACCACCACACACGGAAGCCATCGAGCTTGACCCGTTACTTTCGGTGATTTCGGAAACGATACGAACCGTATAGGGATATTCTTCTTCTTCGCCGAAAGGAAGGATGGCGGAAATGGCGCGTTCAGCCAATTTGCCGTGTCCAATTTCACGACGTCCCGGGCCCATAATACGGCGAGTTTCACCGACAGACCAGGCTGGGAAATTGTAGTGTAAGAAGAATTTTTGGAAAACATCTCCAACCAATTCATCGCTACGGAGTTCGTCACGACCCGTACCCAAAGTTGTGGAAACGATCGCTTGTGTTTCCCCGCGGGTAAAGAGTGCAGAACCGTGGGCGCGGGGTAGGATGCCCGTTTCAATGCTAATGGGGCGAATTTCGTCCATTGCGCGACCATCGATACGTTTGTTTGTATCGAGAGTCTGACGACGCATCATGTTTTTTTCCATTTTTCCAAATGCACTGGAAACATCGCCGCCGACTTCAGCGTATTTTTCTTCGCCGTATTTTTCAGCAAGGGCTGCTTTGATTTCAGTTTTCAATGTGCCGAGAGCATCGCCACGTTCGTGTTTTCCTACGATGGCCAAAGCTTCTTTCATTTTGGCTTCGCCGAGACTAGCAACGTCGGTAACAACGCCTTCGTCAAGTTCAGGAACTACGAATTCCATTTTTTCGACGCCAGCCAAACTACGTAACTCGTGAATGCAGTCGATGATGTCCTTAATGTGGTTGTGTCCGAATTCCAATGCTTCGAGCATTTTATCTTCGGGCACTTCCATGGCTTCCCCTTCCACCATTGTGATGGACTCTTTGGTACCGGCCATGACGATATCGATATCGCTTTCTTCCATCGCATCGATTGTGGGGTTTACGACCAGTTCACCGTCGATTAGGCCAATGCGTACTGCACCGATAGGTTCGATAAACGGCAATTTGGAAACGTGCAATGCGGCGGATGCTGCGTTGATGGACAGCACGTCCGGCTCATTGACGTTGTCAGCAGAAAAAACATTCTGACAAATCTGTGTTTCGTGCATGAACCCTTTTGGGAACAACGGACGAATTGGACGGTCAGTCAAACGACAAACGAGAATTTCTCGTTCGCTCGGTCGTGCTTCGCGTCGGAAGAAGTTACCAGGAATAGATCCTGCTGCGTAGGCTTTTTCCCGGTAATCTACCGTCATTGGGAAAAAGTCTTGTCCGGGACGAAGTCCCGAATCCACCGTTACGGCGGAGAGTACCATGGTGTCACCCATGTAGGCCATTACTGACCCTTGTGCCTGTTTGGCAATACGTCCCGTTTCAAATTTCAGCTCGGTCGAGCCTACTGTTACGGATACTGTGTGCATATTAATGCGCTCCATACTTGCAATTCGACTGTTCTATGTCGAATCGGTGATTTGGAACGACTCCCACGCCGTTCCACTTATGATTCTTGTTTTTTTATTCGAAGATCTATCAAAAAAATTCTCCGACTCACATAGTTTGAATCGGAGAAAAAATTTAGTGGCGAAGTCCTAATGCTTTGATCAAGGAACGGTAACTTTCCAGATTATTCTTACGAAGGTAATCCAGCATGTTCCGTCGTTGACCGACGAGCTTCAACAATCCACGACGACCAGCAAAATCCTTTTTGTGAGTCTTGAAGTGTTCAGTGAGGTTGTTGATATTTTCGGTGAGTAATGCGATTTGGACTTCAGTTGAGCCCGTATCGGATTCGGATTTTCCGAATTCAGTAATGATTTCTACTTTACGATCTTTTGTTATAGCCATAACACCTTTTCCTTTTTGTTCACCCGAAACCCAGTACATCGACGGTGACCCGATAAACCGAGATTAGGGCAATTTGTGAATCTATGTGATTCGGTTGTCTATTTGTCTGACAGGGAAACTATCCCGGGCAGTTGTTTACCTTCTAGCATTTCCAGCGAAGCGCCACCACCGGTGGACACATGAGCCATTTTATCGGCGACATTGAATGTGACGACTGCCGCAGCGGTATCTCCTCCACCAATAATGCTGGTGATGTTCTGGTGTTCCGCGAGTAATTCGGCGATTGTACGGGTGCCATTTTCAAACGCTTCCATCTCGAAGACCCCGAGGGGACCATTCCAGACGACCGTTTTGGAGTTCAAAATGGCTTCACTGAATTGTTTAACTGTTTCGGGACCTATGTCGAGTCCCATCCATCCTTTTTCGATTTGACCCACTTCCACAACTTTAATGGTGGCATCATCGGCGAATCGGTCGGCCATCACGGCATCGACAGGAAGCAGTAATTGTACACTTTTTTCCTTGGCCTTTGCCAGAACTGCCTGTGCAGTGGCTAAACCGGGCTCGTCGAGAAGGGAATCACCAATTTCGTGGCCCTGAGCCTTGAGAAAGGTGAAACACATGCCTCCGCCGATAATGAGGTTATCGACCAAGTTCAGGAGATTGTCGATGACCTGGATCTTGTCTGATACCTTGGCACCCCCTAAAATAGCGGTTAAGGGGCGATCTGGATCGTTCATCACCTTTCCGAAGTAGTCGATTTCAGCTGCAACGAGGAAGCCAGCGGCGGATTGTTCGAAATGGGAGGTGACGCCCGCTGTCGAGGCGTGCGCCCGGTGTACGGCGCCAAAGGCGTCGCTGACGTATACATCGCCAAGTTTCGCCAGATCGGCGGATAATACCGGGTCGTTTTTCGTTTCACCCGGGTGAAAGCGTGTGTTTTCGAGGACCAGTATGTCGCCCGAATCCATTTTCGTGACGGCGGCTTCGACATTTGAGCCGACCAAACCGGGAGCGAGAGAGACGTTTCCGCCTACTTTTTCCCGGAGATCGTCCACGATCGGAGCCAGCGATAGGCGTGCGTTAATCGATTCCCATTCTGCCCGCTCTTCGTCGGACGATGCCTTGTCCAAATTTTTTGGACGACCGAGATGGGACATCAAAATGATCTTCCCACCATTTTCTCGAATATGGTTAATGCTTTTGAGTGCGCCACGAATACGGGTATCGTCGGAGACGGAACCGTCGTCATTTTGAGGGACATTGAAGTCCACTCTCATGAGAACGCGTTTTCCGGCGAGTTCCAGATCGGTAATGCTCAACTTCGGCATGTAGAGCTAGCCCGCCATCTTACGGAATAAATCTACGCAGCGATTGGAATAACCCCATTCGTTGTCGTACCAGGAAATGACTTTGGCGAAGTTGTCGCCCATGACGTTGGTCATCAATGAATCGAAAATACTGGAGTGGGGATTGCCCACGATATCGGCCGATACGATCGCGTCTGTACAGCATTCGATGATGCCTTTTAACGGGCCGTTTGCTGCGTCCGCGATGGCACCATTGATGGAATCAACGGTGACATTTTTTTCGAATTCAACGGTTAAATCGACCGTTGAACCCACGGGAACAGGGACGCGCATCGCGATACCGTCCAGTTTACCGTTCAGTTCGGGCAATACTTTTCCTACGGCTCGGGCGGCACCCGTTGTCGTCGGGATAATGGACTGGGACGCAGCACGTGCACGACGTAAGTCGCCATGAGGGGCGTCTTGAATGTTTTGGTCAGTAGTGAACGCATGAATCGTATTCATTAGGCCTCGTTTAAGACCAAAAGCTTCGTGTAAAACTTTCGCCATTGGGGCGAGGCAATTTGTCGTGCAACTTGCATTGGAAACAATTTGATCGGAATCTTTTAAGGTATCGTCATTTACGCCCATGACGATTAGTGCGTCCACTTCATCTTTTGGCGGCACACTAAGCAACACTTTTTTCGCGCCTGCTTGCACGTGCATGAGGCACTGTTCTTTTTTGGTAAATATGCCAGTTGACTCGAGCACCATCTCGGCACCGAGGTCGGCCCATTTCAGATCGGCTGGATTGCGTTCGGCGGTAATGATGATTTCTTTTCCGTCTACGATGATGGAGTTATCTTTGGCTTCGACGGTTCCGGGATAGCGACCATAGACGCTGTCGTATTTCAGCAAATGGGCCAGGGTTTTGGCATCGGTCAAATCATTAATTGCTGCGATCTCACAATCGTCGCTCGCTTGAATAACTTTAAATACATTACGGCCAATACGACCAAAACCATTGATACCAATACGGATTCCCATCGGTAAGTCCTTTCAATTTAATATGTTGCAACTATTTTAAAAAGCGGGAAAAAAGAGTTTTCCTGCAAAAAAATTACGGAGAATGAACAGTAAAAATAAGGGATTAATCAGAGTAACCACTGCTATTCGATAGAACGCGTATATGATCTCATACAAATGACGCTGTTTTCAATCAAAACAACATTTCGGGCGATGGGATTCCTTTGCGTCAGGACGAAAAAATGTCAATGATTGTTGACAACAGAATTGGTTTGGCCTAGAGTAACTCAGAACGAATCAAACTTAAATCGGAGGTAAAAAATGTCTCGGTTTCACGTGCTTTGCTTGTTTGGGTTTCTTGGGTTTGCGTTGAGTTTGTCATCCACTGCAGGGGGCACTGGAACGACTGTAATCTCCAACGACAATATGGGTAGTTGGGGTTTCTTTGAAGAAATTCCGAACGGAACGGGGCAATTGATTGATTCTGTAGTGATTCCGCCTCTTGGAACGGGCAGTGCAAATATGACCATCGACGCTACAGGAAGAATGCTATTTGGTACGTTTGGCTTTGCCGGCACGTTCCTGGCCGATATGTTTTATCTCGAGTACAGTACCTACCAAAATCCTCTGTCGACGGCATCCACATCTGCCGCCATTTCACTTCAATTCAATATGGATTACGATCTCAATGATGGGGATACGAGCTGGCAGGGACGTCTTGTTTTCGAACCGGCCAATAATCCGGGGCAAGGCGCTGTGACGAAAGGTGTTTGGCAAACGTGGAATCCCCATTTGGGAAACTGGTGGATGACAGGTACGCCCGTAGTGGGTGATGCGCCTGTACCAAATCAATTCCCGCAATCGGCACCGGGTACGTTCGACGATATTGTAGCTGCTTATCCAAACGCCGGGTTGACCGATTTTGTGGGCGCGCTTTTTTTCAAAGCGGGCGGGCCAACGCCTGGATTTGACGGGGACGTGGATGTTTTCACGATCATGAGAGGCATTGACACTTGTATTTTCGACTTCGAAAATATGTTGGACAGTGACGGGGACGGCGTCCCCGACTTTGAAGATGATTGTCCCAATTCCGATACCGGAGTTACGGTAGTCATTGGAGATTGCGATTCTGGAGTCGAGAATATTTCACTCGGTGATGGATGTACATTGGCTGATGTCGTCAATCAATTGCTGAATGATTCGGGTAACTACGGACAGTTCGTAAGCGCGTTGAGCCTGGCAGTGAAAAAAACAGGGGTCCTTAGCGGCAAGGAATTCGGACGTATCGTAAGTTGCGCGGCTAGAAGCAAATGAGGAATAAGTTAATTACTGTTTTCGAATAACTCGGCCACTTTGGATTCGATGTTGATGTCATTTGGATCACCACGCCAGACGACGGTGCCTTTCGTATCTATGAGAAGGGCGGTCGGTATGCTGTCAATGCCGTAGACACGAGGGGCATCCGAAAAAAATCCAGCTTCGCCTTCGGAACTCCAGAAGTGGTCCATGGATTTCCAATCGTATTTCGTGACGTGTGCGCGCGGTACGTCCGGAGTGTCATCCATGCTGACTTCGACGAAGGCAACTTTGTCTTTCCATTCGTCGGCATTTTTACGCAAGGTTTTCTCTGCCTCTTCCATCGGGGCTTGGCAGGGACCGCACCATGATGCCCAGAATTCGAGGTAGATGATTTTCCCTTCGAAAGTTGCCAGGTTTTCCATGTCGCTCGAAAAAAGATCCTGCATCGGGATGTCGGCATACCGGCTTCCAGGTTCGGGAGACACGGTGATTTGCAGCGATTGTTGTTTTGTTTCTTGTGCCAATTGGAATCGATCGGCTTCGACACCGTGTTTACCCACGATCAATTGATACGTCGGGCCATCGGGACCGCCTGCGAATCCTGTCATTTTGAGGATGCCGCTTTCGGGAATGGTTCCCGAAGAGATTTTGGGATCTGGACCGGTCATGTCGAGTTCGAGGATAAAGGGCTCGCCCGATGCGGGGAAACCGTCGAGCCTGAGTACGGTTACCGAGGCCGTGTACTCGCCTTGGACCTCGTCCAGACCCGGCGTCACGATCAATGGCTGCGCCACGATTTCCGGCTCTGGTGTTGTACAGCCCACGAGAATCATTGCGACTGTTACGAATAGGACCTGTGAAACAGAGTGCATGCAGCGAGTTCCTTTGCCAGTGGCTTCACTTACAACCTAGACATTCGCGGGAGACCAGATATTAGGTCAACTCGCTGGATTAATCGCCGGCGACGGGAATAGCCGTTGAAGGCATTTTTAACGTCTGTGCCGCATCGAGTCCGTAATTGAATTTCCCTTTGATCTTTCCGTTGGCTTCCAATGTGCCTTCAAAGGTCGACAGGGTCGCGCTCGCTTCTTGAGTCGGCATTTGGACCGTGATTTTCAGATCGTCGCCTTTCCATTCGATTTCGTCGACGTCGATGGTGAACATGTTGATGCCATTCACGAGGTACATATATCCCTTGCCTTCTTTCGGCGCATAAAATCCGAAGGGGAGAAATCCGTTAACGATATAGGAATCTTCGGCGGGATGGGCGGACAACAGTTCGGTCAGTCTTTCCTTTGCGGATTTCGCGATGTGAAACGTTTCATTTTTTGGAATGACTTCAAGAAAACCGACGAACATTTCATTGAACGTGTCGCCACGATACCGGATTTCTTTCGTAGGATCGGGATTGAACTCGTTTTCGGCGGAATTATCGAAGACACCGAAGACTTCGACCTTGCTTCCCGCAGGAGCGTCGATGGGCTCGGTTGGATAGTACTGCCATTGCCAGTTGTAGTTGTATTTGGGGACATCTAACAAGGTTTCGCGGGTGCCATCCGGCAATACCAGGTCGTAACGCATGGCCTTACCGCGGACATGCATGTGAGGACTAAAGGCCAGGATCTGCATATCTCGATCGAAGATGTTGAAGCAGTATTCTTCGTGAGCCGAGGCACCCGGGGGAATACGGATGCCCGTGTTGGTCGCGGCGATTGTGGATACTTCTTTTTGGATGTCACCTTCGCCGTAATACAAACCAATTTTCGTTTCGTCGGTCGTTGCTTCGCCAAAGGGATGGTGATGGGAGTCAACAAGGATTCGATTGCTCGTGCCCATGGGACGTCCAACGCCTTCGGGGAATTCAAAGGGCGGCATACCGGCCGTCCAAATGGCGAGTATTCCACCGATCGATCCGGCTTGTTTTGTGGGGCCGCCTTGGGACGTATACGTGGCTTGGAAATGGTGTGTGGCGCGTCGGTCGCCTGGCATGAACTCGATGGCTTTGACCCATTTCGATTCAGGAAGTTTCAGATTGATGACTTCCTTCAGGAAAAGGTCTTCACCTTCGGCAGGCACTTCTACTTTTTGAAGGCTGATGATATGATCCGGTTCGCCGAGTTTCCATCCATTGTTAAATTCCGGTGTGTCGGGCATATCTTTGGGATTGCCTTGCTTGGCCCCTTGTTCGACCCATGCGACGATGGTTTCGATTTCTTCATCAGTCAGAGAAATGTCGTTTTTCCATTGGTGGTTTTCGGATTCACCACTGAACGGTGGCATTTGTTTTGTAGCGACGGCTTTTGCAATCGACTTGGCCCAGGGCCGGGCTTCTTTGTAGGTGAGGAGAGACATGGGTGCTACTTCGCCCGGTCGATGACACATTGCGCAATTTTTGAAAAAGATAGGCGCCACATCTGTCGCGTAGGTGACCGTTTTTTCCTGTGCCGACACGATCGATGTCGCAAGAATGGCTAGAGTAGAGAGAACTAATGACGTGCGCATTACTGACTCCTCGATTTTTGGAAAACGTATGTATAGCATACCAAAAAGTTAAGCTGTACACTCAAATATAACATATGTTATATTTTAAAACAATCAATTTTACTCTGTTTCGACACATGTTGAACTACTGTATTCTCAGCCAAGGGTTTTTATTCAAAACCTGACACCTGATTTTTGCCAGGAGAAAACAAATGGCCGCCAGCCAACGACGAATTGCCATTATCGGCACGGGGTTTTCCGGATTATGCCTGGGAATTCAATTGAAAAAGGCCGGCATCGATTCTTTCGTGATTTATGAAAAAGCCGAGGGCATTGGCGGTACATGGCGGGAAAATACCTATCCGGGTGCTGAGTGCGATATCCCATCGGCTTTGTATTCATTTTCGTTCGAAAAGAATCCGAACTGGTCACATAAGTGGTCAGAGCAGCCTGAGATTTTGGAGTATCTGGAATATTGTGCGAAGAAGCATGACTTGTATTCGCATATGGAATTTGGTCAACGAGTCAGCGCGCTTCACTTTGATGAAGAAAAGGGAAATTGGCGTCTTCAGACCGAGCAGGGCGTGGACGAAGAATTCGATCTGGTGGTGAGCGGCATTGGTCAACTTCATAAACCGGCATTGCCCGCGATTGAAGGCATCGATGATTTCCAAGGAGATTCGTTTCACTCGGCACAGTGGAACCATGATGTATCCTTGGAAGGAAAAAAGGTGAGCTGCATCGGGAACGGCGCGAGTGCAGTTCAGTTTCTTCCGCAGATTGCTCCCAGCGTATCCAAACTGACCGTGTTTCAACGAAGTGCAAATTGGGTGTTGCCGAAAAAGGATCGCCCGTACAGTAATTTTGAAAAGAAAATCATGACGTTGATTCCGCCGCTATTGGGGCTCTATCGATTCGGGATTTGGTTGGGCGGCGAGGTGCTCGTCTATCCACTAATGTACATGAAGTCGGATTCCTTACGAAAGAAAGCGGAGCAGGGTACGAAGGACTATATTGAATCAAAGATCGACGAGCCCGCGGTACGAGAAAAACTTTTACCGGACTACCCGATGGGAGCGAAGCGGATTTTATTCTCGGACGATATCTACGACGCGTACAATCGCGATAATGTAAAGATCGTTACGGATAGCATCGAAAAAATTGAGGCGCGCGGTGTTCGGACGAAAGACGGAACCTTACATGAAACAGACGTTCTGGTGTACGCCAGCGGGTTTGAGACGAATTCATTTGTTACGCCCATGGAAGTGACAGGCCTTGGCGGCAGCTCGCTCACTGAGATTTGGGATCGCGACGGCGCGGAGGCCTATCTTGGAATTACACACACCGGTTTCCCAAATTTTTTTATGATGTACGGCCCGAACACAAATTTGGGACATAGTTCGATCGTAGTAATGATTGAAGCGCAGACCCGCTATATTCTTTCGTGTTTGGCGCAGTTAGATAAGAAGAACTCGCCCTGGCTCAACGTGAAACAGGATGTGCAGAAACGGTACAACGATGCGATACAGGAAAAACTTCAAAAGTCGTCTTGGGCGAATGTGGATCAAAGCTGGTACAAGAACGAACAAGGTAAAGTGACGAACAATTGGTCGGGGCGTACGACCGAATATCGAAAATTGACAAAGCATGTGAATCCCGACGATTATGAATTCGCTGGAGCGACATAAGGGACGGATCGAATGACCACGAAATTTTTCTTAATCTTGAGTCTCGTAATTGTTGCGATACATTTTTCTTTTTCAGCCGCCGCGGCGCCAAAAAATGTGTTGCTATACGTGGTCGATGATCAGGGAACGAATGACGCGGGCTGTATGGGGAATCCCGTCATTCGAACGCCCGGGCTGGATGAGTTAGCGCGCGACGGAATTCGCATGAACTACGCGTACGCGACGACGCCTTCGTGCAGTGCAAGCCGCTCGGTCATTTTGACCGGATTGCATAACCACGCGAACGGCCAATACGGGCATCAACATAGCTTTCATCATTTCACGACGTTCAGTAACATAAAGACGTTGCCGAGGCGCATGGGAGACGCAGGGTATCGGACGTGGTCCGTCGGGAAATTTCACGTAGCACCGCAAGAAACCTATCCATTTGATAAATATTTCGGGGTGAAATCGCCCATTGAAATGGCGGAGATTTCACGCCCGTTGATTGAATCGGAAAGCGACGATCCGTTCTTCCTCTATTTTTGTACGACCGAACCCCATCGTCCGTTTCGTCGGGAAGGCTCAGCTCCGATTGATCCGAAAGATGTCATCGTTCCCGACTATTTGCCTGATACGCCTGAATGTCGACGTGAATTGGCACGATATTATATGTCCGTGGAACGCGCGGACAGCGGATTGAAACGGCTGATCAAAATATTGAAGGACTCTGGTCATTGGGAAGATACCCTCATCATTTTCATCAGTGACAACGGGATAGCCTTTCCCGGAGCCAAAACGAATTTATTTGAGCCGGGAGTTCGGCTGCCGTGCGTAGTGCGTGATCCACGAAACGAGGCGCAAGGCGGTACTTCCGATGTGATGATTAATTTTACGGATTTAACGCCTACGATTTTGGATTATGCGGATGTGCCTATTGAAAGGAAAGACGTACATGGGCGGTCGTTCCTGAATGGATTAAGAAATCCCGATGTGCCTGATCGAGATGAAGTATTCCTTTCTCATACGTTTCACGAAGTGACCATGTATTACCCGGTGCGCGTCGTCCGTGAACGGCAATACAAACTGGTTTGGAACATCGCAAACGGTCTCGAATTTCCGTTCGCATCGGATCTGTATAAATCGGAAACGTGGCAGGGGATTCTAAAGAGTGGAGCGACTCACTATGGGAAACGCAGTATCAACGCCTATCTTCATCGTGCAGAATTCGAATTGTACGATTTGACGAACGACCCGGATGAATTGGTCAACCTGGCGACTGACGATGATCACGTTGAAGTGTTGTCACGACTGCAGGCGAAGATGAAGGAGTATCAGAAGGAGACGGGAGATCCGTGGATCAGTAAATGGGAGTACGAGTGATTTACCTTTTCTTTGGAAAAAGAAAAGGTAAACCCAAAAGAAATCATGGGATACTCCGCATCCCTCATCATCGAAAGTACATAAAAAACGGGTAGATGGTTCGTAGACCATCTACCCGTTTTTTATGTTAGGAGGGTTGTTATACGCGTTCGATGATGATGGCTGGAGCTTGTCCACCGCCGGCACACATGGTGACGAGACCGGTGTTGAGGTCGCGACGTTCGAGTTCGTCGAGCAGGGTTCCGATTAAGATGGAGCCGGTTGCTGCGATGGGGTGTCCGAGGGCGATTGAGCCGCCGTTCACGTTGCATTTAGCTGTATCGAGTTCCAGATCGCGCATGAATTTGAATGCGACAACTGCGAATGCTTCGTTGATTTCAAACAAGTCGATATCGTCGAGCGTCATGCCTGCTTTATCCAGTACTTTTTTGGCGGCAGGTACCGGTTCGTTGAGCATCAGGGTCGGGCTACCAGCCATGTTGGCCATCGCGCGGATTTTAGCGCGGGGCTTCCATCCTTGGGACTTCGCGTATTCGGGTGATGCGAGCAATACCGCTGCGGAGCCGTCTACAACCCCGGAGGAATTACCAGCGTGGTGTACGTGGTCGATTTCCAGATCGGGGTAGTTTCGTTTTACTAATTGGTCAAACGTTTCATTGGTGTCATCAAACGGCGCGGGCATGAATTTTTCAAATACTGCGGGGAGGCCTGCTAACCCTTCTTTCGTTGTTTGAGGACGAGGAAATTCCTCATGGTCGAGGGCGACTGATCCATCGTCGTTAAATACGGGAGTCAAACTTTTATCGAAATGGTTATTTTTGATGGCGTGGTCCGCACGAATCTGACTTTCGAGAGCCAATCCATCGACGTCGTCACGAGAGATGCCTTCAAGTGTTGCTATTACGTCAGCGCAGATTCCCTGGTGCCATTGGGGATGGAGGTCGCGAAGGTGCATGTTACCCGCGTCCATCATGCCGCCACCCAAAGTCGAGGTGTAAGACATCATTTCAACGCCGCCGGAGACGATACAATCTTCCATGCCGCACATGATCGATGCGGCGCCCATGTTCACGGAAGTAATACCGGAACCGCAAAAACGGTCAAGGGTTACGCCGGATGCTTTCGGGTTGTACCCAGCATCAAGGAGAGCCATACGGCCGATGTCGGCGCCTTGTTTTCCTTTTTGAGAACTACAACCCCAGATGACGTCATCGACTTCTTCCGTGTTGAGGTCGTTGCGTTCTGCGATGGCTTTCAAAACAGTTGCTGCCAACCGTTGGGGGTGTAGATGAGCGAGCGCGCCCTTGCCTTGTTTCCCGATTCCGCGAGGTGTGCGGACGGTATCAATAATCCATGCTTCTTGAGACATTGAAACTTCTCCTGGTTAGGTGCCGTCGGATGTCGAACTCACACAAAAGATAGACGGCGTTTAGATAGTTAATGATTTAATTGTATAGCGGACAATTGTACCTGTTGGCGAAAATCGGGTCAACTTGGAGTCGGTTGACATTGTGTTTGTCGTCATAAAATCGGGGCGCGGTGTTACTAAATACAAAGAGTTGTACCGTTGACAGTATTTGTCATCGTGTTTGTTATTATTAGATCGGAATCAATCAAATGCCTATAAATAAACGGTTTAGCTGGAAGAACATATTCATCGGGATGGCGGTTGTCGCGATCATCGTCGTCATTTTTCTCGTGCAGGCCTTGGCGGGCTTAACGTCCAAGCCGGTCGAATTCGCTGAACCACCAGGGTTTGTCGCCCAGCATCGTGCAATGATGGAGAAAACGGCTCCATCGCGAACATCCGAGGAATCTGACCGGGCAAAGATTCCTTCCGAAGAACCGAGCACCGATATTATGACGGGTGAATATTCAGAAGAAGAAATTTTGGTTCGAAAGGTACTATTGGAGGGAGAATCCCCCGACCTGTTGGTACGACTGTTTACTCATCCCGAAAAAGCACAACGGGTGAAAACTGCGCTGGGATTCGCGTCCGTCAATATGGAGTTAGCTGACGATTACGAGAGCGGATTCAGAGAAAAGAGAGGGCGGTTTTGGGCGGATGTGGAACGACACATCCCGGATATTCGGAATGCTTTGTATGAGGCACTGATCGTATCGGCCGAAGAGGGTACGAAAAATAATATTCCGTACACCATTGCCTGGATGCCGGGGCAAGGCCACGAAACAGTCGAGTTGCTTGCCTGGGTGGCTGTTCATCATCCGGATCCCGGCGTAAGGCAATCCTGTGTTTTCTACGTCGTCGAGCTCGAACGACACGGGGAACTTGCCGGTCCGCTGCTGAGGAATCGCACCCATGACCCAAGCCTTCGCGTTCGCATTGAAGTATTGAGCCAGCGGTTCAGACGGTTGTTTCCGGATATCAAAATCTAGATCGGTTGGCAGCAAAGGATTCTGGAATGCTAAGGTGAATGGGTTTATTCTTGAAAGGATTTTTCGTGGCGAAGCGCGACGGGTTTAATTGGGTACGATTTTCCATCGGTTTGGCGGTCTTTTTGGTGGTTGACGCCATCATCGTTCTCAGCCTCTTATACGGCGGGACTGTCAACCCGATCGAATACGCTGAACCCCCTGCATTCATGAAAGACAATTCCGCACCGGTCTCGAACGAAGTTGTAAAAGAAGTTTCGACGGGGAAGTCGGAAACTGATCAGCAGATTCAGAGTCCTCAGGCTTCGATCAATTTCGCCGAGCTTGTCCGTCGCGTTGTGAATGAAGGTGAATCACCTGAATCGCTCGTTGCCTGGTTTATGGATGGCGATGAAGAGATACGGATCGAAGCTGCAATCGCTTTTTCCGAGTTACTGTTGTCTAA
>Ga0315336_1003346_pt1 | contig 21569 bp, 19 predicted proteins | sample ASW5metaG_FD_204512 | JGI IMG/M metagenome (GOLD analysis project Ga0315336, IMG submission 204512) | Ammonia-oxidizing marine archaeal communities from Monterey Bay, California, United States - ASW #5 | ecosystem: Environmental > Aquatic > Marine > Intertidal zone | place: USA: California... | reverse complement strand
TCATCACGGGAACGCTACGGAAACCCGGTGACATCGACTACTTGCCATTCGAAGCGCCGGCAGGTGAAGAGTTCGTGCTCCACATGAGTGCTGCGGAACTCGGCTCGAAGCTTCGTTGGAAAATGGCTTTGCTTGATGCTCAGGGGACGACCGTGGCGTCTCGTTCTATTGTTGATTCCGGGAACGAACCCGTTCTGGCCTACCGCATTCCTGCGGACGGCAAGTATTACGTTGCCATCACCGATGTCGAACGTGGCGGAAGTAGGAATCATTTCTACCGCCTCAAGATCGGCTCGTACCCCTACCTGACCGGGGTGCAGCCGCTCGGGGTCCCCGAAGGCCGGCCAACAGAGGTCACCCTGCGCGGCCACAATCTCGGCGACCAACGCACGCTTACCGTCTACGGTAGGGTCGGTTACGAAGGGATGGCCCGTCAGGACGTCCGCCCGGAACTCGATCTCGGTTACCCGCACAACGAACTGAGGATCGCCGTCGGTAAGTATGCCGAAGCCGCCGAGGAAGATCGTGGATCGAGCGCCGATTCCGGCATGTCCCTCGACGTCCCAGTCACTGTTAACGGACGCGTCAGCGGTTTCTCGCGGGACCTCACGCCCGACGAGGATTACTACCGCTTCGCCGCGAAGAAGGGCAGGGAATACGCCATCGAAGTCGAAGCCCGCCGCCTCGGCTCGCCGCTTGATTCCGTTCTCGAGATACTCGACAGCGACGGCAATCTGGTTCCGCAAGTCAAGGCCCGCGCCGAGCTTAAGACCGAGATCGAACTGCGCGATCAGAACTCCGTGCAGAGTTCATTGCGGATTAGCTCACCTCGGGAGAAAGGATTTCGTGTCGGCGATTACGTCATGGTCGACAACGAGATCCTGCGAATCAGTGCTTTGCCGCGCGGGCCTGACGACGGCACCGTCTTCGTCAGCCTCGGCGGACGCCGCATTGGCTACTTCAACACCACGCCCGAAGCGCAAGCGCTCAGCACGGCGGTCTACAAGGTGAGCTTGCACGAGCCTCACGTGAAGCTACAGCCCAACGGCCTTCCGCAGCGCGTGTTTTATTACCGCAATGACGATGGCGGGACCGGCTACGGCAAAGACTCTCTCCTTCGCTTCACTGCTCCCGCGGATGCTGAATACTTCATCCGGCTGCGCGATCTGCGAGGCCAGCAAGGCGAGGACTATGCCTACCGCCTCACCCTGCGAGAAGCCACGCCAGACTTTCAGCTCAGTGTCTCCCCGGCGAATCCCGTCCTGCCGCGCGGCGGTGGGGCGACCGTGACCGTTACAGCTTTGTGGTTTGACGGGTTTGACGGTCCTATCGCCGTCGAGGCGCGCGAGCTGCCGGCAGGCATCACTGCGACCAGTGGAACCATCGTGCCCGGTGAATCCTCGACGGTTCTCACACTCTTCGCCGACGCCGATGCGGATCTGGAACAAGCCGTTCCGCTACACGTCGTTGGGCGAAGCGAGCTACAGGGCGTGCCCACCGAGCGCATCGCCAACGCGGACGACAAGCTGCGCTACATCGCTCTCTCCGAGTCCGCCGACTTGGAGGTCGAGGTCGAGTCGCCTGAAGTCGAGCTCGAAGCCGGTTCGAAGACCATCGTCGCTGTCCGTATCACGCGCCGCAACGGATTTGAGGGCCGCGTGCCGATCGCCATCATGAACCTACCGTTCGGCGTCCGGGTCACCGATGTCGGGCTGAATGGTGTGCTGGTCACAGAGGATGAGACCCGCCGCGAGTTTGTGCTCGAAGCGTTATCCGATGTCGAACCCACCGAACGGCTCATCGCCGTGAGTGGCAGTGTGGACGTTCGTTCGCCTCTTCGGCCTACCTACGCCGCCAAGCCCTTCAAGTTGAAAGTCGTTCCACGGAAGATGTCGCAGGCATCACCCACTGCGTCGAAAGCTGGAGCACCCTCATCGGCGGAACGAGAGTAGACCAACGCACAGCAGCGCGCGCGGGTGTCAGGCATCCAACCCTGTGACTACCTCTACTCGCTCGCCCCGCGCGTAGCAAGCAACGTCCACCACATCGAGAATCAGCGAGATCAGGTTCAAGGCGATCAATCCGTGCAACCAGACACCTTCCGGCGAGCCAGCGTCAAACGCTTCCAGTCGCCCCCATAGATAGGGCAGCAAACCAAACCACAGAACGTGTCCCAGGCCAAGCAGACGCGTAAAGCCTGCCGCACCGGTAATCGCGCCCATCAGCAGCGCCGACGCGATGAAGGTCGCTAAGACAATCTGTGCCTCGACCAGGGACAGAAAGAACATCGGAATGATGCCGTTGAACAACATCAGCAAGCCGAGCCAGGCCTTTACCCACAGTGGCATCCGCAACAGACCCCGCATGAACTTAGTCATTCCGCGTAGCATGCTTTCATCTAAATCGTACAGCGGGCAGCAAGTCCAGCGAACAACTGTAAAGACTCGCTACGATACAAGGCCGGCTGCTCTTCGAGTCACGTTCGCGGGCCGTCAACCGTAGCTTGGAGTATCCGCAGTGTCCCAATCCCGCCCCAATATCATCTTCATCCTCACCGACCAGCAACGCTTTGACACCATCAACGCCATCGGGTTTCCGTACATGGATACGCCGAACCTGGACCGGCTGGTCCGTGAGGGTATCACGTTTAGCAACTGTTTTGTTCCGGCGGCCTCCTGCGCTCCTTGTCGCGCGAGCCTCTTCACGGGCCTCTATCCGCACACCAACGGTGTCCTCAAGAACGGAGACACTTGGAGTCACTCCTGGGTTGAGAACCTCCAGGCCGCCGGCTATCACACCGTCAATATCGGGAAGATGCACACGTTCCCCTATGAGATGCCGCTCGGCTTCAAGCAGCGCTACATTGTCGAGAACAAAGACCGCTTTCTTGAAGGCCGCTACTACTTCGACGAATGGGACACGGCTCTTTGGGCGCGCCGTCTCACGAAACCGGGACGCTTACAGTACCGCGATATGCCCGATTACCGCGAACGCCTCGGCGCGTTCGAATGGGAATTGCCCGAAGAGATGCACTCCGACACGTTCGTCGGCGACATGGCTTGCCGCTGGCTTGAAACGTATCCGAAGACCGAGCCGCTGTTTCTGCAGATTGGATTCCCGGGGCCGCATCCTCCGTACGATCCGCCGTCGCGCTACGCCGAGCCCTGCTTGAAGAAAGATCCGCCCCTGGTGGAGGTTACCCAAGCCGAACTCGACGGTCAACCGCCCGCCTACCGGGCCATGATTCAGCACAATACCGAGTTCGACCACGACGCGGTCGTTCATCAGCACAACCCGACGCCTGAGTAGCGCCATCGCCAGCGCGCCTATTACCTCGCTAACGTCACGATGATCGACGAGAAGATTGGCCAGATTCTTCAGACACTGGAAGAGCAGGGCTACCTCGATAACTCCATCGTCATCTTTGCCTCCGACCACGGCGACGCCCTTACCGACCATGGTCACAGCCAAAAATGGACGATGTATGACATCGTCACGCGCGTCCCATTGATCGTCTGGTCGCCTGGGCGGTTTGAGGGCGGTCGAATCGTTGACGGCCTCTGCCAACTGATGGACATCGGTCCCGCCATTCTCGAAATGGCTGGAGCCGACAGGCCCGAGGTCCTCGAGGCGGAGTCGTTGCTACCGGCGATTCAGGGCGAAACGTGGGGAGGCCGCGACTACGTCTTCACAGAGCAGGCCCGCGACACCAATCTCACCGAGACCGACTTCGAAACGATGCTCCGTAGCCGCGACTGGAAACCCGTTCACTTCCTCGGCGAGCCCCACGGTCAATTGTTCGATCTCAACAACGACCCCGACGAGATCCACAACCTGTGGGATAACGTTGCCTCGCAAGATAAGAAGCGAGAACTCCTCGATGTCTTGAGGGAATGGCGCATCTGCAGCCAATACGAAACGAGCGACTGGACAAAGAACTGGAGATAAGCGGCATGTCTCGACTCACGGTCGTCGGCCTTCTCGCGCTCGCCCTATGCGCCGTGGCCTGCACCAGCAAAGTCACCATCGGCGAGATTTAGAACGACGCGCCAACCTACGACGGAAAGAGCGTCACCCTCAGCGGCGAGGTCACGTCCCGTCTCTCGCTCAGCTTTTGGAAGACCTACAACCTCAGCGACGGGACCGGCGAGATCACGGTTGTCACCAAGAAAGCCCTGCCCAACGTGGGCGTGGAAATGGAGGTCACCGGCCGCGTCGAAGAAGGTTTTTCGCTGGGTTCGCAGCAGAGTCTCGTGCTCGTCGACGAGTCGGCCCAAGATGATTAGCTAGTCATCAATGCTCTGATAGGCCAAGACCCGGAACTTCGCGGCCAAGTCCAACCCGCCTGACGGGTGCAACTGTGACATATAGATCCCGATCAACTCCTCTTCGGGGTCAATGAAGAACGAGGTATAGAAGAATCCCCCCCAGCCGTGTGTTCCGACGGAGCTCAGCCCGCGGAATTCGCCCACGTTTCGGTCCACGAAGAACCCCAAGCCGAAACCGTCCTCTCTCAGCTCACCCACATGGTCGGATGTCATGTACTCCACGGTGTTGCGGCTCAGTAGACGCTCGCCGTCCAGTTCGCCACCATTCAGGATCATCTACGCAAAACGGTAGTAGTCCCCGATCGTCGAGACCAGTCCGCCGCCGCCTGAGTAGTAGCTCTTTGATCCCTTGTAGGGATAGGTCACTGTATGCACCATGCCGTGATCGCCGGGTTGGGGCCCCTCACCCACGCGCCGAATCGCACCACCCTTTTCCCAATCATACACCGCCGCCAACCGGCCGACCTTTTCTTCGGGGATGAAGAAACCCGTATCCTCCATCTCCAGCGGATCGAAGATACGCTCCCGCAGGCACTCATCGAACGGCACTCCCGACCACACCTCGACCAGCCGCCCCAGTACATCGATCGAAAGGCTATAGGTGAATTTGTTGCCGGGGTGATGCAACAGCGGTAACGCCGCGAGCGCTTTTACTCCCTCGGCAATCGTCTTGGGGTCTTCGATCAATCCATGCGTAATACCAGCGGCTTGGTACTTGTTCCCCAACCGTGCGTTCCACTGGTAGGTCAAGCCTGACGTGTGCGTCAGAAGGTGCTTGATCGTGATCGGCCGTTTGGCGGGTTCGATTGCCTCCGACGAGTCTTCGACGAGTACCCGCATGTCCTTGAACTCCGGCAGATACTTCGACACGGGGTCCGTCAATAGAAAGTGGCCTTCCTCGAACAGCATCATCACGGCGACACTCGTGATCGGCTTCGTCATTGACGCGATGCGGAAGATCGTGTCTTCCTGCATTCCTTTGCCCGCTTCCACATCTTGCATGCCGGTGATTCCGAGGTGAGCCACTTCGCCGGCACGCGCCACCAGGGTTACCGTCCCCGCGATCTTCTTTGCCTCGACGTAGGCTTCCATCACATCGCTGATGTGATCGAGACGATCCGCTGAGAGGCCCACTTCGTTGGGCTCGATCAGCGTGATGTCTTGCGCCAAGACCCAAGCAGCCGATACCGCCAATAAGGCGGCCGGCAGGGCCAAGACTCTCAACAACCAATTCATCAGATTCCTCCAGATACAGAAAGACCCCGACCGTTGGACGGCCGGGGTCTGTGATTAACTTGTGATCGAGACCCTAGACTTTCTCTGGTACCTCAAAGCCTTTCCGGTAAGTCTTCCGCCGCAGGTACGAGTTCGCGTCGTCATCGTTGATGAAGCGCTCGGTCTCGCGATCGAAGTTTAGTTTTCGCTCTGTCCGCAAGGCGATGTTCGCGATGTGTGCCACGCTTGACGATGCATGAGCGGTCCCGACCGGTCCATGCTGGTCCGATGTCTTGCGGCTACGGACGGCCTTGATGAAGTTCGCGAAGTGGTTGCCGCCGAGGTCGGCTTTCGGACCTGGCTCGCGCTTGGCGCCGAAGTAGACCTCATAGCTGTTGTACGACCGCATCAGCATGAAGCCTTCGGAACCGTAGAAGATATTGCCGACGCGGACGCCGTCCTCGTAGTTGCTGCTCCACGGGCGGACTGCAATCTCGCCCATGATGTTTTCCTTCTTCCACTTCAGCAGCGCGGTCATCGTCTCAGGCGTTTCCTTGTCGTCGTCCCACAGGAACTTACCGCCCATCGCCATTGCTTCATCAGGAAGGCCGACACCTAGGCCCCACAGCATCAAATCCGTCTCGTGGGTGCCCTGGTTGCCGATGTCGCCGTTGCCATAGTCCCAATGCCAGTGCCAGTTGTAGTGGACGTATTTCGTCGAGAATTCACGCTCCTCGGCCGGCCCTTGCCACAGCTTCCAATCGACGTGAGCCGGAGGGGTTGCACTCGGCCTCTTGCCGACACTTGGACGCCACTTGAAGATGCAGGCGCGCCCCAGGTAGATGTCGCCGATAATGCCGTCGTGCAGAAGCTGAATGCCTTCGCGCATCGCCACCGAGCTGCGAAGCTGCACACCGTGCTGCACGATGCGGTCATACTTCTTCGCCGCCGCGACCATCTGCTGGCCTTCGTAGATCGTATGCGCACCGGGCTTTTCGACGTAAACGTCTTTCCCTGCCTGGCAGCCCCAAATGGTCGCCAGCGCGTGCCAGTGGTTCGGTGTGGCCACGGTGATGCAATCGATGCTTTTGTCGTCGAGAACGCGGCGAAGGTCCTGTTCGACCGCCGGTTTGCGACCGTACTTTCCCTCGAAGCTCGCGGCGCGCTCTTCGGCGATGTTGCGATCCGGGTCGACGAGCGTTGCCACCTCGACGTTGTCCAATGGCTCAAAGCCAGCGATGTGGCTCTTGCCGCGTCCGTTGACGCCGAGAACCGCTACCCGGATTCGATCGTTCGCGCCCAGTACGCGGCTGCTAGCCGCGAAGGCCATTCCTTGCGCCGCCATCGCTCCCGCCGCGCTCTTCACAAAGGCCCGTCTTTCCATGGGAATTTCCCTCCCGTCAGCTCGTACCGCAAATCTCTGCGGCTATTGTAAACCATCCGGAGGCTTCTTCCTTGGGCATATTTAGTGTTTGACTTCCCCTCGGCGATTATCTAACGTCTCAGGTAAGGATACCCATGAAACCTATCGATCGCCGCACCCTTCTCAAGTCCTCCGCCGTTCTCGGAGCCGCGTCTCTGCTCGGCACGTCGAAGAGTTGGTCCGGCGCGAATGACCGTATGCGCGTCGCCATGATCGGCATGGGCGGGCGCGGCGGTAGCGTGATGAAAACAGTCGCGGACGTTGATGGCATCGAAGTTGTGACAGTCTGCGATCCCGATGAGAACCGCATGCGTGAGCGCGCCGGTGAGTTGGAGGCACGGACGGGCAAAGCCCCGAAACGAGAGCCCGACCTGCGGCGCATCATGGATGACTCCTTGATCGACGCCGTTGTCATCACTTGCTGCAACCACTGGCACGCCATGGCGGGCATCCTGGCCTGCCAGTCCGGTAAGCATGCCTACGTCGAGAAACCGATCTCCCATAACCTTCAGGAAGGACGCCTCCTGGTCGACGCTGCCCGCAAGTATAAGCGTGTGGTGAGCGGTGGGACGCAGCGGCGCTCGCATCCGAACTTCCAGCACGCCATCAAGCTCATCCACGACGGGCTCATCGGTGATATCTACATGACGCGCTGGCTGCTGCCGAGCCATCGGCCCTCAATCGGCTTCAAAAAGCCAGAGCCGCCACCCAGTTCGCTCCACTGGGACCTATGGCGCGGACCGGCTCCCGAGCAGCCCTACCACGCCAATCTTGTCCACTACAACTGGCACTGGTTCTGGGATTTTGGCAACGGTGAGATGGGCAACAACGGCAGCCACTCAGTGGATATTTTATGCTGGGGCCTCGGCAGGGACAAAGGCCTGCCGTCGCGTGTCAAAGCCGCCGGCGGACGATTCGGTTACCACGATCAAGCCGAGACGCCCAACACGATGACCACTACTTACACCTGGGACGATGGCACGATGCTCGTCGGCGAGATCCGCGGCGTCTACACCGGTGAGCCTCGCCGTTGGCACTTCTACGGAACGAAGGGCCATATGGAGATCGCGACTGGCGGGCTGTTTAACGTCTATATGGGCAAGAGTAAAGAGCCCGAACCCACCTACAAGGCCCCGCAAGAACCTACGAAGAACTTCCGGCCTATCGACCGCATCCAACTTAGCAACTGGGTCGACGCCATCCGCGCCGGCAAGCCGGAGATGCTCAACGCCGAGATCGAAGACATCTACATCTCGAATGCCTTCTGTCACCTGGCGAATACATCCTACCGGCTGGGCCGCGAGCTGACGTTTGATCCCAATTCAGAGACGTTTGAATCCGATGAGCAAGCGAACCAAATGCTCAGCCGGAGCTACCACAAAGACTTCCAGCTCCCAGAGAGCGTATAGCCCACGAGGCGCGTGCTGTTTCTCGCTTAGGTGAGCGCTTGGATCGAAAGTTGCCGTTCGAGAATGACGGCGTGAAGGAAAGGTATGAGCAATCCAATTCGTATCGGCATCATCGGCGCGGGAGATATCTTTCGCCGCCGGCATTTCCCAGGACTCTCGAAGATCGACGACGCTGAGGTTGTGGCGATCTGCAATCGCTCGGAAGAGAGTGGGTGCGCGATCGCTGGGGAGTTCGGGCTGAGCCCTGAGATCATGACGGACCCGCATGCCTTGATGGCGAGGGATGATATCGACGCGGTGATGATTGGGACGTGGCCTTATAAGCACTGCCCATTTGTCCTGGAGTCGCTGGACCGCGGCAAACACACTTTTGTGCAGGCGCGCATGGCGATGAACCTGAGCGAAGCGAAAGCGATGTACGCCAAGGCCGAGGAGACAGGATTGGCGGCGCAGATCTGTCCGTCGCCGTTTGGGCTCAAGGGCCACAACGTGATGCGGAGGCTGATCGATGACGGCTACCTGGGCGAGATTCGGAACGTGCATGCGCGGTTTCTCGGCGGCGACGTAGCGGATGCTGACACGCCGCTGCACTGGCGCCAAGTAGCTCGGTACTCGGGACTGAACGCTCTGGTGATGGGGATTGTGATCGAGGCGGTGCAGCGCTGGTACGGATATATGACGACGGTGTCGGCGCAGGCAAAGACGTTCACGCGCGAGCGCCCACTGGCGGCGGGGCAGGGAAGCGGAGCGGTAGAGCGTCCGGATACGGTCTACATCACCGGCGAAATGGAGAACGGCGCTACCGGGGCGTTTCTGTTCTCGGGCGTGGCTCGGTTTGGGGTCGCACCACAGATCGAGGCTTACGGCAGCGAGGGAACACTGATCTACGGCTTGAAGAGCAACAAGATTCTCGGGGCGCGGTGCGGCGAGGAAGAGCTCACGGAGATCCCCATTCCGGATGAGGAAGCCAAAGAATGGACGGTCGAGCAGGACTTCATCGACTCGATCAAGACGGGGAAGCCTGCCTGGACCACATTCCGCGAAGGTGTGAAGTATATGGAGTTCACCGAAGCGGTGTTCCGTTCGGTGGAGCGCGGCGCGACCGTTAGTCTTCCGTTGGTGGACTGAGCGGCGCGGCCGGGATCAACTCGCTGGTAAGTTCCGCTGCAAAAGCATAGGGATTGAGCTTGCGGTCGGCGATCTGCTCGGCCGCTTCATCAAGACGTTTCGCCGGTAGTTGGGCGCGGGCGACCTCGTCCATGAGACGCTTGCGGATTATTTCACTGAGGCGACGCTTCCAGTAGTCGGCGGAACGGTTGTTGTCGCGCTTGATCGGACGCAGCGCGTTACCGAGTTCTTCAATACCATCACTCGTCGTCGCGACGGTGCGCATGATCGGAGGTTGATCTTCCTCGTGGTCGGTCTTGAGGGAAAGCATCGCCCGGAGTTCGGTTTCGAGTCGATCCGCGCCCGGCAGGTCCGCCTTATTGATCACGAAGGCATCGGCGATCTCCATTATGCCCGCCTTCATGGCTTGTATATCGTCTCCGGTGGAAGGCGTTAGCAACAACGCCACGGTCGACGCGAGCCGGACGACATCGACTTCGGCTTGACCAACGCCGACGGTCTCGATGAGAATCACGTCGAAGCGGGCAGCGTCGAGCGCGATGATGAGGTCGGCGGCGGCGGCGGCAAGTCCGCCGAGGGAGCCACGCGTCGCCATCGAGCGAATGTACACATCAGGGTCGGCGTCGTGAATCTGCATGCGGATGCGGTCACCCAGAATCGAGCCGCCAGTGAACGGGCTGGTAGGGTCGACGGCAAGGATCGCGACGCGTTTGTCTTGCTCGCGGAAGTGGGCGGCGAGTGCGGTGACGACGGTGCTCTTGCCCGCGCCGGGCGCGCCCGTGACGCCGATCGTCCACGCCTGCCCGGAATGAGGGAATAGCGCCGCTAGCAGAGAGTCTGCTAGTGGACCGTGATTCTCGATTTCACTCAAGGCCCGTGAGAGAAGACGAATGTCGCCGCCGGTTACTCTTTCAACCCATTGCGTAACATCCATGGGGCAGCGTTGGCTACCTTGACGCGCCGGAGCGGGCCAAGTCGTCGAGGGCGGCCTGGGCGCGATCCAGAGCGCGTCCCGCCGCGGCACGAGCGTTCCGGGCACGCGATTCGAGATTGCGATAGTCATGCAGGTCGGGTGCGTTGCGACTTGCGCTAGGGTCGCCGTCCGGCGCGACTCCGATGCCACGAAACACGTGCCCGAGCGCGGCGTGGGCATTTGCCTGCGCGCGATTGGCGCCCTGTTGCTGTTGTCGCGCTTGGCGCAGAGCCGACCGCGCGGAACTCAATGCTTCGGCAAGCCGCGCTTCGAGCTGCTCGTCCCGCTGCTCAATGCCCCGAGCGCGCGCTTCTGCGTTCGCCAACTCCTCGCGGGCGAAGCGCGTGTCGTCGGCTGCCTGCTCGATACGCTGTTCGGAAAAGGCAAGTCGATCCATCGTATACGCGAGCTGGGATTGCGCTCCACGAAGATCCTCTTCGAGGCGGATGGTGCGCGTGAGGCCCTCATCGAGACGGCGTTGGGCTTCGATGGCCTCCATGTCAGCGGATTCGGTGCGCTCGCGAAGGCGGCGGGCCAACCCATCGGCCGAAAGGGCTTTGTTACGGGCGGAGGCCGCCATGCCACCCGCATCCCGGGCTTCATCAACGGCTGCTTCGGCCTGTTGCTGGGCGAGGGTCACCAACTCCCGGGCATGACGGGCGGATTCTTCTGCTTGCTGCGCCCGCCGCTCAGCGACAAGGAGGTACTTCTCGGCTTCGTCCAACTTCTGGGACGACAGATTGACGGCGTAGAGGGAATAGCCGCCCACCGCAAGGGCGACGAGGACTGAGACTCCGGCGAGCCAAAAGCTAAGGCCGGCGGACCGTGCGAGGGACCGGGCCTGTTCGCGGGCGCTACGACGATCATCTGAAGTATCTTTCGAGGACATCCAGGCTCACCTCCTCGAGAGGCGTTTCCTCATGCGGGTTGGGACGGCCGCTACGAATGCCAGCCCTCAAGCAGGCGGGCGGCCTCCGGGGCGGCCGGCTTCGGACGGCGGGTCGTACTCGGGTGCTTTCCCGCTCAATAGTCGCCCCAGTTGCATCACCGGCAACCGCAATCCAATGTAGAACTTACCAAACAAGGCGTAGAGGGCGCTTGCTTCGTCGAAGCGCATTTCGTAGATGAGCTTCTTGAAAACAAGGGGATCGTTGGCAAACAGGTCAACGCCCCATTCCCAATCGTCGAATCCGATCGAGCCGGAAATCACCTGCCTGACCTTGCCGGCGTAGCGGCGTCCGATGAGACCGTGATCATGCATCATGCGGCCGCGGTCGCCGATGGATTCCGAATACCAGTTGTGCGTCTCGCCGCGTTTCTTATCCATCGGATAGAAGCAGAGGTACTTATGGGGCGGAACCTTGGGCCACAGCCGAGGCTCCATGGCCTGCCGCTGCTCTTCCATCTTTTCCCGTTCGGCCTGCTGCCACTCCTCGCTACCGGGTTCAACGCCCTTCTCCTGTAACTCTTCGTAGAGTTGGACGGACGATGCATAGAGCCCGAGTTCGACGACGGAGACGTAGGAGGTCGTTGGTTCGAGGAAATCGCTTAGCCGAAGCTGAGCGAAGACTAGTTCGACTTCGTTCAAACCTTCGAAGGACTTCCGGAAATGAACGACGATGATGTCGCCCTTGTGGCCGAGTTCGGAGAAGAGCGCGGTGCCGCCTTCGGGGTGAGATTCGAGAGGGGCGAGGGTGGTGGTTGCTTCGTCGGTGATGGCCTGGCGGTCTTCGGGTGACAGTGCGCGCCATTGCTCCCAGCGAATACGGAACATCTGATGTAGGACAGCCGATCCGTCCAGTGTCAGTGGTACTGCGGGGACGGGGACGGGTGCGCCGTGGGTGTGGGCTGGTGGTTTCTCGGTCGTGTTCGGGGCGATCATATTCTTTGTGAATTCTCGATTCTTTAACTTCAACCCCACTCTACCAGACGATGGCTCAGGGGCCGGTCACGGAGGTGGCGTTCCAGATGGTGCGGGCGAAGAGCCAGGATTCATCTGGTTGTTTGTGGAGTACGTCGATGTAGTTGCCCGCCTCGCTGATGGGCGGTGAACCGTCTTTGGGTGAGAGGATTACGGTGTATGTGCCCCAGACCATGGCGCGGTCACCGGCGATGTCGATCTCTTCGATGGTGCGCGACTCGTCGACATCGAACTGCGCGAACACGGCTTCCAGGGAATCGCGGCGGGCTTGCTTGCCGATGAGCGGTTTGGCTTCGGGCTTGAGGACGACGGAGTCTTCGGTACGAATGGCGGCGAGTGTTTCGGTATCGCCGGCTCCAAAGGCGGCGACAGCGCGGTCGATGGTTTGGCGGATGCGGGCCTCGTCCGCTGCGTGGTTCCGCTCAGGCTTGAGTGTTCCCGTGCAGGCGCTGAAGAGGCAGAGGGTAGCGATCAGAACGCGGTGAGGTTTCATGGCGATTGTCGGTGTGGCGCGGACGATTCGTCGCGTAGGGACTAAGCGAGTAGCCCACGGATCAGCTCGCCGCCGGTCTGGCTGAGTTGCTTTTCACGGCCCGTGTGGAAGTAGCGAAGCCGATCGTCATCGAGACCGAGTAGATGAAGCAGCGTGACGTGGAAATTCTTGAGAGGGTGGACGACCTCGATCGCCTGTCCGCCGACCTCGTCGGTTGCCCCGACGATCTGGCCCGCATTCACACCGCCGCCCGCGAGCCATGTGGCCATTGCTTTGGCGTTGTGGTCGCGGCCCCAGACTTTGCCGCCACCGCGGACGCCGTTGTCAGGACTACGGCCGAATTCTCCAGACCAGACGACGAGAGTTTCATCGAGCAAGCCGGTCCGCTTCAGGTCGCTGAGGAGACCCGCGATGGGTTTATCGACGGCTCGCAACCGCGCGCCGTGGGCCTTCTCGATGTAGTCGTGGGAATCCCATCCCCCCGCGATCACTTGCACGAAGCGGACACGGCGTTCGACGAGGCGGCGGGTAAGCAGACAGCGGCGCCCGAGCGAATCTGCATCGGGGTTGGCGCCGCCGATGCCGTACATGTCGAGCGTGGCCGGGGATTCTTTCGATAGGTCGATGACCTCGGGCATCTCGGCTTGCATGCGGAAGGCGAGTTCGTAGCTTTCGAGACGCGCGGCAAGCTCGGGATGAAAATCGTGTTGGGCTTGGTGAGGCTCATCAAGCTTGCGAAGTAGTTCGAGGTTCTTGCGCTGCTGGAACTCGGTAACGCCTTCCGGCGGTGTCATGTCGAGGACGGGCTACGCACGTAGTAGCGTTTGCCCGTGTTCATGTTGGCGGCGAACTTTGACCGCTCTTTGGCGAACCCCGTCATGTGAAGCTGTTCGAGCATGGGCTTGGGGTCGAAGGTATCGATGTGGCTCGGACCGCCCTCCATCAGCAGGAAGATGCAGGACTTGGCTTTGGCAGGGTGGTGTGGAGGCTTGGGCGCAAGGGTTCGGGCGCGGGCGGCGTCCTGGGCGAGAAGGGAACTGAGTGCGATATTTCCGAGGCCAACGGCGGAGTGCTGGAGGAAGTCGCGCCGCGAGGGCTTAGCTGCCGTTAGGCCCTGTTGTTTGCGATTGGTCACGGGCGTTCCTAGTCTACTGCGAACGCAGCGGGATCTGGTCTTGATTCTCCTGCGGGTCGTGTTAGATTGGAGCCGTGGACGACCTAAAAACGATTGTTGCGTATCACCAGCAGGTTCTCCAGTCAATTGAGAACCAGCTTGGCCAGGTGGTCGAGAACCTGGATCGTTTAGAGAGAAGCATGGAGGGGGCGGAGCGACAGCTAGAAGGAGACCGTCGTGAGGCTAACCGGAGAATGTCCCATACGGAGATCTATCTTCAGCGGGCATTCCGGATGGGCGTTGCCGCGATGCGCCGAGAGCGTAAAGCATGTCTGGAAGCTGACCAGCGACTCGAGGAACAGCGCGGAGCAGACCGACGTGAATGGCAAGAGCGTCACTCGCGGACCGAGCGTCTCCTGGAGCAATCGATTCGAGGGCGAAACAGGTCGGGGGCGAAAAGCACGGCTACTTAGTAGACGTACACGAACTGGTTGGAATTCAGGAGAACTAACGCCAGGTCAGCGAGCGCCCGCGTTTCGGGGGCCACCTGGCTTGGATGGAGATTCGGCTCGTAGTCCACCGGGTCGAGAATGGCCTCAATCTCGACCGACTCTCCTGTTAGCTCGCTGGTGATTCGATGGACCGGTTTGTCCGGGGCCGTTGGTGTCGGAGCCGGGCTCTGGCGGTGGTGCTCGGTCATCTGCTGGATGTGGTCGAGCGACGCCGCCAATTCATCCTCCGACGGGGCGCGATTCCAAGCCAGTTCGAACGCCCTGCTGATGCGAGACTTGTCGCCCTCTGCCTCGCGCTCCAGGCGCGAGGCGAAGGCCAGGGCCGTGTCGTGCGTGAAGCGGCTGTTCATGAGGGTGAAAGCCTGTGTGGGGACGATACTGGCGTTGCGGCGCTCGCACGACATGTCCATGCCGGCCGGGTCAAAGGGCTCGACGAGCGGGTCGACGAGGCTGCACTGTTGGAACGTGTAGACGGTCCTTCGATTTCTTTCGATCTTGCGGGTCGAGGGTTGATAAGGCGACGCGAGCGTTCCCATGCGGTGCTGGGGTTACTTGGCAACGTCTTCGTTGATTTCGGGATAGGTGCCTGGTCCGCCGCGTTGCGGGCTTAGCTCGCCCGCTACATACAGTACGCTGTCGCGAATCTCTTCGGCTTCGAGACGCCGCGGAGAGAAGTGGATCAGGTATTTGTTCTCCGGATCTCTTTCGCGCAGTAGTTCCATTTCAGGGTGATCGCTGGAGCGCTGGTACGCGGCTGACAGGAGGATGACCGGTGGATGGCTTTGACGCTCCAACCCGTTTCGATGAAGTAAGCCGCGAGCCAATCGAGAAGGTCGGGGAAGACGGGCTTGTCGCCCATCTTCCCGAAGTTGTTAGCGTTGGCCGCCAGACCCCGGCCGAAGTGATACTGCCAGATGCGGTTGACCATCACTCGGGCCGTCAACGGATTGTCCGGATGAGCAATCCAGTTCGCGAGGGCGGCGCGGCGTCCGGTGACGGCGGACGGGAATTCGGGCGCGGGGAGATCGCCGTAACGCGCGACCGCTTGGAGGACACCGGGCGTGACCTTCTTGGCGGTCGACTGTAGGTTTCCTCCGATGAGGATGCGTGTCTCGGGGTTTTCGTCGAGCGCCAGCATCGCCTTCTTGTCCGAGGGCCCCGTGTCCGCATCACCGTTGAGGTAGCCGCTTGAAACAGAGAACGCCATGGGGCGGTAGCGGTCGCGCATTTCGCCGAGCAGCGCGCGGTGCTTGCGATAGAGCTTGAGGGCCTCGAACTCCTCCTGAGTAAGATCCTCGTGGCTGCGGAGGGCCGCTTTAAGGACACCCTCCGGCAAGTCCTCGGGGCGTGAGACATCGTGGCGTTTCATGGCCGCGGTCTCGATCTTCTTCTCGAACTCGCCGATCTTCACCTGAAGGCGGTCAAGCCTGCGGTCGAGGGTGGCGAGCCCGTCCTCGCACCCGCCGGTATCTTCCGAACCAAGCCACTCCACAGGGCGACGAGCGAACTGTGTTGTGGCGAAAGCAGCCTGAAACTTGTAGTGGTCCTCGGTGGGAAGCGGGTCGAACTTATGGTCGTGACAGCGGGCGCAACTAAGGGTAAGCGCCAGAAAGGCGCTTCCGGTGTGGTGCGTGACGTCGTCGAGGAAGAATTGCCGGTCGACGGCGGCGACGCTCATACCGGTATGCTCCCAAGGGCCGGCCCGTAGGAAGCCGGTTGCGATTAACGCCTCGGGGTTGCCGGGATACAGCTCGTCGCCGGCGACCTGCTCACGAATGAACTGGTCGTAGGGCTTGTCCTGGTTAAAGGCGCGGATGACGTAGTCGCGATAGCGCCACGCATTGGGGCGCTCGAAGTCGTTCGAGAATCCGTTGGTGTCGGCGTAGCTGGTGACGTAGAGCCAATGGCGTCCCCGTCGTTCTCCGTAGCGCGGTGAAGCTAGTAAGCGTTCGACTAGTAGTTTGTATGCGTTAAGAGATGTGTCATCAAGAAACACTTGAGTCTCTTCAGGCGTGGCCGGCAGACCGTGGAGATCGAAGGTGAGACGGCTGATGAGGGTCCGGTGGTCGGCGCGTGGGCCGGAGCCGAGCCGCATATTGCCGAGTTTCGCCTCAATGAAGTGATCGATTGGTGTTTGGACCTCCTCGGGGCCCAAACCGACGCCAGGGGGCTCTACATCTCTGACGGGTCGGAACGCCCAGAGATCTTCTTCCGCGTAGTCCCACTTCTGACGCGCTTGTGCTTCAGCGAACGGCGCTCCGCCATCAATCCAGCGGCGGACGGCGAGGATGGTTTCGGCGGGGAGTTGCTTGCCGTCGCCGGGCGGCATCTGAAGCTCCGGGCTCCCATCGAGCACTTGGACGAGCAGACTATCGGTGGCGCGGCTGGGCATGAGGGACGGTCCACGTTTGCCACCCTTGAGCATGCTTTCGCGGGTACGTAGGTCGAGTTCAGAGAAAGTATTGCCCTCGCCGTGGCACCCTAAACACTGTTGCTTGAGGGTAGGTTGGACGACTTCGACGAACAGGGTGGCGGCATCGTGGGAGAGGCTCTCGGTTTCCTTGGCGGGCTCCGCAGCCGTGAGGACTCCCGTGAGAAGGGCGACGGCGACTCGCGTCAACCGTTGCCTGTAGTGCCGCTCCATGAGAACTGGAGGTATTCTATCGCTCTGGCAGCGAGGGCGTTCAGGCTAGGCAGGCGGTAGCGTTCGGATTGTACGAGCTTCGATTCTCGCACCGTCGTGGGCGGTCATGAGGATCTCCGTTCCGGGGGCAACATCAACCAATCCGGCGATAGGCACGGAGCCATCAGCAAGGCTGCGGACGCCGCGGATGGGGCGGCCATCCGGGCGCGCTAGGCGCACATCGGCGAACGCTAGCGTCTTAGTGTCGGGGAGGCGGCAGGAGGGCAAGCGGCCTGTACTGGAGGCGGCCACATCGACGGCGCCGCCGCCGCGTGGTTCGTGCCTGGGAGCGTCGTTGAGCCGCCGAACGCGTAGTTGGATGCGCGGGTCGCGGATGGTCGGATCGAAGACCATTTCCAAGAAATTCCAGTAGCCGGGACTCGATTGCTGCTTGAGGCCGGGACTCTCGTAGTCTTGCTGGAACAGGGCGATGAAGTTGAGATCACGGCCGTCGTAGTCTTTCATGAGGCGGCCGAAGCCGTCTTTGACGCGGCGGCCTCCGGTGCGGCCAATGGGGCCGAAGGAGCATTCATAGAGCCGAGCATCGCGGTTCTTGAGGATGGAGCCGATGTGGACATCGCCGTAGACGGAGACGATACCGTCGCGAGAGCTGAGTAGTTCAATGGCGCGATCGGAACCGGCTTTGACCCAGCCCGCGTAGTCCGCGGAAACGCGGTTGCGCTGCTCGGCCTCGGCGGAGGGCTGCCAGACGGTGTGCAGACCGTTGAGGCCGGTCACGCAGACCAATGGGGCAGTCTCGGTTCGAACGGTTTCCTGGAGCCAGGCGAATTGCTCTTCGCCGAGTAGCGAGCGAGTGGGGTCTTTCCGGTCGTAGACGTGGCCGTGATCGCCCCAGCCTTCCGTAGCCCAGATGTGGGTGTCCTGGGAGCTGCGCCAGAGGCGCGCGTCGAGGATCAGCAGGGAGAAGTCTCCGCCGGGCATTTTCCAACGACGCCATCGCTTCGGATTCGCGGTGCCCGACGGACTATCGTCGCCGCTGATGAGGTGCTGCACGATCTCGAAGTTGCGCTGCATGTATACGGGGTCTTGCCCGAGGTCGTGGCGGTTCCGGACCGCTAGTTGCTCCGGTCCCTTCACATCGTCCATGCCGTGATCGTGATCGCCGGGGTTGAGTACGTTCCAGTGACGCATCATCTGCCGGCGGGTGGTGGGGCCGGCGATGGTCGTGGTGATGATCTTGTAGGCGTCGTCGGTGCTCGGGGGATAGAGGACGAGTTCGAGATACCAGATGTCGTCCTCCCAAAGCATGACCTGGAAGCCGTAATCGTCGAGGTGTTCGTAAGCGTCGGGGAGTGGCTGATCGTGGATCCAGTTCTCTTGGAACTTGTCGGTGCGGTCCAAGCCGGGCTTGCGGCCGTTGATGGCGTGACAGCTTAGTCCGCAGAGCCGGTAGGGGGCTTTGAGTTGAGGAAGTCGCCCGACGTACCGTTGTGTCTCGGGTTCAAGCTCTGGGCGTGGGTCGGCGGTGACGTTCGTTCCGTCCTTCCAGACGGTGTAGTAGAACGTGGCGTCGGCGGGATTGCCCGGGAGAACGCAGTCGATGACGGCGGTGGCGCGGCGGAATCCGTTGGTGATGATGCCGGCACGGCCGGCTATGTTGACCGCTTGCCAACCTAAAGCGGGGCTTTCAGTGTGGGCGATGCGGATCTCCGCGCGGCGGCCCTCCTGCCGGAAGAGGGTGATGAACTTGCGGTGCCACAGGCCGTCGACCTCTCGGAGCGAGTCGCCGAGGGGGTAGCAGACGTGGAGTTCGTTGACGGGGGCGTCAGTGGGGCGGTTGTCAGCGGGGTCGAGGCGCACCTCGTTGATCTCAAAGTCGAGGGATCCCCGTGCGGCGACGCCAAAATGGCCGTTGAGGAAAGACTCCCGGTCAACGTTCGTACAAGTAACGATGCTTTCGCCACTCTTGCGTATCAGCCGGGCGGTTACAGTCGCCGGGCCGGAGGGGGCGCCTGCGACTTCGAGATCGATGCGGACCTGCTCGCCGACCTCGGGCCTGCCTGCCGGGCGGGATGAGTCGGGCTGCACCTTGAGGGTTTCGTCAGAGGAGTGGCTGAAGACGCCGAACGTGCCATCGCCGCGCCAGGCAGCATACCAGCACGCGTCTTCCCGTTTGGCCGCTCCGTTCCAACTTTCGTAGAGCGTTCGTCCTCCAAAGCAGATGCCGATGAGCGAGTAATCGGGTTCGGGGTCATCTCCCGGCAAGGCCCGGACGCTTGCTTCAACGGTGATGAAGTAGTTGCCGCTGAGACGCCAGTCACGCCGCCAGATCATGCCGTATGGGGGGCGCGTCTCGTATTCGGTCTCCATGAACCGGTGGAAGGGAAAGCCGGTGGCGCGGGCCTTGTCGCCGCGTGTATGCAGGCGGCGGCCGCGAGCGAGGCCACGGAACCGTGTGTGAAGGCGCGTCGGCTGAGATTGCCTTGCGCGCTATGTTCCTGCGAATCGCCCGTTTTTTTGCACTTGCGGCTTCATCCCCATAGAATAGAGTCCAAGCGAGGAGTTTGCATGGCGGATCGAATGGTCAAGTGTGTGAAGTTCGGCAAGGAACTACCGGGACTGGCGGAGACGCCGTTCGACGGTGACTTAGGGCAGAAGATCTACGACAATGTGTCGCTCGATGCCTGGAAGATGTGGGCCGAGCACCTAAAGATGATCATCAACGAGTACCGCCTGAACCCCGCGACGCTCGAATCGCAAGAAATTATCATCAAGCACATGGAAGATTTCTTCTTCGGCGACGGTAGCCAGGCTCCACCAGAGTACGTTCCTCCTACGCCGCCGACTCAATGATCTAGGAATTCCGCGTACGTGCAAAGTGGGTCCGCAGCGACACCGCGAGATCGGCCGCTACGCCGATGAAGTATCCCCACAGCGCCAGGTTGAGGATCGGTCCCACTACGATCGCAAGCCGTACGAGCGCTACCTGGTACTCGATTGCGCCGAGTGCGGCCACGGTAAGAAGCGAAAGCGGGAAGCTGACGATTGTAGTCAGTAGAAAGATCGCCGCTTCGAGCCCTTGTGCTTGCGCCGCCCCGTCCGCGCGGATATAGAACAGAACGGCCCAAAACAGGACTGTCAGCAGACTTGCCAGCGTGCCGAGGAATGCGCCGTATTTGAGGAATCTGTGCGCCAAGGTGAATCCCAAGTCTAGCGGGTGGTAGTCGGGGTGGACCTTGGAGTAGATCCGCCGCCGGCCCGACCTTGAGATCCCCGGCGAGCGGCGCGACAGGGTGCGGCCATGCACGACAGATGTGCTCGGGTTTGACTGCGGCGTAGCGAGATCGAAATACAGACTGGAAATATTTGACGCTTGTGTGCATATCGGTGGTGATGGCAGGATAATGCGTAGAGGGGAGCCGGGCGACTCCCTCGCGCCGCGGCCCGCCATATGAAAGAGAAAGGGTGTTGCTTATGAGAATGCAGATTCTGATGGCGATGATGTTTCTTGCGGGGGCCGGCCTGCTTTGCGCTAACGAAGTGATCGAGCGATGTGAGAAAGCGGCCGTGGTTTTGGATGAAGTGATGAGGACGCCGGAGAAGGCGATTCCCTCCGACCTGATAGCGAAAGCTCATTGCGTGGTAGTCGTGCCGGGCATGAAGAAGGTGGGATTCGGACTTGGCGCCAAATACGGTAAGGGATTGCTCTCCTGCCGGGCCGCGAGCGGTAAGGGCTGGACAGGTCCGACGACCGTACGCATCGAAGGCGGCAGCATTGGATTCCAGATCGGCGGATCATCTACCGATCTTGTGCTGCTTGTCATGAATAAGGCGGGCAAGAAGAAACTGCTGTCGAGCAAGGCGACGCTCGGAGCCGATGCCAGTGTCGCCGGCGGTCCGGTGGGGCGAACGGCTTCGGCCCAGACGGATGCACAGATGACGGCGGAAATCCTGTCATACTCGCGCTCGAAAGGGCTGTTCGCTGGGATCTCTCTCGAAGGAGCTTCGCTGCGGCCGGCGCACAAGGACAACAAGGCTATCTACGGCAGAGATGTAACCCCGCAACAGATTCTGGCCGGCGAGGTGGAAGTACCGGCGTCGGTTGCCGTACTTGCGCAGGCACTGGGCAAGTATTCCATGCACGAAAGGTAGACTCGGTGGCGGACTCAATCAGGCACAGAACCTCGTGCCGGGTGAGTATACAGTGAAGCTAGAGGGGCCTGACGGTACGGTACAGCAAGAGAAGATCACGATCGTGGCCAACAAGGCGACACGGCTGATCGCGAACTAGTGGACTGTCGCAGAGATAGTTTTACCATGGCGGATGCGGCGTGAAGGTTTCGAATACTTCCAGCGGAACGGTTTGGCGTCTTTCGAGTAGGCGTTGATGTAGCGGCGTAGTTTGCGAG
>Ga0315336_1003345_pt1 | contig 21574 bp, 22 predicted proteins | sample ASW5metaG_FD_204512 | JGI IMG/M metagenome (GOLD analysis project Ga0315336, IMG submission 204512) | Ammonia-oxidizing marine archaeal communities from Monterey Bay, California, United States - ASW #5 | ecosystem: Environmental > Aquatic > Marine > Intertidal zone | place: USA: California... | reverse complement strand
GTAGCGGACGCGAACGAGAGCACTAGAGAAAAGAATGCAACCGTTGTGGCGGTTTTCATCAGTCGGCCCTTTCTAAGAGTGATGGCAATAGACAGAATGACCCTACTATCCTCGAAATCCCCGAAAGATGCCACAAAAAGTTTGGCGGGTCCTCGGTGGCTAGGATTGCCTAGGACCGGTCGGAACGGTGGATTTATCGCCGAGCGGGATAGAATCGAGGGGAGCGAACCCCGTAGAATGACGGCAGGGCTAAACGGAGGGACCCATGAAGAAGCCCAACAAGCCCCGATGGAAGAAGTGGAAAGCAAACGGAGCCGCCTCACCCTCTGGGCAAACGGGAGCCGCCGACAGCGAGCCGCTGGTCCTTCAGCAGGACGCGGGGAGGGGGGAAACTACGGGTGACGCTCGAATGGTCTCTCGGTTTGTCCGAGAACGATGGCCGTGCGACCCAGAACGCAGAATCGCCCTCCGGGAAAAAGTCCAGACGCGAGCCCTGGAGACCGACAGCGACCGAACGCTCGGCATCCTTGCCCGGGTCGACGCCCAGATGGAAGGGCAGAACCAGAAAGACGATCTCGCCGCTGTGGAACCAAACGCTGGCGTAGATGAGACCGTCGTCAACGATCTCCGCCAAACTCTTGAGGAGATGCGTGCCGACCCCGTTGCCCGCGAGGCTTACTACAACCGAATCGCTGTCCCGTATCGGTAGTCAACTCCGGTCAGGAGTCTGGCGATTTTCCGGCAGCCCCAGGTGCTGATACATCTGTGATACGTTATGTGTTTTAATGTATACAGACGATCACTCTTGAGCGTATCACCTACTAGGCCATAATGCGGTAAATCCCTTCAGGGCAGTACGAATCGACAAGCCCTTAATCGCTTTGCAAGCCGGAGGTCAGGGGTTCGATCCCCCTCGGCTCCACTTATTTTCTATCTTCGGTCAGACGTTCCACGGTCTCTGGCAAAGGGCGCATGACTGAGAAGCTCGGTGGCAGAAGCTTTTCGCTGGATTTCTGAGTGCGTCCCATCGGCCAGTAGGCCCCAGCTGAAAGCTGCCTGGCAAAACCGTCTTTTTAGCTTCGAAGAGAATCTACCAATCATCCTGGGACAGTTGGACTTGCGACGACCAAGGGCGAAACAGCTTGGGCGGCTCATCTCAGCGCGTTGGGGGCATACTGCCTAATTTACGGCGATTTTCCCAAGGGGCCTGAAGAATTGTGTCAAATGCTTGCTAGAGTTCTACAGAATAGCCATAATAGGTGGTCAGCAGACGAAGAGATAAGTGTGAACTATCAGACACCGAGGAAAAGTCATTTTCCATAGGCGGACGTTGGGGACGATTCACTCTCTCGAAGGGGCGGGAGGTTCTGCTAGTGAATTCGGATACAAGGGCGGTGCGCGGGGTTGCGCCGTCCAGAATTCTAGGAGTTTCTCCGTGGAGCCGCGATCTACGCGATGAGATCGATCGTGTCGCTCCCTTCTCTAGCAGCGTGCTGATCACTGGCCCTAGCGGGACCGGCAAAGAACTGGTTGCTCGCGAACTTCATCAGCGCAGTCCCCGTTGCGAAGAACGCTTGATCCCGGTTGATTGCGCCTCGGTCACCGGTGAACTGATGGCCAGCCAACTGTTCGGGCATCACGCGGGCGCGTTTACCGGAGCAAATTACTCGGCACTAGGTTGTTTTCGTGCAGCCGACCGGGGAACTCTTTTTCTAGACGAAATTGGGGAATTGGAACTATCGCTGCAGTCGAAGCTGTTGCGGGTGCTGCAGGAACGGGTGGTTGTGCCGGTGGGTGGTCATGAGGGCCATTCGGTGAACGTGCGGGTGATCGCGGCCACGAATCGCGATCTGAAGCAGGAAATCGTTGCAGGACGATTTCGTGAAGATCTCTATTTTCGGCTGAATGTCGTCACGATTCGCACTGCCTCGCTAACGCAGCGGCCCGACGATATCACGACGTTGGCCGAGAGTTTTTTGGATCAGCTTGCCCGGGACGGGATGCCGCGAAAAACGCTCTCACCAGGCGCTTGTGAAGCACTGAGTCTCTATTCCTGGCCCGGCAACGTGCGTCAGCTGCAGAATGTATTGGAGCAGGCGGTCATCCACTGCGATGGGCCGCTGCTGACCTTGCAATTCATTCAACGTCTTCTGGATCATCTCAATGAAGAAACTAGTCGCAAGCGAGTCATCACGGAACAGCCGACTTGCGAGCCACATGTTTCTCCTGCCATGGTGGCCCGTCCGCTGCCGGAAGACACCCTGGCGGCTGAGCCGAAGAGCGACCAGCAGTGGCTCACCCTCTCCGCGCTGGAGCGGAGTCATATCCTCGGTACGCTGGAGCATACCTATTACAACCGCAGCGCGGCTGCCCGGTTGCTGGGAATCTCTCGCCAGGCTTTGATCCGCAAGATGAAGAAGCTGGAGATCAAAGCACCTAGACTGCCGGGTAAGCTCCCGGGTGGCGACGATTCGGTGAGTTGAGCGTACTTCTGCAGGGGGTGACTTGGACCTCGCTACGGTCCGAAGACATGGGAGGCGATTCTGGGTGTCCGATTCCGGACAGTTTTGCGCTCTCGACTTCAAAATGGCCGTCCGAAAACGAACGATGTTATTCGTTTTCGATGGGGCTCTCTCATCTGCCGGTTTCTGCGATCTCGCGTGCAACGCAGTTCTAGCGACTGTTTCTTCTTAGCCCGTCTTGGGTTAACGCTATTTATCTAACAAGGCTCGTCTGTTTGGCGCGCGCCTTGCGTTAGACGTCCACTGTTCCGCTATCAGAGTTTCGCCTGTGGAGGACGTCCTATGGAAGACATCAACAGCGAATTGCGCGATGTAACAGTCGTCGATTCGTGCCCGCAAGACTACCTATCTTTGGTAGCGGGTTTGACATCTCAACAGATTCCTTACCACCTGCTGCTGACAGGTGAAGACGCGCTGCGGCGTACGGGTCTAGCGACCAGTGGGCTGTGGCTGATCAACATGGACTTGCCCGACATGCGAGGCACCGATTTGCTTGGGCTCGTTCGCCAGCGAACGCCAACAGTGCCTGTTTTCTTGGTCGGCGACAATTATTCTTCCCAAGAAGAATTAGCGGCACGCGCCGCGGGATCAACGGCTTATCTCTGCAAGCCGCCGAATTTCGCCTGGCTTGAGGAATGGGCGCGTACGGTTCGCGCCGGCCCAAGGGACCAATCTCTGTCGTCGCACCCTTTGCTGGACAAAGCGTTGGCGACTTTTTCTGACCTCGTACGCAAGGCTTATGAAGCTTGAAACTGACGACACTTTTCCTTTTTTTAACAGGAGTAATCGCGATGGTCATTCCAGTCAATCAAAACGTGGATCTCGAGTCGTACGACGATTCCGAGCAGTTCCAGAAAATCACCAGCCGAAGAGAGGGACGCATGCCAGTCGGCCGGACACTCGCTTCGGCGCGGGCGTCGCATCGGACTGCAGCTTCGCGAAAAGCAAGTCGAGCGATTTCCTGGCGGGCGAGCGGCAAACACCATCGCCGAAAGCACAGCTTCAAACATATCTAGCGGACTGCACCCCTTTTCCTGAGCTACCTGAACAGCTTTTGAGGCGTAGCCATCTTCTCCTTAACTTTTTCTTGAATCGTGATTGGCCATGATACAGACCGGTGGTACTCGAACAGAACTTTCAGAGGCGTACAGTCCATAACGATCCGTCCGAGGACCGCGGTGGATGATCCGGCTGAGTAGTCAATTTCACATCAATAAACTTTCTTTGGAGAAATCTCATGGTACGCAAACACTGGCGAGCGCCGCACGGTGCTCACTGGTAATGTTCACCTCACGAATTGTTTTAAGTCGTGATTACTAGATCATTCCTTTAAGGAGGAGTCTCATGACAACCAATCGTCATTCTGTTCGCGCCCGTCGCAGTGCGGCCTCACGGTCTTGTATCTTCTTGTTGCATTGCCTCTCAGTCCTGGCGACTGGATCAATGCTGTTTTCCGGCACTGCCTTTGGCCAATCGGGACGGTACTACGTCACCGACGAGTCCGGCTTCAACAGTGTCTGGCAGTTTCAGGGGGGCAGCTTAGTGTCATCGTTCCCAACGGTTCCCGCCGGCGGCGCCGATGGACCGATCATCGTCGATGGAATCAACAACCGAGTCCGGTCAGTTAAAGGTGGATTCTTCGGCGGTGGGGGAGGCGGCTCGCCCGTGGCTGGTTCGGAATATGACTTTGCGGGTGCTGTCCAAGGCCCTCTAGGTCTCGATTTCACCGCACACGGCGGCTATGGCCGAGTGATCGATGCGGCGTTTGACGGCCAGAACACTTACATCGTTTCAGGCAACATTTTTGGCGGCAGCTCTGCTGGTGTATTCAAATACAACGGCGATTTTTCAGGTCCGGGAACGCTGATGTTTAACCTTGTCGGCGCGCAGCAGGAGACTACGCAAGGAATTACCTACGACACAACGACCAACACGATCTGGACCAGTGACTACGACTTCAATGCTACGGTAACAGGCGGCCGTGTGCGACAGTGGTCTCTGACTGGCACAGAACTGTTCTCGTTTCCAGTTGTCGACAATTCCGGCAACGCTTCCGAACGAAACACGGCACTCGCTTACGACTTTTCAGACGACACCTTCTGGATGAACGCCCACGTGGAGAACACGTTGGGGTTCGGTTTCGGCGAACTCTGGCAATTTGATCGTAACGGCAACTTCTTGCAGAAGATCCACGGCTTGCAGACCGTTTCAGGGGCGCCCTCCAACATCCTGTACTGGGGCGGTGAAATCAAAACCGTTCCGGAGCCGACCACGTGCGTGCTGTTGATTCTCGGCTTGGGGGCGAGCGTCACCATGCGGAGGACTGCGTGTTGAGACTCTGCTGAATGTGAGTTGACTTCAATTCCCTTTCCGTTGGATCGGGGAGGGAAATGCTTATCAAACATTCGCACAAGTCTTTTATCCCTAAACGTGCTTAGTAGCGAATAAGCGTGTTTTCCGGAAGAGAAGGGCTGATCAGACGTCGGCAACGAAGCTGACAACCACTGGCGAGCGCCACACGGCAGGGAAAACCGTGCGGTGCCCACGGAAACTTTCACCTCACGAATTGTTTTCTGTTTCAACTTCAACGACTTAAAGGAGAAACTACCATGTTTACTCGAAACCTTTCCATCCTGTTGGTGGCGGTGATCGCCTTGCTGCTGACGACGGCCGGTCAAGTTTCCGCCCTGCCGACGATCGTGAATCACTTTGACGACCCTACCCACTGTGATCCACTCTTCATTCCATCTCTCGTAGATGAAATTGGAGACCCTGGCGCCGGATTCCCAGTTGACGAGATTCTGTCACACGAAGATCTGGGGATCACCGCCCCGGTTTGCCTGCCAAGCGATCTTCCGGCGATTCCCGATGCGCTCGTTTCCATTACCAATCTCTCCGGTAGGGATTTTGATGAAGTGTGGTATGTCGCGGATCGGGATACGACGATCACCAATTACGATGGTTTTGCCAACGACTTTGCGTTTCCTGGAGGCCAAGAAGCATTCCGTATTGACCGCCTTGCCTCTGATCTGCTCGGGCTTCACCATCCGCTGATTGCCGAAGACGCAACACCAGACGGGATATGGGAGGCCGGCGAGACGTGGGAGTTTGTGCTGCAGGACTATGGGAATCTCGCGGGTTTGCCGCCCGACGCAATCACGTCCATCGGCGTGGGTGATGCGTCCGTCGATGTGCTTGGTTTTGTTGCATCATCTGGAAGCATCATTGCTATTCCGTCGATCGTTCCGGAGCCTGGCAGTCTAGTCCTGGTGCTGCTGGGGATGAGCAGCCTGGGCCTGATCACACGTCGGCAACGAGGCTGACTTTCAAGATATAGGCGCCGTATGGCAAGGAGAACCACACGGCGCCTCTTTACAACAACCACTTCATTCCTTGTTTGCCTTGAATATGAGAAACATGATGTCTCACAGCAAACTTAATCTCGCAACTATTATGACACACTCGTTCGCTTTCATAACAGCGTGTGTGGTGATGACGGCGGCGAACGTTAATGCGGCCATCGTTACACAACCAACGGGCCTGAGCCCCGGAGACTCCTATCGGCTGGCGTTCGTGACAGCGGGAACGCGGGACGCAACGTCAACCAATATCGCGGACTACAACACATTCGTGACCAATGCTGCCAATGCCGTACCCGACCTGGCAAGCCTAGGCACGACCTGGACTGCGATCGTATCGACTAAGACAGTCGACGCAAGAGATAACACTCTCACGAACGTAGCAAATAGCGGTCTGGGAGTACCCGTTTTTCTGCTCAATGACACGAAGTTGGTGAATAGCAACGCCGACTTGTGGGACGGCTCGATCGACGTAGCATTCGACCAGACCGAATTGGACACGGCAATTGTATCTCAGGTGTGGACCGGCACGACCTCAATCGGTGTGCCCGACAACGCCGATTTCGATCAGGATGGAGTTGCCGATGGCACCGACTTTTTGTCGTGGCAAAGCGGCTTCGGAATCGTTGCGCCAAACGCCACCAAGGCCGATGGCGATGCAGACGACGATCTAGATGTTGACTCAGACGATTTTGACATCTGGCAGCTGCAGTTCGGTTCTGCCGATCCGCCCATCCCGTTAGGGTCCACATTCTCAATCGCAGTGGTCGGCCGGACGGACCAGATCTCATCTGGCTGGATTCACTCGACGACCTCGACTCCCCTTACCACAGATCGCCGGATCTACGCGATTTCCGGCGAGCTACTCGCCATCCCCGAGCCGAGCACCACGATGATTGCCGGTCTCGCGCTGTGCTGGATCCTCACGCAAAGGAGAAAAGGAATCATCCACTTGAAAGCGTCGTTCTCCTCAAAGCAAGAGTTGACCTCTACCCACACATCCAGGAGCAGGTAGAAATTGCCGGCACCACTTTTTCAATCCCCTTTTTTAGGAGTCTTCAAAATGAGAACTTATCAACTACTCCTTGCGGTGACAGTCGTTTGCATCACCACGCCTTTGGCTTCGGCCGTCTGTATCGTGCCGAACGTGCTTGGTACCGCTGACTTGCCACCGACTGTCTTTGGTTGCGAGTACATCCCTCCTGTCGGCGACCAGATGCACATACTGCCCCCCGCCATCACGGCTGGAAATACGATCGACATCGATCCAGAGCTTTTCGGCCCTCCGTTTAACATCAGTGAAGTCGCCGGCGGATCACTTGGCGGTCACACCCAGACCTACGATGCCTCTCTACAGATGCAGATGAGTGGCACAGGGGGAACTTTCGGAACATTCAACCGCACTATCTCCATTCCAGTGTCCGTCGTGACAGAGTCCGCCCTGCGCACGCCCGGTAACGCGGTTCAGACTTTTCCCACCGAAATGATCAGTCTCAGTGGCCAGCTCTTTGGCGACCCCGATTTTAACACCCTCGAGATCAAAGCCGGTACCGGCCAGGGTCTCCCAGCAGCGCCTGGCATTACTCGGCTGACCCGGCAAGGTGCTGCCGGAAGTCCGTTCGCGATAGATAGTTTCTTCGATCTCACGTACGAGATCATTTTCACAGGAGCTCCAGGCAGCGTCTTGCATGGCCTCGGCGGCTCAACGATCGGGCCTATTCGTCTGCAGATCGGCACTCCCGTTCCCGAACCGACTACGGCCACGCTAGTGCTTGCCGTGTTCAGTGGCGTTGCCTTGTCTTTTAAGCGCAATCGTTTGCCACTTTGCATTTGTTAGATCACTTCTGTTTCTATCCGACCTTCTGTGGAGACTAACTATGAAAAACCTAACCCGACTCCAATCGACGCTGAAGTATCAAGTTTCAAGTTTGACCCTGACCTTCGTCTTCGCAGTCTCATTGTTCTCAACGTGCAACACCGCTTTGGCGCAGGGCACCGCTCTCGGGCCATTCACCGATCACGATATCGTCGCCGGTCCGGCCGTCCTGATCGGCAGCGCCGGTAGCCCAATGCCCATCGACTTGGACCCCGCCGGCCAGCCCTGGACGAAGGGCTTCTTCGATCCCAATGGATTTGGCGCCGGAAACGTGACAGTAGATGTTATTGAGACTATCGAAAACGTCGGGACCGAGTCGTGGGACGATTGGCATGAGCACATCATCGGGGACCCGCAAAGCGCTACAGCTCCCAGTTTCTGGTCGGCCGTGTTGAGTCTAGAGATCAACGGCAACCCGATCACATTCATACCGACCGGCGTAGGCACAAAGAATCTGTGGTTGGACCAGTTTTCACAGCCGGTGCAGCCCGGTGACATCCTGACTATTCACAAGCAGGTTGACGTGTTCAACACCGCTGGGGACACCCAGGCACCGCTGGTAAGGATGGAGGAATACCCGACTCCGGTACCCGAGCCGGCCACCTGCCTGCTGATGGTCCTTGGTCTGGCAGTGGTCGCCTTGCGCCGCAGCTAGCTTCTACTCACCAAAATTCATACTTACTTGCCTCCATCACACCAAGGATAGACCTCATGAGACATGCAAACAGCTTCCTCTTTATTCTCTCGTTCACTGTTCTTTTCACCCAGACACAAACTGCCCATGCACTGTTGGGCGGGTTCGAGGTGGCAGACGGCTACACACAGACATTCGGTAATGACGTGTGGTCCTACGATGCTGGCGCCAGCGGCGCGACGTTCATCCCCATTCAATACAACACGGGGCGATTCCAGGAGCTCGTCGGATCGTCCGCCGCGAATACTGACGCTCAGTACGTGAGCCGACACGGCTACGGTGGCGGCGGGGCTAATTCCGCTCCCTTTGCAATGGCTGTGCGCTCTATCGCCCCTGCCGGGGCCCCAAACTACGACATGACGGTCGAGTACGACGTCGGCATCGACGACCTGGGGGTGGCTCCAACGACACCGCTGACGTCGGCGATCGTCGATTTCGACATCTGTCCGGGCGTGACTTGGGATCCGATTGCCGTCAACTTCGACCCGGTTTTCAATGACGTGCCCGCTTTCTCGTTGAGCATCGGCGGCACGAACGCGGCGCCCGGCGTGACCATCGGCTTTTCCGACAGCGATCCCGGTAACTCCTTCGATACCAAACTCACCCACATCGACAACACGAGCTACAACAGCACCGTCGTGCCCTGGAGCGGCCGCTTCGACCACGTTCGTGTCGATTTCAATTTCGTCAGTCAGACTTACGATCTGTATTGGACACTAGATTTCAACCTCGGCACTATCGAGTTCGACGCGGGCAACACGCCAGTCCTGATCGCGTCCGGCGCTTCGCTGACCACACCGGTTAACACGATTGAGCAGATGTATTTCCGTGCCCACACCGATCCCGGCGACGGCGTGGCGACAGCGGGGCTTGAGAAGTCATTCCTGGACAACTTCCAGTTTGCGGTCCAGCCGATTCCGGAGCCCACGTCGCTGGCACTGCTTGGCATGGGGCTAGGTGTTCTGTCGCAGCGGAAACGTCGCTGCTAGTCGTATTTAAACATCGTTATTATCTCGAACATTTCAATTCTTGAAATACTTAACTTGGAGATTCATCATGACATCACGCAACGTTTTCGCTTCCTTGATCGCAGCTTCCCTGTCCATAATTGTTGCCAACCAGGCGCATGCTGTAGCCACGCAGATGGTCCACATGAATTTGGCGCAGTGCGACACATTGTTCATCCCCGATGATGTCCATGAGATTGGCGATATCTCGGTGTTTCCGTCAAGTGAAAGGTTGATTAGTGGCAGCGTGAGCTCGACATCGGGGAGTGCCTGCCCAAGTACCGACAATCCAACCATTCCAAATGCCGTGGTCGATATCAGAAACGAGTCGGGTATCGCATGGGAAGAGGTCTGGTACGTTGCCGATCCTGAAACCTCGATATCAAATTACGATGGCGAGGCAAACGAATTCCCATTCTCTCCGATTCAAGAAGCATTTCGGATTGATTCTGACGTCAACGACCCCGGCGGCATCAACCACGCGCTTGTTTTTGAAAGCATGATGCCCGACGGCATCTGGGAAATCAACGAGACCTGGCAGTTCATCTTGCAGGACTACACGAACCTATCGGGTCTGTCAGCCGGTGACATCAATTCCATTGGTGTCGGTGACAATTCGCCTAACTTTGGAATCTTGGACTCCTCGGGCAGCATCATCGCCGTCACTACTATCCCCGAGCCCGCTTCGCTGGCACTGTTTGGGATTGGTGTTGCCGCCGCTGGAATCAGACGCAGGTAGTCGCGGCAGCTTGGGTGTTTGTTTCATCAATACTCATGGAGATAGTTATGACCCTCGCAAAAAATTCAATTCGGATGCTCGCTTGTGCCGCGGTAGCCTTACTGGCAGCCACAACAGCACCGACAGTTTCAGCCCAAACCACGGTCCCGTTCACCGATACCTCCTGGCAGGGATTCGGCACTACTAGCATTGTGGGGGTTACCGGTAACTTCTTCCCTGGCTGGGAGACGGTTGTCATCAGCCCCGACGTGGGCGTGAACCTGTTCAGCAATCCCAACCAGACGCTTTCGGGTGCCCCCGATGACGCGGCGCTGTGGATGCTGCAGTTCACCTCCGGGTCGGCGAACAATGAGGAAGCCCGACTTTCACTTTCAGGGTTCTCCATCGGCCAGCAATACGAACTACCCTTCTTCGCCACCGTCCTGCGCCACAGCAGTTGGTCCGCAGACAACGAATCGTTCGAAGTATCAATCGTCGGGGCGGACATCAGTACGTTCAGCACAGGGGTCCTTGTCGATCCGGTTTCCAACGACGGGATGAACGACTGGATCCCACAATCAATCGCGTTCACCGCCAACGCGGGGACGGTTGAATTCACATTCAACGGGGGGGCCATCGGTCAGGACGCGGTGCGCTTCGGGGTTGATGGGTTCAGCGGGGTCACTGTCGTCCCGGAGCCCGCATCGCTAGCCATGATGGCTTTGGGAACTGCGGCCTTCGGCTTCAGGCGTAGGACATCGGCAGGGGGCAACCCGGGGTAAACATTACTTGAGACTAAAGAAAATCGTTGTGCTCATCATCACTCAGCTTCGTTACTCATTAATTAGGACACAATCATGATTACTAAACAATACTTCACGACCGCATGTGCCGCTGCCTTGATGCTTTCATGTGCCGATACACTTTGGGCCGGCGCGATCACCGGGTATACGCCATTCCCCGGCATCAATTCCGTAGCGGGCGTGGCCATCCTTCCACCTGCACCCGCCAATAACGACGACGTTGCAGGATTGTCGCCGAACGACCTCTGGGTAACGCAGAAAGACTATATCGCTATCGGTCCTGTTGACATCGTGTTTGATGTCGATCCTACCGGCGGGGTCACCGAGTACTCGTTCCGCGAAGGTGTAAGTAATTCCACCGGTGTCGACTGGTCGGGCTACACCATCCAGCTTGGGTTTGGAACAGGCACGGGCTTCGTGCCTTCTACCCCGGGTGACGGTCTGGATTTTGACGGACCCTTATTTAATTCACCCATTGACTTCACCGTATTCTTCCCATCCGCCATCCCCACGTCGGAAGACGAAATTGTTGCAAGCGGAGGTATACATCCTAATGGGTTGTTTAGTCTTCCCTACTTTAGATTCTCCGTGGATGTGCCTGACACCTTCTCGTCGTTCACGCTCCGTCAGTTCCCCACCGCCGTGCCCGAGCCGAGCACCGTCTTGCTCACCGCTTTGGGATTGGCCGTGCTAGTTCCACTCGCTCGTCGCAAAAGATAGTTCCCTTTCAATTCGGTATCACTTTCACTTCCAATCTTCCCCACATCAATTCAGGAGAACTCACATGTCTAATTGCAAATTCAGACTACCACTGCTCGCAATTGCAGCTTGTTTCGCATTGGCCAACCAGGCGCTCGCCGTGCCGACCCAGGTCGACTACATCGACACTCCGCAATGCGACCCGCTCTCGATCCCTATCAACGTCCATGAGATTGGCGACATGATCGAGTTTCCCACAGATGAGTCATTGGATCATTTTGACCTTGGCGTGACCCCAATCCTCCCTTGTCCCCCTACGAACAACTCCCTTCTCGACGAGGTGATAGTCGAAATCAGAAACACATCTGGGAAAGAATGGCGCGAAGTCTGGTATGTCGCTGATCAGGAAACTGACATCACGAATTTCGACGGCGAGGGAAACGCTTTCGGCTTGCCGCTGCTCAATGAGACCTTCCGGATTGATAACGATGTCCTAGATCCAGGTGGTATCCACCATCCTCTCATTTTCGAAGGTATTACGTCTGACGGTATCTGGGAGATTGGCGAGACATGGCGTTTTGTCCTGCAGGATTACTTCAATTTATTGGGACTTCCGCCGGACGCGATCACTTCGATCGGCGTCGGCAGCGCCTCGACCGTTCCTCTATCAGGCATCATAGATTCCTCCGGCAGCATCATTGCCGTAACAGTCCCAGAACCAACGACGAGCTTACTGTTTCTGTCTGGCGCCCTGCTAGTCCTCGGGATTCGGGTTCGGACAAGTGCCTCCAAGAGAGGGCAAATCTAATGAAACATTTTCTAACCATCTCGACTATGGCGTTGCTTGTTTACTGCATAGCTATTCCGGTTCAAGGGGCCAACCCCGCTTTCGATTCCGCTGCCGACGTTGTCTACAACGACGGCTGGCAGACTAGCGACAACGGTGGTTTTGGTTTCGGGCCTTGGACACTGTCGTTGAACTATCCCGGCGACTTCGGCGTCCATGGGCACTTTGTTGGCAACTCCACCAACAACGGCGACGGCGACACGAACAATGACGGCGATATCGATATCAATCCGACCGCAGCATTGCGAAGCTGGGGCATGTACAGCAATGCCGGACAACCCTTTGCCACGGCAAAGGCTCACCGACCATTTACTGGCACACTCAACGTGGGCCAGACGGTACGTGTCGCCATAGACAACGGATATGTTGAATCGAACCCAACGGGCCAGGTTAGTTTTACGCTTGACAATACGGCAGGACAGGACGTCTTTCGCTTTGGATTTGCGGGCGGTCAGACAAACTATCTTGTTAGCGGAGTGAACATAGTCGGTAGCACGCCGGGGTTCACCGACGAAGGCCTGATTGTCGATTTCACACTGACCGACCCCGATTCCTATTCGCTCAGCATCGACTCGCTTGCAACAGGCGTGGGCGTTGACAACGTCGTAACCGGCGACATGCCCCCCACTGCGCTGCTGGGGATCGGTCGCGTCACACTGGAAAGCTATCAGGCAGGCGTCGGATCCTCCTTCGACGCCTATTTCAACAGCATCCAGATTTCAGGCATTCCCGAGCCGACTGCCCTCACCCTCTTGACAGTAACCAGCCTGCTGCTCGTAAGCACTCGCGGTCTGCGCAACTGACTCTGGAGAACTGACATGACATACCCGAGAGTAGAAAAGATGAAACTCAAGGACATTTCTCCATTGCTGATTGCACTCGCTTGCCCGGGCGCTTCGATTGGATTTGCCGCCAATGTGGCGTTCGATTCGGCGATCGACCCGGTCTACAACGACGGTTGGCAGGATGGCGACAACGGCGGCTTCGGCTTATTGCCCTGGAATTTGGTCACGCTGGGTACAAGTTCCGGCCACTTTGTCGCCGCCTCGACCGGCAACGGCGACGGGGCCGACGACGGCAATATCCGCGGCGCAGCCAACGACAGTGACATTGACACCTCAGGCCGTTCGTGGGGCACGTTCGCCTCGGTAGACGTCAATGGCGACGGTGTCGGTGCGATACGTGAGTTGACCGGTGGCCCTCTATCGATCGGCCAGTCCCTGCTGATCGACATGGATAACGGGTTCATTGACTCTGGGGGTCTCAACAGCGTTGGTATCCAGTTTCTTGCGGCCGATGGCAACGAAGTCTATTTCCGCTTCGAGGGCGGCGACACCAATTACGAGGTCTTCGTCAACGGTCTCGCCACGCCGACGACCACGGCGCTCGCTTTTGCCGACGAAGGCCTGTCGCTCGAACTGGCGCGCACCGGATTCGACACCATCGACGTGATTGCCACGCTCCGCAACGGCGACACTCAGACCCTGCCACTGACGATGACTGGCACGGACGGCTCCGCCATCGTTGGGCTCCTTATGAACAACGACAGCGCCGGCTCCGGCCCGGCGCACGATGCTTACATTAACAGCATCCGGGTTACTGCCATACCGGAGCCGACATCGGGATTGTTAGCCTTATGGGGCTTGGTCTTTTTCGCCTCGCGACGTCTTCACTAGTCTCTAATCTCAATTGATTTTCATTACTAACAGGAGAAATATCATGACACGCATCCACGCTCTACTAACCGCAACCTTCATCGCAACTATGTCCTTGCAAGTTTCGGCCTCACCGGTCACGGTCTCCAGCCAGGACCTACCCGGCCACTGTGACGTGCTCGGGCCACTGCCGACGATTATGGACGAGCTGGGCACGGCCCCGGCATTCCCACTCGATGAGCTCATATCGGCGACCGCCGTGGTCACCACAACCGACGCGTGCGCATCCTCCAGCAGTCCGGCTATCGACAATGCCTTACTGAGCATCACGAATCTGACCACCGTCTCCTTCACCGACCTGCACTATGTAACGGACCCGGGTACCGGTTTCACCAACTTCGATGGAGTGATCAACAGCTTTGAAGCGGTCCGTCTGGACAACGTTGGTGTTAACAGGCCCCTGATCGCCGAAATCGGAGGCTCCCTGCCGCTGGTGTTCGAACCAGGCGAGACGTGGCAGGTGATCCTCGACGACTGGAACGCGGGCGGACCAAGCGCAGCAGACCTCGGCTCAATAGGCGTGCCCAGCTCGGTCGTGCCGGACCCGTCCACCGGAAGTATCGTGGCCATCCCCGTGCCCGTGCCGGAGCCCGCGACCGTTTCGCTGCTAACGATAATCGGTCTGGGCTTGTTGATCCGTCACAGAAGGCGACAGCCGTGATTTGCAACGCCATCACTCCATCGTGTGGATGAACCTCGATTCAATGAAATCAAGAGGACGCGTTATGATACTCAATCGTCTGATGGTAATGGTATCCGTCGGTTTTCTCTTATTCGAGGGAAGTGCCGGTGCTCAGTCTATCACCAATGGCTCTTTCGAGCAGCAGGTGCCGGGCCAATTTGTCAACGGCGGCGATGACAAAATGACCATTACTGCGGCTCCCGGCTGGACCATCAACTCGGGAAGTCCCGATTGGATGCTCGACTCCGGTGGCGTACTGTGGAACACCAACTGGGGCGACTATTTTCAACTCGGCGGCGCATTCAATCCTGAGACGGGTTTGGGTGGCGCACTACCGGCAGGTGGCTTCAGCTTCTTTCGCGAGGGCGTGGGTCAGACAGTCAGCGGCTTCTCGCCTGGTGGTCTTTATAACATCAGCTTCAAACACACCAACGGATTCGTCGAGACACCGCTGGTCCCCCCGCCCAGCGGCGGCTGGGAGCTGTTCGTCGACGACGTCTCGGTCAAGCTGGCACCGAGCACGAACATCATCGGGTCGGTCTTCCCACTGCCCCACACTACCGTCTGGCAATCCAGCTCGTACACGTTCCAAGCCACCAGTGCGACGCACCAACTCGACTTCGTCGCCTATGCCTCTGTGATCGGCCAGGGCGCAGCCATTCAATGGCTCGACAACGTCGCTATCACTCGCGTCCCCGAGCCTTCGTCACTGGCCCTGCTCGGCCTGGGCGGGATTGCGCTCTTGCGGCGAAATCGTAAACCAATTCCACGATCAGTGAATCGAACTGTACTGACAAAAAGGGGTTCTTCATGAAAAGACTTGGCGAAGAGGCGCAATTGCAAAGAGAAAACAACAGCCAGGTTGGGACGTATCTCAGCCAAACAGACCGTATTACTCACAATTCAAGAAGGAGATTTACCATGAAACGAATTACGAGCATTTCAGTGGCAACTCTGACGGTTTTCGCACTGACAATGGTATTGGGGACGTCGACAGCACACGCGACTCACTATCGAGGTGGTCTTATGACTTGGATTTCTGGAAATACACCTCCCGGGCCCCCAATCACCTTTCCAGATCCGACCGATCCAACCATCGACATCGAATTGGTGTCTCTGAGCCTGACCAGCGCCGATCCAGTCGTGGTCCCGCTCCCCGAGTCCTCGTCCGGCGAGACGTTCCAGATCGACAGCTTCTTTGATGTGTTCACGGAGCTTAGAATCGATGGTCAATCGTTTACTGTTGACTCGTTCTTCGACATCACCTACCGGGTAACCCCCGGAAACACCACCGGAAGCTGGGATACCGAGATGGTCTCGATGCAACTGAGCGGCCAGGCAGCTCCAGGCGGTCCACCGGTTATACTCATCAGGTCGCCCGCGCTGCCGTCGCCGGGAGAGATCGTTGTCACCGACCTTCCCGGCGGTGATTTCCAAGTCGATAGTTTCTTCGATATTTTCACCGAAATCAGTATCGATGGCGGGCCGTTCATTCCCGCGTCCGGCCCCATGCGTCTTAACTTGGCTGGCAACATCATCCCCGAACCGGCAACGCTTACGCTGTTGCTATCATCGCTGGGGCTATTGGCGCTAAGACGACAGAGGCGCTAAAAGACGATGGCTCTGCTCCGCATGGAGAATCGCCATGCGGAGCACGGTGCTATGGGAACGTAGTGTTAAAGCGGCGGTGGATTGCGGCGAGGAGGGCGAGCAGGGCGGTTGGGTTCGCGCCGTGGGCGGTTGGGGCGCGCATTGTTGGGTTGATTGTCGAGCGGCGGCAGGTTGGTGTACGCCTCTCGCCAACGCCAACCCAGCGGGGTGCGCAGCTCGCGCTGGGCGAGCCAGGCCCAGGGCGTCTCAGCATGTTCCTCTTCGACTCGCTCCAAGATTTCGCGAGCCTTGCCGGCCAGTTTCTCAATGCTGCTGGTTGCGTAGCTGTCGTCGGCTGTCAGGACCCAGGTATTGTTCTCTTCCTTTTGAAAGGGCATTCCCTGCTTCGCCAGTGCCAGCATACTGTTGTATCCGGCGGTCCGAATTTGCGTGGCCAGTGCCCGGCCCAGCGCCAGATCGTAACCCGCTTTCCACCGCGGACTGCGGAGCTGCTCACGGTCAGCTTCGCCTTCGAGCAAGATCTGGCAGACCTGATCGATTTTCGGCTGCAGGAAGGCCGCAGCCCGTTGGGCCGTTGTCAGGATACCGGCCAGCGACGCCTCGTCCCGTTTGGGAAAGCGGAGGCGGACATCCTCCATTGGCGACGTCCAGGAAAGTCGGGCCGCCTCGACCAACGCGCGTCGGGCGCGGTTCGACTGCAGCAGGTGTTGATACTCCTGCACCGGGACATAATCAGGCTGATAGCGACGCATGACGTCGGCGTCGAAAAACTTCGTAAAGTGAGCCGACAGGTTGTCGGTCTCGCCGCCGCTGATCGAACGGCCAACTTCACGGTTGGGATGGGCGGAGAAGTACAGTCCGCCAGTTTCGTAACACAGTCGCGTCAGGGCGTAGGGCCCAAAGCCGGAGTCCAATAGTGCGTCGTACGTGCCGGAACCGAGAAAACGGAGTTTGAGCCGCTCGGGCAGCATCGATTCGGGCCCCAGGTTGACCGGCACCCATTGCGGGCGTTGGTCAAAACTAGGATCGGGGTCGATCCACTTCACGTAGGCTAGCTGGCGTCCGAACGGGGCAGGGCGGCCGACCACATAAACCGGCATCGCTAGCGTACGGCAAAGATCGACCGAAGAGTCGAGCTCGTGCAAATCGTCACCCGCCTCGTCGGTAAAAACGATCAACATCACGTTCCGCCTTCCCTGACTCGCTTGTCGATAGACGCGGTACTTCTCGGCGGCCATCGCGACGGCCTGAAATACGTTTTCCTGTCTCGAAGAGTCGTCGGTGATTGAACGAATCGCTTGTTCGATTTCTTCCAGGCGGTCGGTCGGCTCGGGGGTAAGCAGCCGCGGCTCGGCCCCAAAACCGATTACGGCGGTGAGCAACGGTTTGTCTTTGTGACGAGCAAAGGCCGGGTTGTCGGCCGCTTCGATCGCACCCAACTCGTCGTAAATCCGCTCGAAACGCTTCAGGAGCATTTCGCGTTCAGCGCGCATGCTGCCCGACTGATCGAACAGCCAAACCACCAGCGTCTGACGCGACTCCAGCGAAGTGATAATCTCGTGAGTGATTCGATCGATGGCGCCGGTCGCCCCCGAAGTGCCGACGCTACCGACTCCCTGGACTGGCAACAGTTCGGTCAAGTTAGGTCCTTGGAACGAGGGATCGCTCACATCGACCAGCACCAGCTCACCGTAGTCGGTGGTTGGCTGCAACTCCATGACCACCAGCGAACGTTCGTCCAGTTCGGTTGCGGCAGCCGACGCCGAAGCGTCGCCCGCCTGGCTAAGTGCGCCCAACTCGCTGGCCGGGTCGTCAGAAGAAAAGAACTCCTGAGGGATCGATTCCTCTTCAACCAGATCGACCGGCTCGTAAGTCAACACCAGCTCCGACTGCGTCGGAAGCACCAACGATGCGACAGCTAGCAACATGAGAATCAGCAGATGGAAGCAGAGACTGGCGATCCAGGCCGTGGAGTCTCCGTCCCAAATTGGTTCAGCCGAGCCCGTTTCCGAGCCCCCGTCGAGTTGCAGTTCTTCTGAGCGACTCATCCCAGATGCCTCAACTGTCCACCTCTCGCGCCGGATGCGCAAAGAGATTTCTCCGTTGCCAAGAGAAACCGGATTCCTCCCAACCACTATTTTGGCCTATTGGTTTGTCCGGGGCAAGCGAGGCCCGTTCTTAACCTACTCTAGGTATTGCTTCCATCGTGGCACTGACTTGGTCTGTTCGGCTGGTTATGATAGAGAAAGGATTACCGAAGGTGAGCGGAGGAGTCGTTCGCGGATATCGGCTTGTTGAATCGACGAGGGACACAATGCGTTGCTGTCAGAATGCCGTCAGATTGGTGCTGATGATGACTTGCCTTGCCGGCGCAGGGCTTCCGCAAGCGACTGCGCAGTCATCACGCGCTTCCGAGCCGAAAGACGTGATGTTGCAAACCAAGGACGGCGTCAAACTCGCCGTGACCTACTACGCCAGCAACGTCGGGCAGGACGCGGTACCAGTGGTGATCTTGCACGATCACAAGGAAAGCCGCGTGGTATTCGATCGTCTCGCCTTCGAACTGCAGAGCCCCAGTAATGCGAGGAGCGAGTCGCGTGCGGTGATCACGGTTGACTTACGAGGCCATGGCCAAAGCACGAGCCAAATCGCTCCGAATGGCCAACAGCGCAAGCTCGATGCGTCGAGACTCAAGACGACCGATTATCAGAAAATGGTTACTTTCGACATGGAAGCAGTGCGGAAGTTTCTGGTCGACGAAAACGATCTGCGTCAGTTGAACCTCAACAAACTCTGCCTGGTCGGAAGCGGCATGGGGGCAAGCGTCGCTGTGAGTTGGGCGGCGACCGATTGGAGCGCGCCACGCCTCGCGATCCGCAAACAAGGACAAGACGTCAAGGCGATGTTTCTCGTTTCGCCCCAGTGGAAATACCGCGGCTTGTCAATGCTCGAACCGTTGAGACAACCGGGCGTGCAAAGACAAATCTCCATGTTCATCGCCTATGGTGAAGAAGACTCCAAAGCATCCAAGAGTGCTGAGAATATCTACAAAAACCTGGCGAAGTATCACCCGGAACCTGACCGGGATCAGATCCGTGAGAAGAAGGACCTGTTCTTGTTCCCATTGCCCACCAAACTGCAAGGGACCAAGCTGTTGACCACTCCTGACTTCGGCCTGTATGCGCAACTCGAGGCTTTTATCGAAGCACGCCTGGGGAATCGCGATTTCGAGTGGATCCGACGGCGGAGTGATTAGTCCAGCTGCTTGGTCGGATCGACTGGGATTTGTAGCTGGGCGCCGATCGGAAGCAAGTAGGGGTTGGTCAGCTGGTCTCGGTTCAGATCGAAGATTTCTAAGGCCCTGCCCGCGTCGTCCAGGTAGCGCTGTGCGAGTTTTTCTAGCGTATCGCCGTTGCGCACGGTGTAAATCAACTCCGATTGTCGTGCTGCCGGGTCGTCGCCAGATGCAAAGGGGCCCTGGCTCGCCACCGCGTAGGAGGGGCGGGCATGTTGTTCAGTAGGCTGCGTGACTGGCAACAATGGAGATGTCGGCTTGAGGTCGAGCGTCTCAGGAAGTGGTGGATTTTGCAATGCAGGATGGTTTGACAAGTCAAACTCGGTGATCGGCTGTGGCGGTTGCGACCTGCTGGACGGACTGGATATTGCTGCCTTGCGCGCGGTGATGTGCCAGGCGGAGGTTCCAACTGGTCGCGGACCATCGGAAACAGGGTCTGCTGCAGGGTGCGATGCTGCCATTTGGCTCGACCAATCGTCACCTGGCGCCGGCTGGATCGTCGCCGCTTGCTCGCCTGTCTTGCGAAACGGCCAGGCCACCGCGATTCCGGTAATCAGCACAAGGCTGGCCAGTACGATCTTTTTCGTGCGGCTAATCATCGTCGACCGTTGGAAAGATGCTGAATGCCGGCTGCAACTTGGGTCGTGCGGCTGGCACGCTCTGGGTTAAGCGACGCGTTCGCTGCGGCGGGTCGTTGACAAGCGATGCCGCCTCTTAATCCATTTCGGAACGAACCGCTGCCCCGGTTGAGGCGGTCCCTGGGCCCCGGGCGTTCTGGTCATCCCAGAAGAGGAATCAGGCGGGTCGGGCAAACTCTAGGGGCGCAGTTTCCTGCGTCACGGCCCTGAAATCAGCCGACCAGAGCCCGATCATTACTACGCCGCTGCGGCCCCTTGGTTCGACTTGGTTCTCTCAGCCCAGTTACTCATCCACAACAGCGAGGGCGAAGCGACAAAGATCGAGCTGTAGGTACCGACAATCACGCCAATCACTAGACAGAAGGCGAAGCCGTGAATGCCGTCACCGCCCAGCGTGTAGAGAATCACGACCGTCAGCAGTGTGGTCATCGAGGTCAGCAACGTTCGAGACAAAGTCTGGTTGATACTCGTGTTGACAATCGCCTCGGTCAATCTCGGGCTTTTGCCTTTCACTTCCCGAATCCGATCGAACACAACGATCGTGTCATTGAGCGAGTAACCAATAATCGTCAGAAAAGCCGCCACAATCGGCAGGCTGATCTGATACTTCTCTAGTAGCAGTGCGTTGGCCAAGACGGGCACGCTGCTGACCAGATAGGCACTTGCCGCAATCATTCCCAGCGCTAGCAAGACGTCGTGAATCAGCGCCACCACCGCGGCAAGACCGTAGATGATGCTCTGGAAGCGAAACCAGATGTAAGCCACAATTCCCAGCAGGCTAATGCCAACCGCGGCAATCGCCTTGGTCTTCATGTCGCCAGCCACGCGGCCGCCGATTTTGTTGGCCAGCGGAAAGATGGGACGGCTATTGGTCGTTTGTTCCAACTGGGTGAAGACTTCGCGAGCCTGATCTTCGGGCAGAGCTAACTTCACGTTCCACTGATCAAAGCGCTGCGCAGATCCGGTTAGATAATTCTCGTTGGAAACCAGGAAGCTTCTCCCCGGGTGGCCGGAGGAGTCCAACGCGTCTTCCAGCAATTGAACGGCCGTCTCGTAGGTAACGCCCGCATCGCTCAACTCCGACTCTTGTGGGTCGCTGCCAAGACTC
>Ga0315336_1003344_pt1 | contig 21585 bp, 18 predicted proteins | sample ASW5metaG_FD_204512 | JGI IMG/M metagenome (GOLD analysis project Ga0315336, IMG submission 204512) | Ammonia-oxidizing marine archaeal communities from Monterey Bay, California, United States - ASW #5 | ecosystem: Environmental > Aquatic > Marine > Intertidal zone | place: USA: California... | reverse complement strand
GAGCAGATCACATTATAGACCTAGGTCCTGGCCCGGGAGCCCATGGCGGTGAAGTTGTTGTAGCTGGTAGTTTGTCCAAAGTGCTGAAGTCACGTCGCTCGGTTACGGGACGCTTGCTGACTGAGCCTCTTGTGCACCCAATGAATGGTAAGAGGCGCATCATTTCGCAAGTTAATGGGCCTGGACATCTGAGTATCAGCAGCGCATCAAGGCACAATCTTTGTGACATCAATGTTGATTTTCCCCTAGGGGCTTTGATCTGTGTTACGGGGGTTAGTGGTAGCGGCAAGAGTACATTGGTTAGGAACATCCTTTATGAAAATTTGGTGCGTTTATTGATGAAAAATCGTAATCGTCGTTCTAGGCTGATTGGATGTGACAACTTTGAAGGATGGGAGCCTATCACTCGGGTGTTGGAGGTAGATCAGACGCCCATTGGCAAGACTCCGCGTTCGTGTCCGGCTACCTATGTTGGCATTTGGAACGATGTGCGTAGATTGTTTGCTCAAACTCTTGAAGCGCGCATGCGGGGATACAGCGCTGGCCGCTTCTCTTTTAATATTGCCGGCGGACGTTGTGATAGTTGCGAGGGACAAGGACTTAGAAAGATCGAAATGAATTTTTTGCCGGATGTACGTGTACGTTGTGAGCGGTGCAACAGCGCGCGTTTTAATAGCGAGACCCTCGAGGTGAAGTACAGAGACAAGAATATTGCTGAGGTTCTGGCAATGAGTGTTGATGAGGCTACTGTTTTTTTCTCTACACACCCCAAACTTGAACATACTCTAAAATTGCTCCAGCACGTAGGTCTTGGCTATCTTCCGTTGGGTCAACAGAGTCCTACTTTGTCTGGCGGTGAAGCTCAGCGCCTAAAGCTGGTTGCAGAACTGACGAAAGCGCGCCCCAGAATTGACAAGACCAACGTAGGTCTACGGCATACGCTTTACGTATTGGATGAGCCTACAATCGGGCTTCACATGGCAGATGTAGAAAAGTTAATTCACGTTCTGCACCAGCTAGTAGATGCTGGCAACACAGTGATTACTATAGAGCACAACCTAGATATCATTGCAGAGGCAGATTGGCTTATTGATATGGGACCTGATGGTGGTGATGCTGGTGGACGTATCGTGGCACAGGGACCACCTAAAAAAGTGATGCGCCGCAAGCGTGGTTCGCATACAGCGAAAGCATTAGCAGAGTTTTTCAGAACACGCTCTTCTTGTCGCGGGGAAAACAGCCTAGTCTAGAACGTGTGACAATAGCCCATCAGCGAGCTTAGGGTGAAACCAAGTGGATTTTGGCGGCATGAGTTCATTGGCATCAGCAACTGCCATCAATTGATCCATGCTCGTGGGATAAAGAGCAAAAGCGACAGCCCACTTTCCTGAGTCCACGAGGTTTTTCAGTTCTTCCTGACCTTTAATGCCTCCGACAAAAGAAATCCGAGGGTTGGTTCTCGGGTCATCTATACCTAGAATCGGATCGATTAGGTGTTTCTGTAACAACGCGATGTCCAGACTCTCAGATGGGTGATTGTTTTTTAAATTGTTATGGATTTTTAGCCGATACCAATTTCCATTTAAGTACATTCCGTAGGTTGTTGGGACATTCGGTTTAACCGGACTATCGCTTGTATCTACATCAAAGCACACACTTAACTTTTTTAATATTTCTTCTGGGGAGTACCCATTCAGATCTTTCACAACACGGTTGTAATCAAGAATTTTTAGCTCATTGTGAGGAAAGGCTATCGTCAGAAAGTAGTTATGACTTGCATTTTTTTGTTCTTGTTGATTGTTGCTGTGACGCTGCGCTGAAACTTTGGAGGCTGCGGCTGAGCGATGGTGACCATCTGCTATATAGATGGTATCCATAGTATTGATTGCGTGGGAAATAGCTGTCAGCGTGTCCGGATCATCTACTCGCCATATGGTGTGGGTTGAATCGCGCTGGGCTATATTTTGAAACAGCGGTTCTTCGGATTTTTTGATGTTTAGTAATTGATTGATTTTTTCGCTGGCCCTGTACACGGAGAGTACAGGGCCCGTTTGTGCATTCAGGGTTTCGATATTACGAATACGATCATTTTCTTTTACAGGCGTTGTCAGTTCATGTCTTCGTATCCTATGGGTATCATAGGCCTGAATAGAGGCAGTAAAGGCAATGCCCGTTTGTTGATGATTGTCAGTTTGGATTTGATAAACGTAATACGCAGGTTTTGGGTCGCGTACCAAGACCCCAAGATTTTTGAGTTTCTGGAAGTTTTCCGCAGCTTTTGCGTAGACGGTATCAGTATAGGGATCAGTGCCTGACGGAAATTCTACCTCAGGTCTTGAGATTCGCAGAAAACTATAGGGGCGCTCCCTAACCAGGGCGCGGGCTTCCAATTCGTTAACCACATCATAGGGCGGTGCGATAACTGCTGAAGCATACTGCCGAGACGGTCTAAGCGCGGCAAATGGCCTGACAAATTTTTCCATGCGCAGATTATAGGTCGTTGAGAAAATACTTGATCTACTATTAGTGGTACTTCAGTTTCTACGATACTGTATTTTATGGCTTCGATATTACTAATCTGTTTCTAAGGTTGATTTTGTATCGGGACAGCCCACAGGTCATATTCTTCTGAGCGCTCTACTTGGACCGTAGAAATATCACCAGGCGAGAGATTTATTCCAGGCGGCAAAAATACTTTTCCGTCAATTTCCGGGGCATCTCCCTCGGAGCGTGCGACAATGTTGTTGCTTCTTACAGAGTCAACGATAACATCGATTTTTTGTCCTACCTTTTGGCCGAGTCTGCGCTCTGAAATCTTTTTCTGGGTAGCCATCAGTTGATGCCATCTTCTTTCAGAAATTTCTTTTGGGACTGCATTTGGTAGCTTATTCGCGGCTGCACCGTTTACCGCTTCATAGCGAAAACAGCCAACTCGGTCGAGCTCCGCTTCTTCGAGCCACTCTAGTAGGTACTGGAAATCTTCCTCGGTCTCGCCCGGAAAACCAACGATGAAGGTGGACCGTATCGTTAGCTCGGGAACCTCCCTACGCCACGCACAAATGCGTTCTAATGTTTTTATTTCGGCAGCAGGTCGTTTCATAGCCTTAAGAACACGCGGGCTCGCGTGTTGAAAAGGTATATCTAGATAAGGTAGAAGCTGCTTATCGCCCATCAGAGGTATGAGTTCATCTACGTGGGGATAGGGATAAACGTAGTGTAAGCGAATCCAGATCCCAAGCTTGCCCAAGGCCCTACATAACGGTGTCATCCGCGTTGCAATTGGCAGATTTTTCCACTTAAATTTGGTGTAGTTGATATCGACCCCGTAGGCACTGGTGTCCTGAGAGATGACCAGAATTTCCTGGACACCGGATGCAACTAATTTTTCCGCTTCTTTAAGCACCTCGTTCACTGGTCGGCTCACTAAGGTCCCACGCAGTTTTGGGATGATGCAGAAGCTGCATCGATGGTTGCATCCTTCGGATATTTTGAGATAGGCGTAGTGACGCGGTGTGAGCTTGATTCCTTGTGGAGGAATTAGGTCTAAAAAAGGCTCGTGTGGGGGCGGTAGCAGATCGTGAACTGTTGAGATGACTGTGTCATATTGTTGGGGACCCGTGATAGCAAGCACTCTGGGGTGCATAGCTTTAATAAAGTCAGCTTCAGTGCCTAAACACCCCGTTACGATTACGCGGCCGTTTTTTGCTAAAGCTTCTCCGATTGCACTTAGAGATTCTTCGCGCGCGCTGTTCAAGAAGCCACAGGTATTCACCACCACTAGGTCAGCTCCCTCGTATGTCGAAACCGTGCTATAACCTTCAGCTTGCAGTCGACTAATGATACGCTCGGAATCTACGAGTGCTTTAGGGCAGCCGAGACTGACAAGGCCAATTTTTGGGGAAGGTTTCATTTGATCAATAGGGGGCGCTTGTTTATCGTGGGTTGGGTATTCGGCCATGGTGGGCAGAAAAAGGCAACTGGGGCAATGCGTCTCCACTAAACTCTCGGGTAAATAGTCAGGATAGGGGTATGGAGGAAAATATTACAAAGGAGGAGCTTGCTCAGCTGGTAGGGAAGTCTATAGGAGTTTCTGATTGGTTCACTATTGATCAGGATAGAATCAATCAATTTGCCGATGTAACCAAGGACCATCAATTTCTGCACGTAGACCCGGAACGTGCTGCTACTACCCCCTTCGGTACCACCATCGCCCACGGCATGCTGACATTTTCAATGATCATCTATCTTTGTGAAAAATTAGTGCCACCACTTGAGGGGGTACAGATGGTCATTAATTATGGATTTGATAAGGTTCGTTTTTCTGCTCCCGTAAAAGTTGGGAGTCGTATCCGTGCTGCGTCTGAACTACTGAGGGTTAGCGAGCGGGGAGGGCATATTTTGGTTAAAACAAAAGTGACCATTGAGATTGAAGGTGGAGAAAAGCCTGCTCTGGTAGCGGAGTGGCTTACGATGCACGTGTGTTCGTAACGTTTTAGCGGGAAGTCCCCGTTTTTTTTAAACAGACTATTGGATGAGTTTTGGAGCTGCGTCTTTTTCAGATTGATGTGTTCACCAAGCGTTTGTTTGGTGGAAATCCTGCAGGCGTTATTCCCTTAGACAGGTGGTTAGATGATGTGGTCATGCAACGTATTGCACGAGAGAACAACTTGTCTGAAACAGCATTCTTCGTTTCTGAAGGGAATCACTATGGGTTGAGATGGTTTACGCCTACAGTAGAGGTGAGTTTGTGTGGTCATGGCACGCTTGCGTCTGCATTCGTGCTATTTAATGAACTCGAGCCGGGAAGGACTGAAGTTTGCTTTGAAACCTTGAGTGGTTTACTCAGTGTGGCTCAGGATGGTGATCGTATCCTCATGGATTTTCCGGCATGGGTACTGGAGCCGGTAGATAAAATACCTAAGGCTTTAGTTGAAGGTATAGGTATGACTCCGATGGAAGTTTTTATTACTAGATCGAAGGATAACCTGTTTGCAATTCTGAGAGATGAGGCCCAGGTGCGCTCTGTTCAACCTAGGTTGGAGTGTCTAGAAACTCTTCATCCCGCGGGTGTTGTCATAACTGCACAAGGTGAGCATTCGGATTGCGCATCCCGCTATTTTGCTCCTAGTTACGGCATCCCGGAGGACCCGGGAACCGGTTCTATTCACTGTGGTCTTGCACCTTTCTGGGGGGAGCGTTTGAGAAAAAAAGAAATCTATGCTTGTCAAATGTCATCCCGAGGGGCAGAACTGTACTGTGAGCACCGAGGAGATCGGGTGATAATTGGCGGTGAGGCTGTTAAGTATTTAGAAGGCAGAATAATATTGTAGGATCAGTCATGCTCCAAACGTTAAAAGGACTGTTGTTGTAGTATAGGTTTTCCCAGTCACGGATGAGACTTGGGAAATGTCTTACTTTTGGAAAAAAGACCAAGGATTTACCATGAAACTCAAATTATTTTTGATATTGTGCGGGATTTTTTTAGGCGCTGGCTGCGGTCAGAACTCGGATACCGGAGATGTAGGTACAGCGGAGGATCCTTCCGAGACTATGGTTGTTAGAGTAGAGGCCGCAATGAACTCAGGTGGTCGTTCTGCGGATGATAAAGCGATAGATGCTAATCGAAAGCCAGCTGAAATTTTGGCGTTCATGGGTATTGAAGAAGGAATATCCGTGTTAGATGCATCGGCAGGAGGGGGTTATTACACAGAACTTTTGTCTGCTGCTGTTGGTCCCGACGGTACGGTCTATATGCAAAATAATCAGGCTGCGCTCCAGCGAAACGATGGGGCTATGGAAGCAGTAATTGGTGCCCGATTAGCAGGTGGACGGCTGGCCAATGTTGAGCGTATCGACAGAGGGTTTGCAGAGCTTGACATGGATGGGCAGATTGATGTTGCGTTTGCGATTCTCACACTTCACGATCGATATAATTTTCAGGGTAGAGAGGGTGCCATTGGGTTTCTCTCAGCCATCCATGCAGCACTTAAGCCCGGGGGGATCCTTGCGCTTATAGATCACGCAGGAATAGCCGACCAAGATAACACCGCCTTGCATCGGATCGAACAGAGTATCGCCGAAGAGCTCATTAGCCAGACAGGATTCATTATCGAGGCAAACTCTGATTTGTTATCGAATTCGAACGATAGTCACACGCTTGGTATTCGTGATCCGAGTATTCGTCGTCAGACGGACCGTTTTGTAATTCGAGCTAGGAAGCAGTAGGGAACGAATGCGCCCATTCCACTGATTTACCCGAGGATACGGGCTTCGAGAAATATTTGTTAGGCTTAGCTAAGCTTCTAGTAGTCATATTGCTTGATCTCGGCTACCTTTTAGCTGCAATCGCAGCTTTGCCATGGATCATTTGCAGGCTAGTGCTGCATGGAGATCAAAGGGGATTTCTGCAGCGATTCGGAGCTGGCCTAGATGAAGGTTTGCGCGGATCAATTTGGTTGCACGGATCTTCCGCAGGCGAGATTTCTTTGCTGAAACCCCTAGTTCAACTTTTAGAGCAGGATTTTCCAGATACTCCACTTCTCATCTCTGCCTATTCCTCAACCGGACATGCAACGGCCAGTAAACTTTTTCCTAAGCATAGGGTAGTTTTTTTCCCATATGATTTTTCCATTATTGTTTTCCGTTTTTTGCGACATTTTAATCCAATTCTTGTGGTTATTATGGAGTCTGAATTCTGGCCAAATTTTCTTTTAGCTTCCCAGAGCTTGGGTGTTCCAGTTGCTGTACTTAACGGAAAAATGTCACCGAAATCTTATCGGTTACATGATTGGACCCGATTTATTTCTCTTATCTTGCAGAATGTACCGTTAATTGCAGTGCAGACAGAAGATCACAAAAAAAGGCTGCAGCGTCTTGGTATGCCTGAGCATCGGGTTCATGTAACGGGGAATATGAAGTATGACCTAGCTCAGCCCCTGCCAAATTTGAAGCAGACGAAAAATCTTCGTGAGAAGTTGGGCTATGAATCCAACGATGTAGTGATTATTGGCGGTAGTTTGCATAAGGGCGAAGATGATGTGCTTCTTGAGGCTTATAAGCGGCTATCTGATCAAACAGCTTCATCATCACTAATCATTGTGCCCCGTTATCCGGCAGAAGCCACTGGCTTTCAGCAACGAGCACAAGCGGGTGGTTGTAGGGTAATTTTGAAAACTGAAATTGATGGCGGAAGGAGACCTTTAGGGTCAAAGGGAATTCTGATAGCAGATACGGTTGGGGAACTCAGTGATTTGTATGCCCTAGCAGATATTGCCTTTGTCGGGGGGAGTTTATTTTATCGGGGTGGCAATAAGGGTGGACACAACTTGATGGAGCCAGCGATACTGGGGCTTCCGATTTTGTTCGGCCCATACAGCATTAGCTTTCAAGAGACGGTAGATGCTTTGCTTGATGCTAATGCGGGCATTATGGTCTGTGATGCAATCGAACTTTCGAACGCTTTGGAATCTTTGTTGGATGACAGTGAGAATCGGCGCAAGATGGGTATTCGTGCCTATGAAGTGATCATGAACCATCAGGGAGCCACTGAAAGAAACTACACTTTACTTTTGTCGCTACTAAAAATGGAGACTTAGCGCTTGTCAGCCTTTAACTTTGATCGCACAATGCTGCGTGCAGCTGCTATACAGGATGCCTGATGGCCAAAAAGCACGTACAGATTGCCGATATAGATTGTGGCTCCGATCAATTATTCTTGATCTGCGGCCCTTGCGTTATAGAGGCTGAGTCACTAATGATGGAGACGGCTGAGCGGCTTAAGGGTATTTCTGAGGACCTTGATATTCCTTTGATTTTTAAATCCTCCTTTACCAAGGATAACCGTAGCTCCCTGGATTACTATCAGGGGCCAGGGCTGGAAGAGGGGCTGAGGATTCTAGATAAAATCAAGCAGACATTCGACGTACCCATTTTGACGGACATCCATTATCCGTACCAAGCGGAACCAGCGGCAGAAGTCGTGGATGTTTTACAGATACCGGCATATCTTTGCATGCAAACGGAATTAGTCGTTGCGGCAGCTGAGACCGGTGCAGTTGTGAATCTGAAACATGGCCAGTTCATTGCGCCCGATAATATGGCTAAGCCAGTTAAAAAAATAGAAGTCTGTGGGGGAGATAAAATTTTACTCACTGAACGTGGTTATACATTCGGCTATAACGATCTTGTCGTGGATCCCAGGAGTTTCATGTTGCTAGGCGAGATTGGTTACCCCGTGATCTTCGACATCACACACACTATTCGCAAGTACGGCATTCCAAGTAAAGATCCACAGGGAGGAAATCGAGAATTTCTGTCCGTATTATCCCGGGCTGGTGTTGCGGCAGGGGTGGACGGAGTTTTTATAGAGGCTCACCCGAAGCCTCCAGAGGCACTTTGCGATGCAGCCAGTCAGTACTATTTGGATCAGCTTGCTGAGTTTGTTAAACCGCTTCTAGAAATTCATCATCTGGTTCGAATGCAGGACTCACAGTAGTACAGGGAATGCCATGGACTTATACCTAGACTCAGTAGATTTTAAGGAAATTGAGGAAGCTTTGGATTTTGGATTCGTGAGGGGACTTACTACTACGCCAACATTTATGCACCGGCACGGTATCACTGATATTGATGGGGCAATCGTCAAGTTGTCCGGGATGGTACCAGAACTTCAAGTAGAGGCCCTCGGTGAAAACGTGGATGCTATTGTGAATGAAGCTGAGCGTATTCTGTCTTTGGACCTCCAAAAGGAACCTGTTTTTAAAGTGCCTATATCGAATGTGGGTGTAAAGGCTTGCCAAAGGCTTACGGGGAAAGGCCATCGGGTAAATGTGCATTTGATTTACACCCTGAACCAGGCCTATATGGCGATGGCAGCGGGTGCAGCCTTTATATGTCCATTAGCCGGTAGACTTCAAGATCAGGGCCATGATGCCATCAAGCTTTTCGAGCAGTGTGTTGAATTGATTGACAAGCATGGCTATTCATCCAAAGTAATGTTCTCCTCGGTCCGACATGCAGAGCACGTTCGTCAGGCGCTTCTGGCGGGTGTCCATGTTTGCACGGTTCCTTTTGGTGTGATGGCGCGTCTGTGTGATAACACGTTAACGACTCTTGGCACTAACCAGTTCCAAGAGCATACGAAGCTGATGACAGCTCAGGTTAAGGATTTGACCCGAAGCCATAATCCTATTTGTAGGGCCTCAGAAACTCTAATATCAGCAATGGTGGCAATGACTGAATCGGGTCTTGGAATCGTTTCTCTTGTCGATGGGGATGGAAACATTGCTGGGATTTTTACAGATGGAGATCTGCGCCGTCGTTTGCAGAATGACGGTCGAGAGATATTAGACAAGACGTTAGAAGAGATTGGGTATTCGAAGAATCCAGTAACCACAGGTGCGGAAGCACTGCTTGACGAAGCAGTACGATTGTTCAAGGAATTTGAAGTGGACAGTATTGTTGTTATAAAAAACAGCAAGCCCGTTGGTGTGCTAGATATCCAAGATATCATTAAGCTTGGTTTGCTTGGGCAAGAACATCTGTAGAGTAGGAGCTTGTAAGCAGATGATTTCACAAATTTTGGCGGTTTCCTAATTAAAGGGAGTTTTTCCTGAGCCGTAGGAAAAATCGAAACTTGGCTTTTTGGCCGGTAGTCAGCTATCTGCTACTACCTTACGTAGTCCTCAATCTAATTTGGCGCGCTGTCCGATTTCCCCCGTATTGGTACCGGTGGCCGGAGCGGTTTGGATATATCCGTTTTATGCGAGAGCAGAGGGTGATCTGGTTACACGCTGTATCTGTGGGAGAGGTTCGCTCTGCAGCACCCTTGATTAGTGCGCTCGAGGGCCGTTACCCCATGCATAAGATCCTGTTGACCACTATGACGCCTACTGGGTCTAGGCAGGCGTGGGAGCTTTTTGGTGATCGAGTCAATCATGCTTATGTTCCCTACGATTTTCCGGGTGCTGTGCGCCGCTTCATGGACCGAGTTCAACCAGAATTAGCAGTTATTGCTGAGCCAGAGTTCTGGCCAAATATTTTTAGGGCTTGTGAGGTCAGGAAAATCCCACTCTTCTTGGTAAATGTAAGAATTTCTCAGGCTTCCCTAAAAGGTTATTTGCGGATCGCCCGAACTAGCCGAGATATGCTGAAAAATGCGGATCTGATTTGTGCTCAGAGTAACAATAATGCTCAACGGTTGAGAGTGCTTGGAGTATCTGAGGACCGGCTCAGGGTAACGGGAAATCTTAAGTTTGATGCTCACATATCTCAGGAATTATTGGATGAGGGGACTCAGTTACGAGCTGACTGGGGAGAGCAGCGCCTTGTCTGGATTGCAGCTAGCACCCATCGCGGGGAGGAACGAAAAGTTCTGGCCGCTTTCGATCAACTAAGGACATCCCATCCTGAACTGTTATTGGTGCTGGTACCCCGCCATCCAGAGCGCTTTGCAGGCGTAACCCGACTGTGTCAGCGGGCTGGCTATCGAATTGCACAGCGTAGTAAGCATATTGGCCGTCTTCCCGAGGACGTAGATATTGTAGTCGGCGATACTATGGGTGAGCTTCGGCTATTTTATGCCGCTTCGGACCTAGCTTTTATTGGCGGAAGTCTTATTTCTTTCGGCGGGCAAAATCCTTTAGAAGCCTGTGCGGTCAGTGTTCCGGTATTGTTTGGGCCACATATGTTTCATTTCGAAGAGATTAGTGCCATGGCGCTGGAATGGGGGGCAGGTCGGCAAGTCAGAGATCCACAAGAATTGATTGATGCGGTTACGTTATACATCGAGCAGCCTAAATTGCTGGTTGCTGCAAGTCAGGCGGCTCATCGTTTGGTCGCGGATAATCGGGGCGCTCTGGACCGGACCCTTGCTCAGATGACAGAGGTCTTAGACAGAACAGGTAGCCATCTGAACGGGGGTATTAAAGGCGCCCATTGTCTGTAGGGTATACGAATTGAAATTTTTTGTGTTATCCGGCCCGGAGCGCCTCTAGCGGTACGAGACTTGCCGCCCGGTATGCAGGCATCAAGCCTGCGGCAACACCAATTGTTACGGCAGTGATTTCTGAGAGAATGGCATAAAGTAACGGTATTTGAGCCGGAAAGTTTGGCACTATCCAAGTTGCAATTGCCACGATTGTAATAGCCAGCAGGAGTCCTCCTGCGCCACCAAGACTTGCCAGGACCATTGCCTCACCTAGAAACAGCTGGGTAATCCGATATTTTGGGGCGCCAATCGCACGAAGAAGGCCAATCTCATGAGTTCGCTCCCTTACTGCTATTGTCATAATAGTAAAAATGCCTACACCACCAACCAATAGCGAGATTCCGCCCAGTGCTGCTACAGCAAAAGTGAGCACGCCGATTATAGAACCCAGTGCATCTAGCATTTGTTGTTGGCTTGTTATAGTAAAGTCTTCTCCGCCATGACGCGCCATCATGATGCGAGTTACCCCAGCAATCACTTCTGCAGTAGGTGCGCCATCTTGGTAAACCACATCGATTTCGTGCAGGCCTTCCCGATTAAAAAGTTCAAGACCACGTGCTGCAGGAATATATACCGAGTCGTCTAGATCGATACCCAGCATCTCCCCTTTTGGTTTCATGACACCGACAACTCGATAACGCTCGCCCCCCACACGGATGCGTTTTCCAATGGGAGTCTCCGAGGAAAAGAGTTCTTGCCGAAGGGTAGAGCCCAGCACTGCAACTGCACGGGGCCGATCTAATTCATCTTCGGCCAGAAAACTGCCAATGGACAGTTCAAATTTGAATGCTAGATTGAAATCCGGACCAACAGCTATAGTGTTCACTGTACGTTGCCGGCCCCCGTTTTCCACAGGTGCAATACCAGACACGAGGGGAACAGAATACTGAACATAGGGCGCGCGCTTTAATGCAATTGCGTCTTGTAGGCTTAGTGGCCGCACGGAATTAAGAACCCCTGCTGAAATTCCCAGCGTATTTGCTTTGCCTGGTTGCACTGCCAGTACGGTTGTACCGAATTGGGTGAATTGTTCAACTATATACTGATTTACTCCCTCACCAATGGAAGTGAGTAGAACTACAGTGGTAACACCGATTCCAATGCTTAATGCAGTTAGAGAGCTGCGCATCCGATTAGACACAACTGATTGTGTCGTGAAACGCAGAATGTCTCGTATCAGCATTTTAGCGTGCGGCTAGTGCAGACACGGGATCAAGTCGGGCTGCATGCCAAGCTGGAATGATGCTAAATGCTAATCCACTCGTTGTTGCCATGCCAATCGAACCCGCCATTGCCCAAATGGGAACGGTGAAGTTGAGTTCGGGAGTCAAAATACTTAATAGCTCCGCTCCCCCGTTGCCAAGGATTAGCCCCAATAGTCCGCCTAGCCCTGTAAGGCACATTGCCTCCGTCAGAAACAGCATAAGGATCTGATGTTTTTGAGCTCCTAGGGCTTTGAGTACACCGATTTCTTGGGTGCGTTGACTGACTGCTACAAGCATTACGTTCATGATTAATATACCAGCTACCACCAGACTAATAGCGGCTATGCCGGCAAGGCCCAAAGTGATCATTTGAAATATAGAATCAAACGTTTCAAGGACAGCATCTTGAGTCACGACGGTGATGTCTTCTTCTCCCTGATGTCGTGACTTAGTAATTTCTATGATGTCTTGTTTAGCTTGATTTATCGCCTGCGGGCCAGTTGCTTGCACGAGAATTCTGAACAGTCCAGGCGCGTCGAACAGTTGCTGCGCATTGGCTACAGGAAGGATTACGAGTTCGTCTGAATCTAGAAAGCCTGTGCGCCCTGCCTGAGCTAAAGTGCCGCTGATTCGGCAGCGGGTGTCACCAATCCGAAGCCATTGCCCTATGGGGTTTGTGTTGCCGAAGAATTCTTCCTGCACCACACTCCCGATTACACATACGGGTGTCGCCACATCCATATCCACTGCAGGGAGAAATTGCCCTAGTCCAATTCTCCAGAATTGAATATCCAGCATTTCGGCAGTAGTACCTATTACCGTAATTTCCCGTTGCCGTTGTTGCCAGGATGCCGTTCCACTACCTAGGATGATAGGCGCTACCTTTTCCACATGAACACTCCGGTGGAGTGCTATGGCGTCTTGTAGGGTTAGATCTCGGGGTGTTTCTCCCATTAAAACTCCGGTCACACCAGCCCCGGAAGTTTCTGTTTTTCCAGGTAGAATAATTAACAGATGTGTACCCAGAGACGTAAATTGTCCATTGACGTACTGGCGCGCGCCTTCACCTACCGCCGTCAGCAGCACTACTGCTGCTACTCCGATCGCTGTTGCCAGAACCAACATAAAGGTTCGCAGCGGGTAACGGCTAATTGCCTGTGCTGATAATCTGACAGTGTCAATTATTTTCATAACTGCCTTTTTGTGTCGCAGCGTACTTCCCCATCATGGAGGGTAAGGTGCCTGCTCGCGCGTTTACCTATTTCTGGATCATGAGTAACCACAATCAAACTGATGCCTTCTTGGTTTAGTTGCTCTATGACCTGTATGACTTCATCACCAGATTTGGAATCTAAATTTCCAGTAGGTTCGTCTGCTAGGAGTGCCGCAGGTTCCATGGCAATAGCACGCCCGATGGCAACCCGTTGGCGCTCGCCTCCAGATAGCTGATCTGGTCGATGGTTTAACCGGTCAGCGAGTCCCATAGACTTGAGTACATCCCGCGATCGCTCCCGTCTAGCATCGACGGATTTGCCAGCCAATAGCATCGGCAACTCTACGTTCTCTCGGGCACTTAATCGGGGTATAAGATGAAAAAACTGAAAAATAAAACCGATGTTTCTTTGGCGCTGTTCGGCTAGGGTGCGTTCTTCAAGTCGGGAGACATCCTTTTCGTTGAGCCAATAAGTTCCCTCGGTGGGTCGATCCAGCAGACCTAAAATATTTAGCAGAGTTGATTTTCCAGAACCTGACGGGCCCATGATTGATATGTATTCACCGCGTTGTACTTCTAGATCGATATGATTCAGCGCAGTAACAATTTGATCACCAACTTGAAAATTTCGACAAATACCCCGTAGCTTTATCATGCGGATTTATTCGGGTTGTACGGCCACTCCATCGCCAATGCCCTCTCGATCAATGGAGCTGACTACTTGCTCTCCCTCCCTTAATCCGGCAGTAACTTCGGTAAATTCCCAATTAGAGAGACCCGTCTCAACTTCTATTAAAGTCAACCGGCCAGTTTCCTTCTGGAAAATAAAAACCTTATTGTCTTCCGTAATTACAGATGTAGGAATGCGTAAAACGTCCTCTCGGTTTGCCAACAAAACTTCGACATCTGCACTGTAACCTGGCAGAAGATCATCGTTATTCGTGCCATTAATTTCTGCCTCAATCTCTACGGTTCGTGCCTGTTTCTCCAAGTCCAGCACGTAGGGCGCAACACGTCGCACATGACCATCAAATTTTCGATCCGGAAATGCATCTAGACTAATAAGCGCAGGCAATCCCTCTTTAATTAATGGTGCATCGACTTCGTCAATGGGGGCACTGATATACAAGCAGGTAGCATCAATAAGATCCACTGTCGGCGGCATAGGAATCCCTACAGGGGATGGTGTAACGAATTCGCCCAGTTCGCCATTAATCTCCGCAATTACACCAGAGAACGGGGCAGTTAAGCGGGTACGTTCCAAGGCAGCCTCTGCAACCGCTATTCGCGCTTCGCTTACTGTGGTCACATCTTGTGCTGCAGCACAGGCAGCTGCTCTAGACTCTGCATCACCCACCGCCTTTTCTGCTGCCTCAACCGAGGCTAGGCCTTGGGCCTCGATTTGTGTGAGGCGATTTGCTTCCCTTTGCGCAACATCCGCGATAACGCAAACCTCTCTGGCCCTAGAACGTGAAGCTATAGCATCTCGTTCTGCGCGAGTTCGTTCAGCTTTGAGGTCAGTATTCCATAGTTCAAGTAAAAGTTGCCCTTCTTCAACATAGTCCCCGTCAGAGACCGGGAGTCTCGAAATTTGGCCACCCAAGGCGGGTGAGAGTTCCGCACGACGGCACGCATCTACCGTGCCAGCACGAGTATTGACTATCGTAGTAGCCACACTTCCACGTTCTACACTGACTAACGTTACCAAAATTGGTTGCGGACGGCTTAAAAGCCAAAATATGGTGATACCCCCGAGAACAACTAACAAGAAAATATAAAAATTCTTCATCAAGCTACAAATTAAAGTTTTGTGAGTTCATGAGCTGGTAGCTTTGGATAAATTTAAGTTTCAGCAAGGAATCGTTCGGCATCGAGGGCTGCCATGCAGCCAGAACCAGCTGAGGTAACCGCTTGTCGGTAGATGGGATCAGCTACGTCTCCTGCCGCAAAAACACCCTTAACGCTGGTCGCTGTGGCATAGCCTTTTGAACCGGTTTGTATAGTAATGTAGTCATTTTCCATTTTTAGTTGGTTTCTAAATATAGCAGTGTTCGGCGTATGTCCAATAGCAATAAAAACCCCCTGTACAGGGATTTGTTTTTTCTTATTGTTTTTAGTATTCGCGAGATGGATACCAGTGACTCCCTTTTCATCTCCCACTACTTCCTCCAGAGTGTGATCCCACTGAATTTGCACATTTTCGTTTTCAGCTTTTTTAATTAACCGATTACTGAGAATTTTTTCAGCTCGGAATTGGTCGCGACGATGTACTACTGTGACGTGAGAAGCTATGTTAGCTAAGTACAATGCTTCTTCCACTGCGGTATTTCCGCCACCAATCACGGCGACCGGCTGATCTTTAAAAAAGAAACCATCGCAGGTCGCACAAGCTGAGACACCTTTGCCTTTGAAAGCTTCCTCTGAGGGCAATCCTAAATACTGAGCCGAAGCACCGGTGGCGATTATCAGTGAATCACACGTGTATTCTCCGTTGTCACCTTCAAGTCTAAAGGGCCTCTGCTCTAGGTGTGCTTTGTTAATTTGATCAAAAATTATCGTGGTACCAAAACGCTCGGCATGCCGCTTCATTCTCTCCATAAGCTCAGGGCCTTGAACGCCATTATCATCGCCAGGCCAATTGTCAACATCGGTCGTAGTAGTCATTTGGCCGCCCACTTCAATGCCTGTAATGATTGTGGGCTCTAGCGCTGCACGAGCAGCATAGACTGCAGCGCTATAACCAGCAGGGCCGGAACCAAGAATCAAAAGTTGATGGTGTATACTGCTCATAGCGTTTTCCCAGAGTGTAATAGTAGTGCACAGTTGCATCCACTACACTATATTAGGCGACCTATTTTTTTTGAACTCCTTATATAAGGGGTAGCGCGTACCGGAGTTTTAGTTTATGGCAAGCAATTATTTGTTTACCTCTGAGTCTGTATCAGAGGGACACCCAGATAAGATGGCCGATCAGATTTCTGATGCGGTTTTGGATGAGGTGATTGCCAAAGATCCAGATTGCCGAGTGGCCTGTGAGACACTGACCAAAACCGGTATGGTTGTGGTAGCCGGGGAGATATCGACTGATGCCACTATCGAGGTAGAGGAATTAGTACGTAGAGTAGTACTTGATATCGGGTATGACAGCTCTGAGGTAGGTTTTGATGGTAATACCTGTGCTGTGCTAAATGCTTTAGGTAAGCAGTCAACGGATATTGCGCAGGGAGTAAATCGATTAGTCCCAGAGGAACAGGGCGCAGGCGATCAGGGACTAATGTTTGGTTATGCAACTAATGAAACGGATGCATTAATGCCGGCACCAATCGTATTCGCACATCGCCTAGTAGAGCGGCAGGCAGAAGTGCGTAGAGCTGGCGAACTGCCTTGGCTAAGGCCTGATGCAAAAAGTCAGGTTACGTTTCAGTATGAAGATGAAAAACCCGTCGGGGTTGATGCCGTAGTCCTATCAACCCAACACGCACCGGAGGTTTCGGACGATGACCTTAGCGAGGGCGTAATGGAATGCATTATTAAGCCCGTTTTACCGAAAAAATGGTTAAGCCAGGGTACGCGCTATCACATAAATCCAACGGGGCGGTTTGTGATAGGGGGCCCCATGGGAGATTGTGGTTTGACTGGACGAAAAATTATTGTAGATACGTATGGAGGGATGGCCCGACATGGCGGCGGTGCTTTTTCCGGAAAGGATCCTTCCAAGGTTGATCGTTCAGCTGCTTATGCTTGCCGTTACGTGGCTAAGAATGTGGTGGCGGCAGGTTTGGCCGATCGGTGTGAGATTCAAGTTTCATACGCTATTGGTGTTGCAGAGCCTACTTCTGTGATGGTGCAAACTTTTGGTACCAACAAGGTACCGGAGGAACAGATCAATGCCTTGATACGAGAGCATTTTGATCTTCGTCCATACAGCATTCTCCAGATGCTGAATTTGATTCGGCCGATATATCAAAAAACGGCTGCTTATGGACATTTTGGGCGTAATGAGCCGGATTTTCTTTGGGAGACTACTGATAAGGCTGAAGCACTCAAGATTAATGCTGCAGCCTAGACGGTACCCGGGTATTCCAGGAATAAAATCATGACCGCATTGATTTGTGGATCCATTGCCTATGACAATATTATGTCATTCGATGAATCATTTAAGAGTCATATTCTTCCCGAGCAGATTCATATCTTGAATGTAGCTTTTCTGGTCCCAAAGATGAGGCGCGACTTCGGTGGTTGTGCCTTGAATATTGCCTACAATCTCAAGTTACTAGGCGAGGATCCTCTGCCCATGGGAACCGCAGGCAAGGATTTTGGGTCGTATGAGGCTTGGCTGAAAGAGTGGGGAATTCGGCAGGACTGTATAAGGGTGTTGGAAGAAACCTTTACTGCCCAAGCATTCATAATTACCGATATTAATGATAATCAAATCACAGCGTTTCATCCTGGCGCGATGAGTTATTCACAGCACAATAAGGTATCGGATGCGCAAGAGGTTACCTTGGGTATCGTTTCTCCTGATGGACGTGATGGCATGATTCAGCATGCGGAGGAATTTGTACTTGCTGAGATTCCGTTTGTGTTTGATCCTGGCCAGGGCTTACCTATGTTTGATGGTTCAGAGTTAAGGCGATTTGTGGAGAAAGCAAATTGGGTAACAGTCAATCACTATGAATGGGAGCTTCTCAAGGAGCGAACAGGTTGGGATGTGAATGATTTTAAAGATAATCTGCAGGCGCTTATTGTTACGCAAGGGGGTGAAGGTTCAACAATCTATACTTCTGAAAATGATTATCAAATACCCGTCGTGATCCCTGGCACAGTTTGTGATCCAACAGGATGTGGTGACGCGTATCGTGCCGGTTTACTTTATGGACTGCTTCATGGCTATGATTGGATGACCACGGGTTGTATCGCAAGCTTGATGGGAGCTATTAAGATAGAATCTCACGGGACGCAAAATCATCACTTTGAGCTAGAGGAGTTTGAGCGGCGTTTTGAGGCTAGTTTTGGGCACGCTTTAAAGGGAGTGGAAAAATAAGATGAGTCAGGCGATTGCTATCGAGAGCACTGAAAAGGATTACGTAGTTAAGGATATTTCCCTTGCGGATTTTGGGCGCCGAGAGATTGTGCTGGCAGAACACGAGATGCCGGGCTTAGTAGCGATACGAGAAGAATATGGGTCCTCACAACCACTTAAAGGATGCCGCATCGCGGGTTCTTTGCACATGACGATCCAGACGGCTGTCCTGATTGAAACTTTAGTGGCTTTAGGAGCAAAAGTACGATGGGCCAGCTGTAATATTTTTTCTACCCAAGATCATGCGGCTGCAGCGATTGCGGCTGAGGGTATACCGGTCTTTGCCTACAAGGGAGAAACGCTTGAAGAATATTGGGATTACGTAGATCAGATCTTTGATTGGGGGAATGACAAGGGACCAAATATGATTCTGGATGATGGGGGGGATGCCACTTTGTTTGTGCATCTCGGCCGTCAGGCTGAGAAGGATCCCTCGGTGCTGGAAAAAGAACCGGAGAGCGAAGAGGAGCGAGTGCTCTTGGCTCAGATTAGGAAATCTATCAGTGAAAGCCCTCAGCGTTTTCAGGCGATTGCGGATGGCATTTTGGGTGTGACCGAGGAAACTACAACGGGAGTGCATCGGCTCTACCAGATGTTTGAGCAGAACGGACTCTTATTTCCGGCAATTAATGTCAATGACTCAGTCACTAAATCTAAGTTCGACAATCTCTATGGATGCCGTCACTCATTGGTGGACGGCATTATGCGTGCTACGGATGTGATGTTAGCGGGAAAAATTGCAGTTGTTGCGGGCTATGGAGATGTGGGAAAAGGATCAGCACAATCATTGAGGGCGCAGGCAGCTCGGGTCATCATCACCGAAATTGACCCCATTTGTGCTCTACAGGCCGCCATGGAGGGTTATGAAGTTATGACCATGGACGAAGCATGTAGTGTCGGTGAGGTATTTGTCACAGCTACCGGTTGCGTCGACGTGCTGACCGAAGACCACATGAAGAAAATGAAACACAACGCGATTGTTTGCAATATTGGTCACTTCGACAATGAAATTCAGATCGATCAGATTCGTAAATACCAATGGGAAAAAATAAAACCCCAGGTTGACAAGATCACCTTTCCTGATGGCAAAAGCATTATTTTGCTGGCTGAGGGACGCTTGGTGAATTTAGGTTGTGCGACCGGACACCCGAGCTTTGTTATGTCTAACAGCTTTACAAACCAGACTCTGGCACAAATCGAGCTTTATACTAATCCTAGCCAATACCCTCTGGGTGTACACACATTACCTAAGGAGCTTGACGAAAAGGTAGCGCGTTTGCACTTGGATAAACTTGGTGTTCGTCTGGAAGCGCTTACACCTAAACAGGCTGATTATATGGGCTTGCCTGTTGAGGGTCCCTATAAATCGGACCACTACAAATACTAATGCTGCCTTGAGGCTAAAGGGTGTGAGTTGAAAATTGCTCTAACCCCACGTTCTGACCGAATGTGCTTTTTTTGTTAAAAAACGCGGTTTTCGGGTATCTTAGTTTTCTCTAGCTTTTTGCGTTCTGTATTAGAATTTCTAAAGAATTCTTAGCATGATCAAGTGCTCTTGAGTCTTGCAGAAAGCGTTGCGAGAAGTTGAATCCTAGGCCGATGCTGTTGAACTGAAACGCGAACCGGGCGGTATCTAGGCCTTGTTTGAACGCGCCTTCTGCGACAGCCTTTTGCGCACTTCGACGGATACAATCCATCCAAATGATCTGCTCTTGAATAAGATAATTACGAAGTTGACCCTCCCTATTTTCCAATTCTATGCAAGCGCTTATCAGCGCACTGGCCTTTGCTTGATTATCGGCGGTTGCCCAGTCCATCCAGAAACCAAAAAGCTTGTGCAGTCGGTCTTCCCCTGTTTTTTTTTGGAGTCCGGGCCCTATGACTTTCGTCTTGAAATCCTCGACAACTGCTTCAAGGACAGCCAGTTGTAGGCTTTCCTTGGACCCAAAGTGCCCAAACAGGCCACTTTTCGACATCCTTGTTTTTTTTGCTAGCTCTCCGATACTGAAGCCCTCAAACCCCATTACGCTGGTGAGGTAAATGGCTTCCGCTAGAATCATTTGTCTTGTTTTATCCCCTTTTTTCACATATTTTTTATACTGAACGTTCGTGCCTTTTGCAACTTTTTTATGTCTTGCTATGTCCTACTCAGCAACTAGCCCATCGTCGAGCTGGTTCAGCAATGCCCTAGCCGTACCATCGGAAGGTGATATTGCTAGGAGCGCGTGAGCGTACCGGAGAGCATCCTCGGTCGCACCCATATCACGATGGATGGTAGCTAACGCGATTAGAATTTCACGGTTTCCTGAAAATCGTTCATAGGCCTTTTGTAGTATTTCTATTCCACGCTCGCGCTCGTTCATAGAGTTTAGTGCAACCCCGAGAATGTACTGATAATAGGGCTCTTCCGGAGCAAGCTGGCTTGCCTGGGCCAACATTTCCAGCGCTTCTGCGGGTTTATTGGCTCGTACTAAGGAGAATCCCAGGGCAGCTGTTAGAGCCTGATCACCCGGATTGAGTTCCATTCCCTCACGCAATAATCGTTCTGCCTCATTTTCTCGGCCTTGGCTACGGTAAAGGTCGGACAAATTGACATAGGTCGGAGTAAAAGAGGGGTTCTGTTCTAGGCCAATTTGAAACATCTCTTCAGCATCACCTAATCTTCCGAGTTGACCAAGAGTTCCGCCAAGATTAAACAAACCTTCTCCTCGATCGCTGTTAAAACGTTGTGACTCAATGTACTCGTTCACCGCGGCGTCCAAGTCTTGACGTCTGCGCTCGCTGAGCTCGTTGCGCAGGGGAATTAGCGTTCGCCCCGCGTCCATTCGAAAGGCCTTCAGGGGATGACTGAGAAAACGCTGAGCAAGCTGCATACGCATTTCAACTGGGATATTCTGTAGAGCTTCCAGCGCCGCAAGCTGCACTAGAGCTTCCCTGTCGTTCAAACTCTGTATCAACAGGTCTAGCGTTTGGCCATCAATCTGGTTCGCAAGGAGATTTATCGCTGTGGCGCGGACAATCGAAGGCATTTCGTTGTCCTCAATTACTCGGCTCAACATAGGTATTCGGCTTTCACTCCATGTACGTCCTGCATGAA
>Ga0315336_1003343_pt1 | contig 21595 bp, 21 predicted proteins | sample ASW5metaG_FD_204512 | JGI IMG/M metagenome (GOLD analysis project Ga0315336, IMG submission 204512) | Ammonia-oxidizing marine archaeal communities from Monterey Bay, California, United States - ASW #5 | ecosystem: Environmental > Aquatic > Marine > Intertidal zone | place: USA: California... | reverse complement strand
CAAAAAAAGTTTAGGCCTATATGGTTGCGGCAGCAATAGCCGCGCAATGTGTAACTAGCATTTACGTATGCCATCGAATTATAAAGAAAACGATGGACTACGGTGAGCTTGGGCGCGCACTAGACACCTACACAAATGTTGCACGGCACTATTACTACAGCTATAAAGTATTGATAAGTATTAGTTAAATGCACTGGAGGAAGGACTGAAAGAAACAGAAGAAAGTACGGAGGAATCGGAAGAGGATGACGTACCCCCCTCATATCGGTCCATGCTGAATGAGAGGATTTTCGGTACTCTTTCGGCATGGCCGCCCGATTCGAGGGGATTTTTCATGTCCAGGAAGCGTCATACGCCTGAGCAGATTATCGGCAAGTTGAGAGAGACCGAAGTCCTGCTCTCCCAGAGGCAGACCGTCCCTGAGGCCTGCGAACAGATCGAAGTATCCGAGCAGAGATGCGGGATGGGCTACTGAACCGGGAGCTCTTCGATACGCTGTATGGAGCAAAAGTCATGGTGGAGCGGTGGAGGCATGAATACAACCACATCAGACCCCACAGCTCACTTGACTGCAGACCGCCGGCACCTGAAACAAAAGAGCCAATGCCTCCGGGCTTCGCTGCGCTTCGCCCTCCGGCATTGGTTTCTGGGGTAACATAAAAAAGTGGCACCACTATCGGGGGAAGGTCACTACGATGAAGTGAATCCCTCCAATTATGACTGGTTGTTACTATTGTGATTCAGACCTAACTTTAATGCAATCAGGATCATAAATCCGGTCAGCCTCTATTCCACGCCAAAATCTTTTATTGTGAGATAATTATCGGTGTTCTTTTAACAACATAAAAACATCCACCTTACGAAACAGCATTAAAAAGGTCACCGAAAAACGAAACTTACACAGATGGCGATTTGAAATTCAGTTCATCCACGACACTTGGAGAAAATTTACATGATGGATTTTGAGGGAAAGGTGGCATTGGTGACAGGAGCGAGCCGGCAAATCGGCTCCGCCTTGGCCCTGACCCTGGGCCAACGGGGTGGAAGTGTCATAGTCAATTATTTTTCAGGAAAGGAGCGGGCGGAGCGCGTGGCGGCACAGGTGGAGGCCACGGGTGGGCGAGCACTAATCCACGGCGCTGACATCCGGGACCGGGGAGCTGTGCGAGAGATGGTAGAGCAAACAATCAACAACTTCGGGGGCCTTGACATCCTCATCAACAATGCGCGCCAACTTCACCCCAAGAAATCTTTTCTCGATTTGGATTGGGAAGAAGACATGTGCTCCCAGCTCGAAGTGCACCTCGGCGGCGCCTTCCATTGTTGCCAGGAGGTTATCCCTCACATGATAAACCGGGGCGGTGGCGCAATCGTCAATATGCTGAGTACGGCGTTCCGGAACGCGAGCCCTCTGCTACACGCATATGGACCGGCAAAAGCCGCTCTTCGAAACTTCACCATGAATTTGGCGGCCGAATTTGGCCCCCAGGGAATTCGCGTGAATTCCATAACGCCTGGTACTACCCGTTCTCCAGAATATCCCAGCCGCAACCGCTCGGAGGCAGAAATGGAAGAGCGCAGAATGGATATTCCACTTCGCCGCATCGCCACCCCAGAAGATGTGGCAGAGACCGCGATTTTCCTCTGCTCTGACGCGGCTCGCCATATCACGGGTGCTGATCTGCCTGTGAACGGGGGCTCGAAAATTACCCTGTAAGTGAGTACGGCCAATCGCAATTAAGGCGATTCGGGAGTGGCGCTTGGCATCTCCTAAGACTGGCCCGAATGACAGAATGTTTCATGGGAATATGGATGCTCTGTACCGGAAACATCTGAAGGTCATCGCACAAATGCAAAAAGATGGGTGGTCTAATGTAGAACCTTTTACCCTGCACCATCACCGCCAAGTGTTTGCTTCCATCATGGCAAGAAGACACATCCCTCCAAAAACTTTACAGCGGCTCCTGGGCCATGAGACCTTTGCGACAACGATGGATGTCTATACCCGCTTTACAGACGATGATTCGAAAGGGGTTGAAGAACCTTTGGTAGGGTTTGGTCAATGATTTTGAAAAGGATCTGACTAGGGTTCCATTAGGCCATTTGGGGGCTACCCGGAACTTATGAAAACTGTAACTCTTTGATAAAATTGGTACCCGGAGCCGGACTCGAACCGGCACGGCCTTCCGGCCAACGGATTTTAAGTCCGTAGCGTCTACCATTCCGCCACCCGGGCCTTATGCATAATTAATAACTCACATTACATCATATCATAGTCGCTAGTAGTACTATTTGTTTTGCATCATCTAGCAACCCGAAAGAACCACCTCTGCCATTTTTTTTGATCCGACAAATTAAAATCCTCGCTTATAGCGCCATTTTCTGAATCCGTTTTTTCCGCGTTCATACCAATGGGGCAGGTGGAACACGCTTTTCCAAAGCCATCTTAGAATCAGTGCCGCAAATCACCGTTATCTTGGTCAGCAATGCGGCGAAGAAAGGACTGCTCTGGCCTTGCGAGTTGGTGACCACATTCGAAACAAAATTTCGACCCCGGAGGAAGGTCTACCCCGCAACTGGCGCAAATCAGCGCGAGGCTCGTCCCACATTCGAGGCAAAATTTCGCATGCACGGGGTTTTTATATCGGCACAAAGGACATTGCACAGAAGAATTCTCTATCACAGGATGGAATTATCCATCATGTGATAGAGAATTCTTTCGGATAAAAATTTCACCCCGCTTGATTGAAAATAGAATGAAGCATTGATTTTATAAACCCAGTCACTATTAGAGGGGAGAATCCAAACACGATTGGAATGAATCCCCTTATCGACCAGTACAATATCGATTTATTTCCCCATCATCACTTTCCAAAATTAGAAGGCCCGCACTGGAACTTTCACCGGCCCCGGCGCAGGCTTTTCCATTTCAAAAACCGACCTCGGCGCCGGGTGCTCGCAGCTTCCAGACACAGACCTGAGATTCCACCCTAACGGAGGGAAAAGCTACCCCGTATACTCCAGGATATGCAGGCCAAGCCCCCATCTGTCGGCGACGTAGATCAACCCCGTTTCCTTATCAACCTGAACATCGTTGCTTTGCGGGCAACAGCGCTCCTTTGTCCCCTCGGGAATATAATAACCCACTTCCTTCGGGCTAAAGGGATTCGACCAGTCAACGATCCGCAGGCCCGCGTTGAACCAACAGATGTACATCAAGTCGTCTTTTGTCATGTCGAGCCAGATATTGTGCGCTCCGTAGCGCGAACCCGTCTGACTCCATTTTTTGTCTGTGGGTCGCATCTCGATGGGATCGGTTTCATGAGGCATGAAGGTGCTAACCGGGATGGGATTGTGGATGTTCCGCATATCATAAAAAGTGACGAACGCCGGCGGATGATCGCAGTTCACCGTCGTCGTCTCATGCGTCACAATCCCGAACTCGGAGCCTTCCGGGACGAGAAAGCTGTGGTAGCAACCGGGCCATCCATGGGTTTCGTGCGGGTTCTGGCGCCACATGAACTTGGGCTTTCCCGGGTCAGTCAAGTCAAACATGACAATGCCACTGTCCCAGTACCCACAGGTGACATAGTTGCCAAATGGGTTTCCCTCGTGAATCCAGGCGCCATCACCGACAACTTCAGCGTTCCAGCTGGGTGACTCACCTTCCTTTTGACCCTCGATCCATCCGAGTCCTATAAATTCGGGCACCCAGGGATCCTTCATATCGTGAACGAGAAGAACCTTCCCTCTATAGCCGTCCTTGAATCCCGAGCTGTACATTAATTTCCGCTTGCGGTCGTAAATGGGCCGGTGGATGCCGAACCCGTCTACTTCGACATAGTTAATAAACTTGGGATGGAAAGGATCGGTATTGTCCAGAATTCGGAGACCACCCACAACCTCAGGGTCATCCTTGAAATTAGGCCTGATTTCGCTGTTAGTGATGAGAACTTCATCGTTGATCCGGAGAACCTTATGCGTCCGGGCAGCAGGACTATCTGCAATTTGGTTGATTATCTTCGGATTAGCAGGGTCCTTCACGTCGAGGATGGTCATCCCGTCGTGATTGTTCACACCCGATGCCGCTACATAACAAATGCCTCCTCCCACCTGAATTTGGAACGCATCGCCCCATCCATTCAGGTCGGAATGAGCCACTAAGCGGACATTGCGACTCTCCTCCGGCCATGGCTCGGTGAGTTGATGGTCAACTCCAATGTAGGCCTCAGGACCCCCACCTCTTATTGGATTTGGGTTGTAATACGGTCTGGACATTATTTTCCTTTCTATGAATGCACGGTATTAAGGTTATTGGCAAATTTTCTATATTGCGATTTCACGCTGATCTAATTCTTTCCATGAATGCTCGGACGAGACCGGTGCCGCTTCGGCAACAACTATATTTTCGTCTACACAGGCAACCTGACACAGATAGAGACCAATCCCGACGGGGAACAACCAATAATCGCTCCATTGTTCGAAATGGACAAGTTAGATTTTCCCGCATATAATTCGCGAATCAAGGCTGTTCCTTTAAGTGCAGAAAAGCCAGGATGCATTATTCTGAAATCTCCAAATTGTGAGGAATCTGTCCGACATTCCATCCTACACTCTAAGGGCCTCCGAGGTGAAGTGCAGACGGAAACGGTGTCAAAAGTAGAATAATTACTTCCGAATTGAACTACCATCGCCGTTCCCTAAGTTCGTCCTAAAAATTTGATTTTCCTATCTAGCTTCTTGACACATTCCACCATTCCATCCGAGAATTTACCTACCGGATGGAGCTGTTTGCAACGATTCAAATTTGCTCGTAGCGTTCATCACTAGCGAAAAGAGAATTTCGGTCCGGGAAGCATAGCAGCCCGAAACACCTGGCGCTGCAACATATAATTTTCGAGGATCGGTCTTGAAAATTTCGCTCTGCATCAACGGTGAAGTCCAAAAGTTCGATGTCGAACCGAGGACCCTCCTCGTCGATCTACTTCGCGACGAAGCTGCCTTAACTGGAACACACGTTGCCTGCGAAACATCAGTTTGCGGAGCTTGCACCGTTCTTCTGGACGGGCAGTCCGTAAAAAGCTGCACCATCCTTGCTGTCCAGGTGGACGGATGTGAGGTGGTGACTATCGAAGGGTTCTCCAAGGAAGGTGAACTTCATCCCATTCAAAAAAAATTCTGGGAAAAACACGGCCTTCAATGCGGCTTCTGTACACCCGGGATAATTTTATCCGCATGGCAACTTCTCGACCGGAATCCGAATCCCTCGGAGGAAGAGATCCGTCACGGCATCGAGGGAAATATTTGTCGATGCACGGGATATCAGCATATTGTGGATGCGATCCAGGTGGCTGCCGTAGAGATGAAAAAAGTAGGACCAAAATAATCTGGCTTTGTGCATAACTGCATCCCAGCGAATAATGGGGCATAAAAATGGCTAAGGCGCCTAAATTCCCGAAATTTATTGGGTCTCCCATCAAGCGAAGGGAAGATCCAAAACTCTTACAAGGAACGGCCCAATATGTAGACGATATTCGGCTTCCCGGTACCCTTCACATGATTGTTGTTCGCAGTCCCTACGGCAATGCAGCGATCCGAAATATCGACTATTCACGACTCATCGAAACCCCGGGAGTCGTAGCCGTCTATACGGGCTCCGACTTGGCGGGAAAGGTCGGACCCGTCCCGGTGGCGGGCCTGGTGCCAGACGCAAAGGTGCCCGTCCAGCCCGTTTTGGCCGAAGGGCAGGCGAAATTTTCCGGAGAACCTGTAGCGGCGGTCGTGTGCGAAACCCGCTATGGGGCGAGGGACGCCGCGGACCTCTTCGACATCGACTACGAGGCGAAGGATGCGGTAGTGGATCTCGAAAAGGCGGTGGAACCAGGTGCTCCCAAAGTCCATGAGGAATTCGAGAACAATATCGCCTTCAATTGGGAACTCACCGGTGGAGACATCGAGCAAGGCTTAAAGAATGCCGACACCATCGTTCGCCAAAAAATTGTAAACGGTCGAGTCGCTCCCATCGCCTTAGAGCCGAGGGGCGTCTTGGCCCGATACGATGTGGGTGAGGACAAGCTCACTCTCTGGACCTCGACTCAGGTGCCCCACAAGGTACGTACCCACGTCGCCGAGCAGCTCGGAATGATGGAGAACCGCTTCCGCGTCATCACCCCCGAGGTTGGGGGCGGCTTCGGGAGCAAACTTAACATCTACCGCGAAGAAGCCCTTGCGGCATACATCGCCCGGGATTTGGGCCGGCCCGTCAAATGGATTGAATCCCGGTCGGAGAATTTTCTCGCCACCATCCATGGTCGCGGCCAAATCGGCGACGTGGAAATGGGGCTCATGAAGGACGGGACTGTCATCGCCCTTCGCTACACCGTCCTGGCAGACTGTGGCGCCTACTATCAATACTTAACCGTTGCCATCTTTACCCTCACCGGACTCATGCTACCAGGACCCTATAAAATTCCTAACATCGAGATGAAAGTAACGGGCGTGTTTACCAACAAAGTAGCGACCGATGCCTACCGTGGGGCCGGGCGACCCGAGGCCACCTATATTCTTGAGCGCATGATGGATATCGCCGCCGCCGAGTTGGGGATGGATCCTGCAAAAATCCGTCAAAAAAATTTCCCATTTAAATCGGAGTTCCCCTTCAGCACAGCGGCCGGACTCTCCTACGACAGCGGCGACTATCACACGACACTGAACCGGGTGCTCGAAAACGCGAGCTACGCCAACATGCGACACGAGCAAGAGGAAGCCCGAAAAAAAGGCCGCTATCTAGGAATCGGGCTTTCAACCTATGTCGAAGTCTGCGGCTTCGGCCCCTCCGCAGCTCTCGGGGGCCAAGGCTGGGAGAGCGCTCGTGTGCGTGTCGAGCCAGGTGGCAAGGTAACCGTGTTCTCGGGAGCCTCTCCTCATGGTCAGGGTCAAAAAACTTCCTTCGCCCAAATCATAGCCGACGGCTTTGGAATCGACATAGAGGACGTGGAGGTCATCCATGGGGACACGGACTCCGTACCCTTCGGAGTCGGCACATTTGGCAGCCGAGGAATGGTGGTCGGCGGCACAGCGGTCGCCATCGCCCGGGACAAGGTGCGCGAAAAAATGACCCGATTCGCTTCTATGGAGCTCGAGGCTGACCCAGAGGACATCGAATTTTCGGGTGGGAAAATATATGTGGCAAGCGCACCAGAACGGTCGGCCAGTTTTGCTGATATCGCTGGAATGGCTTACTCAGCGATCAAGCTGCCCCCGGAAACTGAGCCTGGTCTCGAAGAAACACACTTCTTCGAACCACCCAACTTCACCTTCCCCTTCGGCGCCCACGTCGTTCTAGCCGAGGTAGATCCCAGAACCGGGGAAGTTAAAATTCTCCGCTATATCGCTGTTGACGACGTTGGAAACCAGATCAATCCCCTTCTAGTCGCGGGTCAAATTCATGGAGGTATCGCCCAGGGAGTGGGGCAAGCCTTAGAAGAAGAAATTATATACGACACCGGTGGCCAGCCAATTAACGGCTCGCTGATGCACTACGCATTGCCTAAGGCAACCCTCTTTCCGAGATTCGAGCTGGATCACACCGTCACCCCCACGGATGTGAACCCTCTCGGAGCCAAGGGAGTAGGTGAGGCGGGCACCATCGGCTCGACCCCCGCTGTTGTGAATGCAGTCGTGGACGCCCTTTCTCCTTTCGGTATCCGGCACCTAGATATGCCTGTTCGGCCCGAGCGAATTTGGCAAATTACCAATGCTAGGGAGGCTTGAGATGATTCCAGCTAAATTTGATTATAGAAAGGCTGATACTCTCGAGAAGGCCGTTCAACTCCTCCAAGAATATGGTGACGAAGCGAAGATAATTTCCGGCGGGCACAGCCTGGTCCCCATACTAAAATCCCGTCTCGCCCAGCCAGGTATGCTTATTGATATCAGTCGTATCCTATCTCTTTCCAAAATCATCGAAGAAGAACAGGTTTTCACCATCGGTGCCCTAACAACCCATCATCAGATTGAGAGTTCACCCAAAATCCGGAATTTATGTCCCCTTCTGGCCGAGGTAGCAGCCCAAATCGGAGACGTCCAGGTGCGTAATAGAGGGACCATCGGCGGAAGCATCTCACACGCTGACCCCGCAGCTGACTACCCCGCGGCTCTCCTCGCCCTGGACGCGAAATTTGTCATCACTGGCACCGGCGGCGTCCGCTCAATCCGGGCTGAGAATTTTTTTGAGGGCCCTTTTGAAACGGCACTGAGAGAAAATGAAATCCTTACATCTGTGCATATTCCCATCCCCACTCACGGAACCGGAGGAATCTATTGCAAGGCGGCTCAACAGGCTAGCGGATTCGCTGTATGCGGGGTGGCTGCCCTCGTTGAATTGGGAAATAAGGGCCTGGTATTAAATGCCAGGGTGGGTATCACAGGTGTGGCCGAGGTAGCCTACCGAGCTACTTCAGTGGAGGAGGCAGTCGCCGGTAGTGCGCCGTCAGCGGAAAACTTGGAGGCCGCCTCTATCCATGCAGCCGATAATATCACACCTCTTGAAGACCTCTACGCGACACCGGATTTCCGCCGGCATCTCGCTCAGGTTTGGACGATGCGGGCCCTGGATCGCGCAGCCCGCAGGGCTGGATAATGAACGAAAGTACTCCTTTGATTCCCTCCTGGTCTCACGTCGATTTCCACAACAAGCTCCTCATCTCCACCCTGAAAGAATTTGACGATGATGACTGGCAGAAGTCCAGCTACTGCTCTGGCTGGACCGCGGCCCACATCATTGGGCACATGACCCAAGGAGCCCATTTCTACAAGCATACGGTACGCAACGGCCAAGATGGGGTTCAGTCGATTCCATTTGGTGCAAAAGACATCTCTGAGTTCAGGAAAATTCGTTCTATCCGGATGGAAGAGCTGGTTGCTCTTTCTGGAGAAGAGCGAATCTGCCGCTTTCAAGAATCGGTGGATGGCCTCCAGGAAGCGTTCGCCGCGATTCTCCCGGACGATTTGAATAAAATTGCCTGGCACCCTCGATGCCCTACCCCCATCCACTTATTCCCTCCACAGCGTTTCTACGAACTAATCCTTCACGGATGGGACATTAGAAACGAACCGGAGGCTTCGATTACTACAGAGGGATTGGATCAAGGTGTCGAAATCCTAAAAGAACGACTGCCGTTTTTTTACAATCAGACGCCCGACTCCAATCTCGAAGGGGTTTTCCGTCTCGAAACAACGGACCCCGCGCACGCTTGGGTCATCGAAATCCAAAATCGATGCGCTACCCTCCGATTCCCAAATGAAACCGACGCGGATGTTCGCTTCACAGCATCAGCAAGCGACATGATTCTCCTCGCCTGTGGCCGCGCAGACGTCTTGGCCAAGCGCAGCTCTGGCACCCTCCAAATCGATGGCAGCGAGGGCAAGGCCAAATCGTTCATGAATGTCCTTTTTGGATCCTTTTAGTACTCCTTTCATCGAGACCTTATGAAACTTCTCATCGACGGGTACAATGTTATCCCGGCCATTCCTGAGCTGGGTCGAAAACTCCGGAGCGATTTGGAGGAAGGACGGGAAGCGTTCTTATCTCTTTTGGGAGAATACAAGCGCATCTCGTCAGTCCCACTCGATATCACTGTGGTCTTCGACGGAAAGCGCAACCCCGGCAGGGACACCACGATGCGAATTCATGGGATTGGCGTACGTTTTTCCCGGAACGAGATCGCGGACGACTTGATCCTACGGCTTTTGAAAAATGAGATGCGAGGTGCAACTCTCGTGACTTCGGACCGCGCGCTCCGCGCCGCCGCTGAACCGATGGCGGGGACCCTTGCTCGTTCTGGTGAGTTCGTCGATCGCCTTTTGTTAACAATGGGAAAAGCTAGCGGCGAAGGAGAACCCACAATGCGACCTATCCAAAATTCGACCAAAAAGAAGGGGAATCCCCGGCGACTCTCTAAAAAAGAGCGGAGCCGCCAACGCTCCCTCAAAAAACTATAATCCATCCCCGGTTTTTTTCATTCCCTGTTTTTCAGCCAGCCTCCCCTGAGTAACATCCGCGCGAGTGCATCACCCACCAGGGCATGACCTTTTGCGCTCATGTGCTGGTCCCGCGGATGAAGATAAAGTTTCTTGGGAGTGGGATGGTTTTCGAACAACTTCACCACATCGAGAAACGGAAAGCCTTGAGCGGCAGCGGCCCTCCGTAGCGCACGGAACTCCCCTTGGTGGGGGGGAGATTGAATTGCCCCGCCCGCCGGAATGAAGAACAGAATAATGGGAATACCGGTTTTGTCCCGGATCCGCCGCCAAGCATCAAGTAATTTTTCCAGGCCAACAACATTTCGAGAATTTTTGTCGAAATCCATGGGGAGCACCTTTCGCTCGGACTCGAAATCTGAATATGGGTTCCGCCGAAGGTGCTGCCTGGAGGCTTTTCGAATTTTCCGGTAGTTGAACCAAAGATGGTAGAGACGCGGCCTCCAGAACGAAGAGATACGCTGTCTCTTAACCTCTTCTTCTGCTTCACGCAGCCTTATCGCACTATTTGATTTGAGAAAATCGTCTAATCTCTTGAAGTACACATCGTCCACGAAAAATTCTACGACCACCAAATCTGGCCTAAATCGAAGACCGCGCTTCCTCAAATATTCGAGCGATTGAACACTATGCCAGGCTGGAACACCGGCGTTAATCACCTCGACACGATGTCCTTTTTCTCGAACTTTTCTTTCGAGGACTCGCAGGAATGTGTCCCTATCTTCGACCCCCCAACCAAATGCGAACGAATCACCCAGACCCAAGATGCGGAATACGCTCTTAGGCTTTTCCAGCGTATGATTCCCCCCTCGGTGACCGAACTCATTGATTTGGATATAGTAGCCGATATCCACGTGCCACCCCCGGACATTTGGACGGTTTGCCCAACCGAACTCGAGGGAGTATTTCGCATAGCTCTTCAAGCGGGGGCGAGAGATAGGCGGGTCCCACAGGACCAGAGCAGCCTCAACTATCAGCAGGGCCGAGACGGTAGCAGCGACAGCGATTGCTAGTCGCCCCGCGATAAGACCCATCCTCACCCGCTTCGGCGGAAAGGCCGCCACCCCCAAAACGGTGGTGAACAGCACACAACCCAAGGCCGGATGCGCATGGACTTCGTAGCTCGAACCCAACTGGAATAGGACTCCAACCAGTCCGAGGCATCCGGCCGGAAGGTATATTCCGGCGAGGATGTCCCAGATTCCTTCACTCTTTCGCCTCCTCATTACGCCGGAAGCCCCCGCCGTGATTAACAAAATCGCAACAATCAACAGCCAAGTCGTACCGGGTGGCGTCCTGGCTCCACCCGCCGGTTTGACAAGAAATATCGATTCGACACGAACCAGATAGTTTCGAATATCTACTCGCCGAATATAAAGCTTCCCATTCCCAGCAAGGTCAAAGGAAAGTTCTAATATTTTTCCTTTGGGCCCAAACGGCGCTGAAAATACTGCGCGACGCCATTTTTTGCCTGGCTCCAGAGGGACTGCCCGATTACCGGGTAAACGCACCGTTGCAGGTCCACTTCCTTCGAGCAGATAAAAGAGGCGGACTCGGTAGGTATCTGCTAACGGTCTCTGGATCAAAAGCTTTGGGCGGGGCGAGCGGCTTTCGATGACCCCTCGTCTCCCGTGGTGGAGGGCGGGAGGACTCCATGCCCTTGGAGGGGCTGCAAGTGATACCGGAATTCGCTTGCGTAGCGGATCCGGGGAAAAATCGACTCCAAGCTGAAAGGCCCATCCAACTAAAAAGACCGACAAAAGGATGCTCACCCAACTCCGCATAGAAATTCTCCTTTGGAGAAAGGGTCAGATTTTTCGAACACCAAGATCCAGAAATGCGCGGAACGTATAACAATAAATTGGTGACAGCTTAAAGGGCATAATTATTTTGTAATGAAGAAGTTGCCAATTACGAGTGCATCCATTTCCGAGGACATAAAGGTGTGGTAGGCGTCAGTAGGCGTATTCACTATGGGTTCGCCACGCAGATTGAACGAAGTGTTCAAAACTACCGGAACACCCGAGGCCTCTCCAAAGGTTTCGATCAAGCCATAGTAGAGAGGGCTTTCTTCACGGAACACCGTTTGAAGGCGGCCCGACCCATCCACGTGGGTAATTGCCGGAAGAGTAGACCTTTTCTCTTCGCGCACCGGAACGACTAGAAGCATAAACCGTGCCGGATAGTGTCGCTCGGGATCCTCGAGATCGAAGTACTCGCTTGTGCGCTCGGCCAGAACTGAGGGAGCGAACGGCCGAAATGGTTCGCGGAACTTAATCTTGGTGTTGACGATCTCCTTCATCGCCTCGTTCGTGGGGTTGCCCAGAATCGAGCGATGGCCCAGCGCCCGAGGGCCCCATTCGAAGCGGCCCTGGTGCCAGCCGATTACATCACCCGCCATAAGTCGCTCAACGACGCGGGCGATGAGATTGGCCTCTTCGTCAATCTCTTCCCATTTCGCGCCCTGCTCGCGGAGTTGGGCCGCTGCCTCCGCGGCGCTGTACTTCTCGCCCCAGTAGGCGTGACCCATCACAGGCGACCGCTTACCTTTTAGCAGAGTGTTATGTACATAAAGCGCCGCCCCCAGGGCGCCGCCCCCGTCTCCCGCCGCCGGCTGGATGTAGAGCTCCCGAAAACCCGACTCATTAAGGATGCGCCCGTTCGCAACCGAGTTGAGCGCAACACCCCCCGCCATGCACAAACGCTCTAGGCCTGTCGAGCGTTGCAGCTCGAGGGCCATGTCCAACACCAGATCCTCGGTCACTCGCTGGATACTCGCTGCCACGTCTGCGTAGTGTTCGTTCTGGCGGCAGGCAGCCTCATAATCAGCCGGCTTAGCTCCGTAGTAAGAAGGATAGCCCGAACTTCGGGTGAAAAATTTACTCTCGGGGTGGCGTGGGGGACCGAATAGCTCAATGAGCTTTTCGCTATAGCTGTCCTTCACAGAGCGGTGGAAGGCAAAGTAGTCCATCTCTAGTGAAAAACCACCTCCACTCCCGCGGCTGACAGTCTTCCACACTTGGTCGGTGTATTTGGCCTCTCCGTAAGGAGCCATACCCATGACCTTGTATTCGCCCTCGTTAACCTCGAAGCCAAGGTAGGCCGTGAAAGCACTGTACAGTAAACCTACTGAGTGCGGGAATCGCTGTTCGCGCTCGATAGTGATTTCCTGCCCCTTCGCCCGGCCCATCGTCGTCGTCACCCATTCTCCCACCCCGTCCACGGTGAGAATGGCGGCCTCATCGAAGGGAGAAGAGAAGTAAGCACTCGCAGCGTGGGACATGTGGTGCTCGACAAAGAGTATCCGATCAAGCGCCACTTCCAGGCGCTTGTGGATTATTCCCTTAATCCAGAGTTTGTCCCCAAACCAGTTGATCATAGCCTCTTGGAAAACTTCCAAAGAACCCGGAAAGGTCTGGAGAATGGTGTTGAGGATACGGTCGAACTTCTGGAAAGGTTTTTCGTAGAAAACCACGTAGTCTAAATCTTCAGCCCGGATGCCCGCATTGGCTAAGCAGAAATCAATCGCTAGTTCCGGAAAACCAAAATCGTGCTTTTTCCGGCTAAACCGCTCCTCCTCGGATGCAGCCATAATTTCGCCGTCACGCAAAAGAGCCGCTGCCGAGTCATGGTAGAAGCAACTTATTCCCAATATATACAATGAATCTATTATCCTTGACGGGAAGCTTCTTCGAGGCTAGCCCCGCCCTCATTGCGCTCGATAAAAGAAGCACCGCCTTTGAGGCGGAGAGGGTCCTTGAACAGACGGTGTGGAACCGCCACCAGGGGCAGAATCACATAATAGAGAACCAGGCAGAGAACCAGAGAATTGAAGCGTGCAATTCTCTTTGCAACCTGCTTCCAGGCCGCCCACAAACGCTTGTGCATTCTTTTTTTCTCTAAAAAAGGGTGTATACGAAAGGAGCAAGAGCACTCGACTGTGCGAGGAACATTAACCCCGAGAACAAGAGCAAGACTGCCACGATCGGCGCCATCCACCAGATCTTATTTGCCCACATAAAAATGAATAACTCTTTCAACGTTAATGTAACTGCCCGAATCATCCTTTTACTCCAATACCAGCGTTTTGATGCCACTCCGCAGTACGCCGAAGTCCTTCCTCGAAGGAAACCAACACACGATAACCCATTAATTCTTGCGCCTTCGATACATCAGCCCGAGAGCGAAGAACATCTCCCTTCCGGTGCGGAGCGTATGTGGCCTCGACCCTTTCCGCGCCTATTATCGTTCGTAATGTCAAAAACAGACCAGTTACCGAATGGCAATCCCCCGTGGCGAGGTTAAACACCTCACCACCGACTCCCTCCGAAGTCATTGCAAGTAAGTTCCCCGACACCACGTTTTCGATATAGGTAAAATCCCGCGTCTGCTCCCCATCCCCGAATATTACAGGCGAATTCCCACAAATTAGTTTGCACGTAAAATTCGGGACTACTGCAGCATATTGGGAGTCCAAATTTTGGCGTGGACCAAATACATTGAAATAGCGAAGGCCAACCGTCTCCATCCCATGAAGGGTATGGTATAGGTTTGCATATTTTTCCGCGGCCAGCTTCGAGACCGCATAAGGAGAAATCGGCTGGGGATCCATATCTTCTCGCCGGGCTTCGCCCTCCGCAGCTCCATACACCGACGATGACGATGCGTAGACAAATCGTAAAACCCCAGCCTTCCGAGCCGCCTCAAGAAGCACAAGCGTTCCGCCCACGTTCACCCTATCGGTCCGAACTGGGTCCACTATCGAGCGGGGGACTGAGGGAATGGCCCCCTGATGGAGGACAAAATCCACATCCTGGACAGCGCGAACACAAGCAGCTTCCGATACGACTCCGTCCGGATCGTCGATGACCTCAACATCGCTCCAAATTCCGTCTAGATTCTCACGCCGGCCAGAAAAAAAATTATCCATCAACCGAACGGCGTAGCCCTTTTCAAGAAGGGCCCGAACCAAATGGGAGCCAATGAATCCCCCACCCCCCGTCACCAAAACTCGTTCCATGCAAAAATTTCTCCAACAATTTCCTTCCAGCCAATCCGCCACCGACCAGACGATTATTGGGCAGAAGGATTTTCCTTAAAATACCCAATCACGGACTTCAGGATTTCCTCCAGCCCGAGGGTGGGCTTGTAACCAATTAAATTGGCGATCTTCGTTAAATCCGGGACGCGCCGATCCATGTCTTCATATCCATTGCCGTAGGCTTCTTTGTAAGAAACATGGCGGACCTCCGAGGACGAGTCGGCCATCTCCTTCACTCGAAGGGCCAACTCGCCGATTGTGGTTTCCTCATCGTTGCCGACATTAAAAATGTCGCCGACAGCTCCGGGGTGGGCCATTAAGCCAATTAGCCCCTCCACTACATCGGTCACATGCGCAAAGCAACGCGACTGCGTGCCGGGTCCAAATACTTGAATCGGCTCCCCCGCGAGGGCAGCACCGACAAAACTAGGGATTACCATACCATACCGTCCCGCCTGACGGGGGCCCACAGTATTAAATAGGCGTGCGATTACGACGCGCAAACCATAATCATAGTGATAGGCCAGAGCAAGGAATTCGTCCAGAGTTTTGGTATTGGCATATGCCCAGCGATGCTTCTTCGTAGTACCAAGGATTCGGTCGTCATCCTCGGCCAGGGTGCCGTTTTTGTTTTTTCCGTAAACCTCAGAGGTGGAAGCCAGTAAAATTTTCTTGGAATACTTACGACATAGTTCCAGAACCACCTCGGTGCCCCGGACATTAGTCATTATGGTTTCGACCGGCTTTTCCATGATCAAGCGAACACCCACAGAGGCAGCTAGATGATATACCTCATCGCAGATTTTAAGCAGGGGGGCGATCGCATCAACATCGAGAACACTTCCTTTTTTGACGTGAAACCATTGATTCGACTTAAGATGCACCAAATTTCCTGGACAGCCCGTGGATAAATTGTCGAAAACGAATACTTCATGCCCCAATTCAAGAAGCCGGCTGGCGAGATGCGAGCCGATGAAGCCCGCTCCGCCTGTAATTAGAATTTTCATGAATCTCCACTCATTTTCTTTTTAGCCCTGAGAAATTAGCCTAAGAATCGTCTAACGAGAATCTTCCCCCTCTCAGGATACGATCGGCAGGTAAATTTCCACGAAACTTCTAACCGCAGGGAAGTCTCTTCGGGCTTTATAATGTAGGAAGATATAATCCCATCGCGGTTTACATGATGTCCTACCCTGAATCAAGCGACAAAATAGGTAACGCCTAGAATCCATCTTCGAGCAGACCAGCACCTCCGCATTTCCAACCCAGGCCGATCCAGCGGTGCGCAAAGGGACTATAACCATGGGCCTCACCTCGTTGACAGAGAATTGCTCCTCAGCCTAGTCTCGCATCTGGACAAAACTCCACAAATCATGCCTACAGAGCCCATACAGCACCATACGGAGGAATTTCGATGGCTAGAATGTCCGCGGGATATGCTGTTGCAGAGTCACTTGCTCAACTAGGGGTAAGGAATGTCATCGGAATGGCGGGTTCGTGCATGGTCGAAATTCTCGACGGAATGTATGGCCGGGAGGACCTGGATCTCATCACCGTACGCCACGAGCAGAGTGCGGCATTGATGGCCAGCGCCCAAGGCCACCTCACCGGAGACCCCGGTGTATGCATGGCTACAAATGGTCCGGGCGCCACCAACCTCATCACTGGGGTGGCCCACGCCAAAATGGCACAGAGCCCCATCCTCGTCATCACCGGCGCGCCGATGACAAAAGATATGTTCTACGAATCTACTCAGGAAATCGACCATATCGCCTTATTCAGTCCGGTCGTGAAAAAATCCATTCAAGTCCGGAAGGCAAATCGTGCAGCCGATCTAATCCGCGAGGCTTTCCATGCGTCCGTCACAGGCATTCCGGGCCCGGTCCATGTGGATATTCCTCGGGACATCATGCTCGAGGAGGTGGGTGTTCCCCAGTTTGAGGGCCACCTCTCCAACAACCTCCCCCGGATTGCACCCGACCCCGAGCCCCTATCTGTAGCAGCCAAATTACTCGAGTGCGCAGTTCGTCCCCTCCTCCTCGCAGGGGGTGGAGTCCTCTGGGCCGAGGCAACGGAGGATCTCCTCTCATTGGCCAAAGCCCTCGCCGCTCCCATCATGGTATCCACCGGAAGAGATGATGCGGTCCCTGCTACACATCCCCTTTTCCTAGGCTCCATAGGGCGCGGAACAATTCCAGAAGCTGCAGCCTTATTCAAAGAGGCTGACGTGATCCTCGCCGTAGGGACCCGCCTAGCCCACAGCACGACCTTCCTCAGAGATACCTTTTTCGGCGAAGGAACGAAGCTGATCCACGCTGCCCACGAGCAAGGGAATGTCGGACGCCATTATCCGGCGGAAGTCGGCCTGGTGGGTGATTCAGGCCTCGTCCTCCGTGGGCTACACAACCTCGTTGGTTCGGCCCGCAAAAACAATGATTGGAAAAATCGCATAGCCTATGTGCGGGAGGCACAGGACGACCACCGTGCAGCGCCCAAATCATATGGAACCAAGCCCATAGATCCCCGCCGCGCCCATATGGCTATTTCGAAAGTGATGCCTGCGAATGCCATCGTAACCCTAGATGCTGGAAGCGCTGTCGGCTACGCCTACGAGTACCAGCGATTCGAAAGACCACGGAGCCTCCTCGCTCCACAAGACCTGGCTGCTATTGGGATCGGCTACCCTTTAGGACTGGGGGCAAAATTAGCTTGCCCAGATCGCCCGGTTGTCACCATCAGCGGCGACGGCGCCTTTCTGCTCAACGGCGCCGAACTCGAGACCGCCATACGGGAGAAGCTAAACACGGTAACTTTTATTTTGAACAACAATAATCTAGGCTCCGAGCGTGCCTATCAGGCTCACTTTTACAACAAGCGCTACATCGGGGACGCGATCGGTAATCCTCGGTTCGACGATTACGCACGCTCTTTTGGGGCGATTGGCTACCGGGTCGAGGATCCAGATGATTTGGATGATGTCTACGCGGAAGCGATGAAGCAGGATAAACCCGTCATTGTGGATGTTCTAATCGATGCCGATATCTATCCCGAGCCCCGGCGCAAGGACGCGGTGCGAGCAAAGTCCTAACCGCGAGCAGTCCGCCCCACCGCGGGTCCTTCGGTCCGCCAACCCGCCTGATCACCGGGAAGGTATCCAACCTGGGTCAGAGTGTTGAACGAAGGCCGGGCGCCGCTCGCCCCTGTCGTCAGCCGCAGGCAGAAACAAGCACGTTCAATGGCCTTGAGCGAAGCGTCGAGGCGAGCCGGATCCACCGCCGATCCCCCTCCTTCCGCGAATCGCTCCAGACCCGGCCTAAGCCGCATAAGCTGACACATTCCCTCGGCAAGAATGTCTGCAGCTGAAGCCGCATCACCCGCGGCATAACGGATCGCCGCGCGCTCCGCGAGGCGGACCCATTCCACGCAAACGAATTGGAATAAAAGCGGAAATTCCAGCGGGCTATCTAGCCCGGCGGCCTCGTCTGCTTCACCAAGCACCTCAAGGATGGCGTCTCCGACTCGCCCGCAGGCCTCCTCCCGCCACGCCCGCCAGAGACTAAACGGATCGCTTTGAATTGCCATGCATTCCCGCAGAGGTCGCCATCCGCCCGCTGCAAGGAATGAGGACATCCGAGGAATACGACTTCCCAATATTTTCGCTGCGTGAGCGTAACCCTCTCCACCTTCGGCGACCAGCGCAGTCTCCCACGCCTCCCCCGAAGAGACCCGCCTCCCTGCCGCCATGATCAGCGGCAGGACCGAGGCAAACTGAGAGAACCCGAAAAACTCCCAGGCGCAAACAAGCGTCCCCACCGTTCCAAAGCGCTCCGCCTCTTCCCGATGGGCATCGATCAGACTGCAAGTCTCGTCTAAAAAACACCAGTTAGAATCATAGGAACGCACTGCCGAGGACAGAACTACCTCAAAGCCGTGCTGCTGGAACATCTCGCATGTTTTTCCAGGCGCATTTTTATAATTCCAGTCAAATATCACCGTCTCTTGGGGTATGAGATCAAGAGAACCGGGGTACTTCGCAAGAATGTCCCCCCACATGCAGGGCCTTTTTCCGCGATCCAAAACCTGGCGACAGAGAGCCCCAAAAAAATTCACGTAAAGGCCCTCCTTTCCCACCTCCTCAACGCGCCTCGCACACAACGGACATTCGCCCAGCTGGTGTGTCTCATCCCCCCCGAGATGGACCCATTCGTCTTTGAAGGACTGCAGCACATCCACCACCAGATTCGAGACAAATTCGATACACTCCGGGCGGCTCGGGCACATTTGGAGCACACCCTTGCCCGGCGCCTCGGCTAGCCACTGGCCACCCTCACTTCGAATGAAACCCTCCATGTGGCCCAACGTATTTAAGAATGGAATAAGGCGAACACCTCGCTCAGCCGCCACTCGCGAAAGGCGCCCCGCCATCTTGGGGGTAAGGCACCCCGGTCCCGCCGCCCAAGGTGCCGAAGGGTAGGCAAATCGATGTTCTAGGTAAAGGCCAAGAGCGTTATAGCCTGCCCCGGCCGAACGATCGATGAGATCCATCAAAAGCTTTTCATCCGGGGTTTGTTCTCGCGCGATGTCATACATCCAGCCAGTAAATTCCAAAAAATCCTCCAGAGGGCCTTCAACCCTCCCAAAGCGTTGCTACAAGCGCCCTCGTCACTCGGGTCAAAAAAGAAAAGTCGAGTGTTTCGGGCAAATCGGTCTCCTGGTGGTAGTTCGGGTTCCTCAAGAACGCTGTATCTGTCAGCATTACGGCCGGATATCCGCAGTCCCAGAAAGGGGCATGATCGCTCATTCGCGTCGCCGGAACCAGCCAGCCGTTGCAAAGAAAACGGTGCGAGACAACCTCCAGCCCAGGCTCATGCACTTTCACCGCTTCCTCGAATATTTGGATAATTTTTTTCGCCCGTCGGTTTCCTACTACCCCAAGAAACGTTCCCGTGGTTGGGATGGGAATGGGTAAACGGACGGGCAAGCGTTGGCTCCCCGGAGCATCGCTTGTGTAGCCTACTGACTCGAGAATAAAAACACCCGCATAGCGCTCCCAGCGAAAAAACGCCCGGCGAGCGAAGTGACGGCTACCATGGCGACAGGCGCGGTCCGCAATATTTTGGGGTTCCTCGATGCTGAATCCCACAAAGCGAATCGTTCGCCTCCGATGGACCTGGCTAAGAACCGTGGCTGCCACCAACATTGCGGCAACAGCACTCGCGTTATCGTCCGCCCCTGGAGAGCCGATAGCCGCGTCATAGTGTGCCCCAATTATGTAGGGAGGCAGACCTCTATCCCGGCCCGGGAGCGTCGCTAAAACATTAAAAAAAGGCCTCCCTTGAAATTCAAAAGTATCGCGCTCATGGGGCATGCCAAGATTCTCAAAATGTGCCTCAATAACTTTTCCCGTCTTCTCGATCGCCTCCGGGTTAGTTTGGCCGTGCCGGAGGATTGAAAGCCTCTCCACCCAACGGCGTAGACTCGCCTCTTCCACCAAATCAAGAAACTGGCCATTATTAGTCGTAGGCATTGGTCAATCCCCAAGTAGAGAACTCTCTGATAGAATGACCTGAATCTATCAAGGAGACCTTTTCATGGACAAGCTCATTACACTGGAAGAGATTAAAAAAGCACGTGATGCTCTGCCACTTTCCGTCCGCAGGACACCGATTCTCCCCTTTTCGCTCGATTCCAGCGAAGTGGGAGTAGAGAATCTCTTCCTCAAGGCCGAAAATCTTCAGGTCACTGGCGCCTATAAAATTCGTGCTGCCTTTACAATTCTTAACTCCCTCTCCCCGGATGAGCGCGAAAAAGGAGTCGTCCTCACCTCGTCCGGGAACTTTGCCCAGGCCTTCGGCTTTGCAGGTGCCCAAATGAGGGTTCCTATTGCCGTCGTCATGCTAGACCGAACAAGCGACTATAAAGTGGCCGCCACCCGAGGCTACGGGGCGGAAGTTATTTTTTGCGGGTCTGATGCCCTCGCCCGCCAGTCCATCGTACTCGAAGTCGCCAAAGAGCGTGGGATGACCTCTATCGACACCTGGGAGGAACCCATGGGAACGACCGGACACGGAAGTATTGGCCTAGAGATTATAGAGGACATGCCCGATACCGAGGCGGTTCTCGTCCCTGTGAGCAGCGGCGGTGTCGCCGCGGGGATTTCGACGGCCATCAAGGAAACCCTCCCCACCGTGAAGGTGATTGGTGTCCAGCCCGAACGGGCAAATGCGGCTTATGTTTCGATCCAAAAGGGGGAACCCACCATCATCGACTACTGGGACTCAATAGCCGACGGGCTCTCTGCCGTCCAGCCAGGGGAATTTCCTTTTCGCCACCTTGAAAAATATCTGGACGAGATCGTTCTCATTGCCGAAAAGGATATCGCCCGTGCTTTCCGAACTCTATTATTTCGCGCAAAAATCCTTTCAGAGCCTGCAGGGGCCGTTGCCACTGCCGCATTTTTGTCCGGAAAGGTGGATACGGGCTGTAAAACTGTCGCCACCGTCACAGGCGGGA
>Ga0315336_1003342_pt1 | contig 21616 bp, 16 predicted proteins | sample ASW5metaG_FD_204512 | JGI IMG/M metagenome (GOLD analysis project Ga0315336, IMG submission 204512) | Ammonia-oxidizing marine archaeal communities from Monterey Bay, California, United States - ASW #5 | ecosystem: Environmental > Aquatic > Marine > Intertidal zone | place: USA: California... | reverse complement strand
GTCGCCGGCAACGTGATCTTCTGTTCCATCGGCTCCGCGCGGACTACGCCGATATGCACCGTCGGCTGCTTTTCTGGCGATTTCTCAGCAGAGCGGTCCACCGGAGCTGCCTTAGGTTGGCAGCCGGTGGCAATAGTGATCAGCGCCAATGCCGCGGCGACGTAACATCCCGAGCTGGGTATCGATCGAGTGTTTTTCATATTTGCACTTCCTCGGTCGAGGGTTATTCCGTTTTTTCTTCTGCTTGTGACTTGATAATGTTGGACTACGTTAACTGACTGCCCATCTGCTCTTTTCGCCACGACTGTTTAGTGGTGAGCCTTTGAACAACACATACAAACAAGGCACCACAATCAGAGAGAGCACGGTCGCCGCGATCACGCCGCCAATGATGGCGCGGGCCAACGGCGCGTTGGCGTCGCCACCAAAGATGCCCATCGCCATCGGCAACAGTGCTAGCCAGGTCGTCAGCGAAGTCATCAAGATCGGCCGAACTCGCACTCGGGCCGCCTCCAAAATCGCTTCGCTGGGGGTCGCTCCTCCAGCCATCCGCTGGTTGGCAAAATCGACCAGCACGATCGAGTATTCCACCACGATGCCGACCATCATGATGATGCCCATCAACGACATGATCGACAGGTTCGATCCGGTCGAGAGCAGAATGGCGATCACGCCGATCAATCCCAGCGGTACGGTCAAGATGATCACCAAGGGATCAATAAAGCTGCGAAATTGGGCCACCATCACTAGGTAAACCAACACGGCCGCGATCACGAATCCCGTGAAGAACTGCCCGAACGACTTGCGCATCTCTTTCACTTCACCCTGCGAACGCAGCGCGTTGCCGGAATAGTTGGCTAGCCGGTAGATCTCGCCCCGTTCATCCTGATCGAGCGTTGCCCCAAGCTGCTCGTCGGCTAATATCTCAGCCTCAATCGCCGCCATCACCGTCCCGACGTCGTAGCCCCGCTCGAGATTCACATAGACGTCCATCACGCGGCCGATGTTGCGATGGCTTACCGACCCCGGCCCGGTACCAAATTCGATTTCCGCAACGCTCCGCAGGCGAATCGGCACACCGTCGCGGATCACCACCGGAATGTTCAGAATCGTTTCGACATTGTTGAGGATCTCTTCAGGGTACTGCACGCCAATGAAGTAATGGTTGCCCTTGGACTTGTCGATCCAGAATGCCGGATCGAAACCGACCGAGCTGTTGGTCGCTGAGACCAAATTTTTCATCACATTGTCCGGGGTAAGCCCCAACCGGGCCGCCTTGTCGCGATTCATTTTGATGGTCATCGTCGGATAGTCGAGCCGCTGGGCGATCCGAACGTCGACCGTCCCCGGCACATTTTCGGCGGCGGAGACAACGCGTGTGGCAATCTCGTGCATCTGTTCGAGCTTCGACCCGCTGACCTGAAAATGGAGCGGCGAAGGCTCACCCATATTCAGCGCCGAGGTAAGCATTCCGCCGGTGTCAAAGGCGAACTCGACACCTGGAAACTCATTGGTAAGCTTATCGCGTAATTCCTCGACATAGTCGAACGCCCCGGGCCGACTCGGTTTGCCTTTGAGCTGCACCAGCATGAAGGCGTCGCCGGGACCCACGTTGGGCGTGTAGGCGGCAGGCCAGTCGTTCAACACTCCGATGTTGGAGATCAACGTCTGGAGGTCCGAATCCGGAATCTGTTCCTTCTCGGGGCCCAACGCAAACGCCGGATCGGCCTTGCCAATTGACGCGATGATCGATTGCTCGATGCTGGCGATCCGCTCGTTGGTCACGTCGATGTTCGTCCCGGAGGGCATTCGCACGTAAATGGCAAACTGTCCCGCGTCGATCGGCGGGATCAGCTCCTGCCCCAATTCACTACCTAGCATCACTGAGCCAGCAAAGAGACCCGCCGCGGCAATTGCCACTAACCAGCGCACTTTCAAAAAACCGGCCAGCAGACGCCCGTAGGCGTTGATCCACCAAGGCGTCGATTCGGCTTCACCCGTGCTTCCTCTGGCGGTGATGAACTTCGCGCAGAAGGCTGGCACTAACGTGATCGACAGTAAGAACGACGCAAAGATGGCAATCGTTGCGGACACTGCCAGTGGAGTAAACAAAAACGACGCAAGTCCGCTGAGAAACACCGTGGGGAAAAAGACCACTGCAAAAGTGATCGTCGAGATCAGAATCGGCATGACGACCTCGGCCGTCCCTTCACGGGCCGCGAGCAGGGGCGTCTTGCCCATGTTCACGTGCCGCACCACGTTTTCCAGGACTACAATCGATTGGTCGACCAGTATTCCAATCGCCAGCGCCAGGCCGCCTAGCGTCATCGCGTTGATTGTGTTGCCAGTGAAGTAGATGCCAACTATTGCCGCCAGGACCGCCAGCGGAATCACCAACATGATAATCAGCGTCGACAAGATGTTCCGCAGGAACAATAGCACCACCAGTCCGGCAAGTCCCGCGCCCAAACCTGCAGCAATTTGCAGGCCTGTGATGCTCTCTTTGACCGGTCCCGATTGGTCCATGGCGACCGAGAGCACCAACTCGTCGATGCCCGTATCACCCGCCCGTTCGTTTTTCAACCGATCGAGAATGTTTCTGAGATTGTTGGTGATCGTCTCGACAATCTCGATCGAATTAGCGCCCGGCTGACGGTAGATTGGAATATACGCCTGCCGCTGACCGTTGATTCGGACGATGTTCGTCTGAATCTGCGAGGTGTTTTCTACGCGTCCCAGGTCGCTGATCTTGACCGGTACGTCGTCGACCACCTTGACGATCGTTTCGTTCAGCTCTTCGATCGTCTCAGGAATGGCGTTGGTGAACAGCTGCAAGTCGTTGTCGCCGATCTTCATATTGCCGGCCGGGATCAATACGTTGTAGTCGCTTAGCGCACGCTGCACGTCCATCAACGACAGCTCGTACATTTCGAGCTTCTGCGGATCCATGTAGGCGTATATTCGTCGCAGCTTACCGCCGAACACAGCCGGGGCGATCACTCCCTGAATCGACTGTAGCTTGTTACGTAGCTCGTAGTAAGCAATGTCATAGAGCTGCTGCTCGTCCATTCCCGGGCTGGAGACCACCACCAGGCAAAGTGGCAGTGAGGCCGTCGGATCGATCGGCATCAACATCGGCGGAATCGTGCCGGGCGGCAGATAGAACATGTCGCTCATGGCGTAGCTGCTCGCCTGAGCGATGGCCGTCTCCAGCGAGATCCCCTCGCGGAAGAAGTCTTTGACGATGCACACGCCGGTCATCGCCTTGGCTTCTTGATGCTCGATGCCCACCGACTGACCGGTCCACCGCTGCATGCGACTCATAATGTCTTTTTCCATCACCTCCGGCGGCATGCCGGGATAGAAGGTGACGATCTGGACGGCCGAGGTCTCGAAAATCGGCAGCAAGTCCTTGGGAATCTTAGGGTAAGTGTAGTACCCCATCACCAAGATGGCCAAAGCCACCACGATCACCAGGTACGGATTCTTCAGGACCGAATTGGTCATACGGCGTCGCACACAGCGGAATAGAAATGGGGAGCGCCCAGTCGAGACAGGATGTGCCTATCCGCACGCTAGCACTCACAGTGGGTAGTACCGTTATCATCGTTCGACTTTCGTTGAGCTGAATATTCACAGAAATCCGCAAACTCTCGCGCCAGCAGTGCGCAGACTGATACCCGAGGCGAACAGCTCTTTATCTAGATGTGATAGCAATGCTTCAGCGAGAATTGAAAAGCGAAGCAAATGCTCGGTGAGCACTCTTACCCAACGACAGCGGCCTGTTCCAGTGCCAACAGTCGGCGTTTCATGGCGACGCCCTGTGGGGCAGAGAATCCGCCCAGCCCGCCTCCGGCCGGCAATACGCGGTGACAAGGCACGACCAACGGAGCTCGATTGGTCGCCATCACCCGTCCGACGGCTCGCGCGGCCCCCGGTCGCCCAACAGCCTGAGCTAGTTCGCCGTAGGTACGAGTCTCACCCCAAGGGATTGCGCGGCAAGCTTGGCACACCTGCTGTTGAAATCGTGTCAGCCCCGATCGATCGACGCGAAAATCGTCGAATCCCACCGGCTCACCTTGAGCCAATCGCGTTAAGCGATCTGCCAGCGCCGCTTGCACCGCCTGATCGCCCGCAGGCCAGTCGTCCAGGTCACCCTCCGCGAAACAGCTCGGCAGGTTCAACCGCACCGCTCTCCTGGCTGCGGCAGCGCTACGATGCCCAAACGCGACCGCTGCGAGCGCGTCGCCACGCAGGGCGAACGCGATATAACCTAGCTCGGTTGAAAAAACGTCCATCGGCTCCTTCTCGACGCAGGTCGGCATGGCAATCTCCGGACATCGCAAGATATTGCGGGGGGGTAACCAGTACTTGAGCGGCTGCGGTTTCGGGCAACCTTTGACAGCCTATTCTGAGCCGTCTTATACTACAGTCGGACCGGGTTGCCTAGCCACTGCCTTCCTGGTTTCCCACGATTTGACTTTTGACCTGCCCTCCCTTCAAGGAACACACCAGTAGATGAATCCCTACAGTTCGCTGGCAGACGATTACTACGTCAACCTGAATCTTAGCACCGAGATGGAACTGCCCGGCAGCCGCGAGACGGTACTCCATTTCTTTGAGCAGGTGCAAAAGAAGTATCCCGAGATGCGGAATTTCTATTCCCGCGACAAGAACGACTATGTGCTGGAAGAAGACAAAGACCGCGGCAACTACCGCTGGTGCTCGGTCGAACCGAAGCGAATGTGCTCCGGACAGGTCAATCCCGAGTCGATCGAAAGTGCTCTGGAACAGCACATGCACGCGTTGGAGATCGCCCCCTACGCGCTGTCGATCAGCCCGCTGGACTGCGAGGCGCTCGATCTGTTAATCGGTTTCGATTTTACCTATCGGGGCAACCACAACCAGCTGATCGCCGAGGCGCTGGGAATCTGCCCTGCGTTGGAACCTGTTGCGTCGATGCCTGGCGCGCGGATCATCAACAATGAGCCGAACCTCACCTTTGCCTTGGATGAGCAGTGTCGAATGCAATGCCGGCTCAGTATCGAGCCGCGGACCAACGCCCATCAGATCCGCACCGGCGAGTATCAGGAAGAACCGATCAGCGTCTACATCACCGCCCGACAATACGGCAGCCTGGCCGCCGATCAGACTTACGTTGAAACGCTCACCCGTCTGGCCGAAGTCTGCCGCGACATGATCGACAATCACGTCATCGAGGCAATCCTCCAGCCTCTCGCGCGAACCATTTCGTTGGAGTAAGTCTCGAAGAAGCTGTCAACGATTGGCTTTCAGCTGTCAGCACGGAAAACTGAGCTCGCCTGAGGCACGTTTCTGGGCGCGTCGACGATGATGAAAACGATTCTCACGGGATTGATCATGACCTCTGCGGCTTTTTCGGGTGGCGCGTCGAGTCGAGCCCGTGCCGACCAGCCGACGACTACTCCATTCGGCTCATGGCGGTCGCCGATCACTGCCCAGATGTTGGTCGAAGACCAGGTGCGAATCGGCGACCTGTCGCTCGACGGCCAGACGCTCTACTGGGTCGAAGTCCGGCCTGAAGAGCAAGGCCGATACGCGATTGTCAGTCGCCAGCCGGATGGTACGATCCAACAAGTTCTTCCCGCTCCGCACAGCGCCCGTACGCTGGTCCACGAATATGGCGGCGGGGCGCTGTTGGCTTCTGCAGGAACCGTTTATTTCTCCAATTTTGAGGATCAGCGAATTTGGCGGATCGCGCCGGACCAATTGCCCGAGCCGCTCACTCCTGTCGGGGAGTTCCGCTTTGCTAACTACATCGCCGACGCGGCACGCAACCGGCTGATCGCCGTCTGCGAGGATCACAGCCAACCCGAAGCCGAAGCAATCAACCGTATCGTGGCGGTCGATCTGGCCAGCGGCGCTGTCACGACGCTGGTCAAGGGAGCCGACTTTTACAGCTCGCCTTGTCTCACGCCCGACGGGTCACAGCTCGCCTGGCTTTCATGGGATCATCCCAACATGCCGTGGGACGGAACGGAGCTGGCCGTCGCTCGGTTTGCTCCAGACGGCACGCTCGAAGAGCGACGAACCGTTGCCGGCGGGGACGACGAGTCGATCTATCAACCCGCCTGGTCGCCCGATGGGTTGCTTTACTTCGTGTCGGACCGTTCCAACTGGTGGAACCTGTATCGCGAGCGCGCGGGCCAAATCGAACCGGTTCTGCCTATGGAGGCGGAATTCGCCGTTCCCCAGTGGGTTTTTGGTACGACCACCTATGGATTCCAGCCCAGCGGCCAACTGCTGGCCCGCTATACCTGTGGTGGTCGCTGGCAGTTGATCCAAATCGACCCACGAACGCTTGAAGCCCGCGAGCTGAAACTGCCCTATGCGAACGTCCACAGCTTGCAAGTTGGCGCAGGAGTTGCCTTCGCCGAAGTCAGCGGGCCGGCTGAGCCCGATGCGCTGGTGCGCATCGATCTTTCGGATCTTTCAAAGGATGACTCCCCGATGGATATTTCCTGCGAAGTTGTCCGCCGCAGTTCGCCGCTTCGACCCGATTCCCGCTACACGTCGCTGCCCGAACCGATTGAGTTTCCTACCGAAAACCAGCAGACGGCCCACGCCTTCTACTACCCGCCGACCAATGCCGACTATCACGGACCGCCGGGCGAAACTCCCCCGCTGTTGATTGGCGTGCATGGCGGCCCAACCAGCGCGAGTACGGCCGGCTATCGTCTCAGCACCCAATACTGGACGTCGCGAGGGTTCGCCGTCTGCGACGTGAACTACGGCGGCAGCACCGGCTACGGCCGAGAATATCGCAATCGGCTGCGCCGCCAATGGGGCAATGTTGACGTAGCCGACGCCGCCAACGCGGCCCTCTATTTGGCCAGCCAAAGCAAAGCCGACCGGCAGCGGTTGATCATTCACGGCGGCAGTGCCGGTGGTTATACCACGCTCGCAGCGCTCGCCTTCCGCGACGTGTTTGCCTGCGGAGCAAGCTACTACGGCGTCAGCGACCTAGCGCTGCTGGCGGCCGACACGCATAAGTTTGAGGCCCGCTATCTCGATCGACTAGTCGGACCCTATCCCGCTGAGGAAGAACGCTACCAAGCTCGGTCGCCGCTTGCGCACCTGTCGGGTTTCGATCGTCCTGTGATTCTACTGCAGGGCTTAGAGGATAAAGTCGTTCCGCCCAATCAGGCGGAGCTGATTCTCGCCGCGCTGAAAGAAAAAGGCGTGCCGGCAGCCTACGTACCGTTTGCCGGCGAACAACACGGTTTTCGCCAGGCCAAGAACATCGTCCGCGCCCGCGAGGCGGAACTCTACTTCTATTCCCGCGTACTCCAGTTCCCGCTGCCCGAGCCGATCGAACCGGTCGAGATCTTCAATTTACCTTGAGTCGTGTATTAGAACTCTCGTCGTATCTGAAGTAGGCTGAAGGTGCCTTGCTCTACACTCTCGCGGCGATCAACGTATCGAGTTCGCTTTTGAGTCGCGGCAAGATTTCGTCGTAGGCGAACTGCCCCACCGCCGTGCTGCCCCGCTTAAGATTCACGTAGTTCGGCCCGCACCACAGCCCCAGATCCGCGTCGTCCGTTTCGCCGGGACCGTTCACGCGACAGCCCATCACGGCGATCGTAATCGCTTGCTCGGCCGCGTAACGCGTCATCTCTTTGACCTGCTCGGCCAGCTCGATAAACGCTTCGTTCTCGACGCGCGAACAGCTGGGGCAGCTGATGATATTCAGCGAGTCGAGCCCATAGTCGACGACCGAGCGAACCCGTCCCGCGGCAATGTCGGCCAGAATCTCCTGCCCAGCTGCAATCTCTTCCGGCTTGCGATCGTTGGAAACGGTCAGAGAGACGCGGATCGTGTCGCCAATGCCCCGGCTGACCAGTTGCTCAAACGCTATTCGCGTCTTGATCACGCCGTCAGGCGGCATACCCGCCTCGGTCACGCCCAGATGCAATGGCACTTCGGGCCGTTGTTCGGCGAAACGACGGTTCAGCTCGATCACTTGACGCGGGTCGGAATGTTTCAGTGAAACACAGTACCTCGTAAAGCCAAGTCGATCGAGCTCTCGGCAATGCTCCACCGCGCTGTCGAGCATCGGCGAGAGCGAATCGTCGGCGGCGTACTCGGTCCGTTTGGCCGGGTCGACGCTGCCACAGTTCACACCCACCCGCATCGCGCAGTCGTGCTCTACGGCTACCTCAGCCAGATACCGCACCTTCTCTCGCCACGGTTTTTGCCGCTCGTGATGATACAAGTGCCCCGGGTTGTAGCGGAGCTTGTCGACATGCGGCGCAACGATCTCAGCCAGGCGATAGTTTTCCTGCAAGTCGACCGCCAGATTCGCCTCGGTCCTAGAGCGAATCTCGGCCAATGCTGCCGCCTCCTGCGTGTTGTCCACGGCAACACGCACCACGCCTGCGCCTGCGGCATGCAGCGCATTGCACTGTGCAACGGTGGCATCAACGTCTTGCGTGGCGGTGGCGGTCATGCTCTGCACGGCAATCGGCTGCCCCGCTCCAATCGTAATCGACCCGATGCGTACTGACCGCGTTGGATTCCGCTGAATGTTCAATACACTCTCCCGGGCATGGCAAGTTTTCCCTCAGTGCCACCTATTCTAGGAGGGTCCTAAGTCCAGGGTCTAGAGCCTGAAGGGAGAGGGGACGGGGTCTGGCACGGTATGCTCACCCAACCAAAAACCAAAGTTGGCCCAATGAAAACGCGTTGAACAGCAGATGCGCGACAATACACGGCAGTAATCGATGGGTCCGTTGATAGACATACCCCAGCACCACACCAAACAGAACGAGTGGCACGGGGTCGATCCCGTGACCGAAATGGGCCAGCCCGAATACAAGACCGCTAAGCAGTATTGGTAGCCAACCATGCGGCAAACTCGCCAACACGCCCCGCTCGGGCTTCTCGATCGGTTGTTCGGGAAGATCGCAGCTGGCTGTCTCCTCAGACCGAACGTTTACCAGCGGACTGGCAAAGGGGTTGTCGGCCGTCTGGGCAAGCGACGGTGGCTCGGACAGTTCACCGTGCTCGACTGCCAACTCATCCTCTTGGATAGCCTCCTGCGCCGAAGAATCCTCCGCAGTCTGACTTGCGACTGAACGTCGCTCCGTTGCGTCATATCCCAGTTGCTCGTCCTCCCACCGTTCCAGCCAGCCTTGCAACAACAATCGAAACGCGAATTCCTCGAACAGCGGCGCAGCAACCACCGCCACCAGAAAACCGGCCGCCATCATCCCAGGCGATCGATGCTCGAGCAGCTGCTCGATCAAAGGATGGATTTGCTGCGGCTCGACGAAAAAATTCAGCGTGAGCAGCAACAAATAAACGGGCAACAGCGCGGCCAGACAGGTCACCACTCCCAGGCAAGCGTCGTGAACCAGCTCGCCAGCATTGGCAGGCAGCCCTAAATCGCGCCACGTTGCGCCGGCAACCTGCATCAACCAAAACATTCCTAGGACGGTCATACCGATCATCGCCGCAGCTCCAAACAGCGAACTGGAGATGAACGACGACGGATCGAGCAGCTGATCCTCGTCCGCTCCGGCGGCGAACAGCTCAGGCACAACTTGGACAATCAGCAGAAAGATCGCCACCAACGTCGCTGCCGGTCCCCACGGCACGCGAACCCGAGGCCGGTAGGCCAGCAACGGCTGGCCGCTGACGTGCCGTTGAAACAGCACCAACAAGGTGACGCTGCTGAGTAGCCCGCCAACTGCCAGGTAAATCGTCAAGCTAAACTCCGGATTGGGCGTTTCAGGCATGGGCCGAGGCTGAGCTTTCGCAAAGAACGTTTTCCTTGGCAGCAGGGCAACCCAGCGGTTGAATTTTGCCGAAGGTACCCCGCAGGTGCCGACCTTCTCATACTACGTAAGTAGACGTTACGCCGCTTCGCGTAGCATGCGTATCGCCGCCCTCACGTATTCAAGACCTGAGTAGAGAGTCAACACCAGTGCCAACCAGACCACCACCGTCAGCCCTTGCGTCATCCAATCGGGCGGCGTGCTCAGCCATGCTGCGCTGGCCGCGTCGAAATAGGTGAGCTGGACCATGCTCCAACCGGCCGCCAGGCATTGCACCAACATCTTCCATTTGCCACTCCAGCTGGCGGAAAAATCGCCCCCCCGATGTTCGACAAAACTGCGCAGCGCCGTGACCAACAGCTCCCGGCCCAAAATCACCACCGCCATCCAGGCCGCGATGCCCGAGGCTAACGTCCCGTCGGCCAGTCGTGGCACTGCCGCCAGAAAAACGAAGGTGCCGCAAATGATCAACTTATCGGCGAACGGATCTAGAATCCGCCCGAGCTGGGTGACCTGACCATACTTCCGGGCCCAATAGCCGTCGACCCAATCGGTACCCGCTGCGATGGCAAACAACACAACACTGGTCATGTACCAGCCGAGGCTCAGAAACACAAACAGCACCAGCGACATCACCAGCCGAGCCAGGGTCACCTGGTTGGGTACATTCAGTGCCGATTTTATTCCGGCTGGTCTAGGACTGTCTGGCATTGCGCGGTGAAGCAGTTGCTGGGCTGTCTGGGTGGTGACGGCTTATCTACAGTTATCAATTGTCAGGCTGATTCGACATCGGTGTGTCTGGCTGATCTTGGCATGTTGGCAAGTTTGCGTTCTTACCAAATTCCGTTCTATCGCGGTTCACCACACACCACGCCGATCAGGTCGTAATCGCGATGGGCCACGATTTCGCATCGTACCAGCCTGCCCGGAGAAAGTCGTGGCCCATGCGAGCCGTTTTCACCACGGCTGTCGGTCACATAAACGACGCCGTCCACGTCCGGCGCATCGGCAAAACTGCGGCCAATCCAAGCCGACGATTCACCCGGTACGGCCGAGTCAATCAGCACGTCCAGCTGGCGACCGACCTGTGCCAGATTCCAGTCAAACGCGATCTCCTGCTGCTCGGCCATAAGTCGCTCGCGGCGCTCGGCCTTGACCTCCTCGGGCAAGTGCGGGGACAGCTTCGCAGCGGGTGTATCAGGCTCCAGCGAATAGGTAAACACGCCCAAACGCTCGAACTGCTGCTGGCGGACAAATTCGATCAACTCCTCGAACTGCTGGTCCGATTCGCCCGGAAATCCGGTGATGAAGGTCGTACGCAGCACCAGATCGGGAATCGATCTGCGAAGCTTTTCCAACAGCTCCTCCGTCTCACTCCGGTTCACCCGCCGCTGCATCCGCCGCAGCAGCTGGTCGTTGACATGCTGCAGCGGCATGTCCAAATACGGGACAATCCGCTCGCTGGCAGCGATGGTTTCGATCAACTCGTCGCTGACGTACATCGGATAGAAGTACATCAGTCGAATCCAATCGAGACCGTCTACCTCTTCCAACTGCCGCAGCAACTCGGCCAGCCTCGGCTCGCCGTACAGATCGATTCCATAGTAGGGCGTGTCCTGAGCCACGATCACCAGCTCCCGCACACCGTCGGCCGCCAGTTCCCGCGCCTCGGCGACCACCTCCTCGATCGGCTTGGTGGCATGTTTGCCGCGCATCTTGGGTATCGCGCAGAACGTGCAGAGCCGATCGCAGCCTTCGGAGATTTTCAGGAAGGCAAAATGTTTGGGTGTGATTCGCAGCCGCGACGTGTCGGGCAGCGGATGGGTCGGCGCGGGCTGAAACACGGCCCGTTGTTCTGTGAGCCCACCGATCAGCCGGTCGGCTACTCTGGTCACCTGTTCGCGGCCGAAGACGCCCACCAGCTGGTCAATCTCAGGCCGCTCGGCCAGCAACGACTCCTGCTGCCGCTCGGCCAAACAGCCGCTGACAATCACACCCCGCAGTGCCCCGTCGCGCTTCAGTTGCAACATCTCGTCAATCGCCGCGAACGATTCCTGCCGTGCTTCTTCGATAAAGCCGCAGGTGTTGACGACCGCAAAATCGGCCTCGCGCGGGTCGTCGACGAGCCGATAGCCGTCCAGCTGCAACAGTCCCAACATCCGCTCGCTGTCGACCAGATTCTTGGGACAGCCAAGACTGACGAACGCATAGCGGCCTTTGACGTCGGCCTGGTCAGTTTGTGCGGTGTAGGAAGCAGTCACGAATGGCAGAGAGGGGAATTGAGGATCTGGTCTGACGGTGGAGGCTGGGAGCCCGGCACACGTGTCAAGCTGCCCATCGTAACCCAATCGCCTATCCCCCGCGACGGGCCGCCTCTCGGCAATGTCCAAAACGGTTCTCCCCGCCCAAGAAGGCTGATTTCCGTGAAATGGACTAGTCAGGTGCTTGCCAAAACCGCCAGCATGGATATACTGTACATTAGTATATGCCTCCGCCCTGTTCAACCGTCGGAGACTTCCCCATGCTGACCGAAATTCCCTGCGAACAGCTGGTTCAGGCACTGGACGACTGTGCCAACCAGATCCTCTCTGAAACGGGGATCGAGGCCCCGCCGGTCGACACCCTAGCGATCGCCCAGCGGTTAGAAATGGTCGTTGCCGAGGACGCGTCGGTGGACGTCCGGGCGCGGTTTGTCCGCTTGGGAAACGCCCGGGCCGGGCAAGAGACGATTCTGCTGGCCGACGACCCGCGCCCTGAGCGACGGCATTGGGCCGTAGCTCATGAGATTGGCGAGAGTGTCGCCCATCGGGTCTTTGCGTCGCTCGGCATCGGACCCGAGTTGGCGCCACCCTCGGCACGCGAGCGGATCGCCAATCATCTGGCTAGCTGTTTGCTGCTGCCGCGCAACTGGTTTGCGGCTGATGGACCGTCGGTCGATTGGGATTTGATCGAGTTGAAACAGCGTTACGCCACCGCCAGCCACGAACTGATCGCCCGGCGGATGTTGGGGATGTCGCCCCCGGTGATTATCACGATGTACGACCAGAGCCAATTCGTCTGGCGCCGCAGCAACACATTGCGTCGCCCGCCACGCCAAACTGACGCCGAGCGCGAGACCCGGCTGGCCGCTTTCCAGCGCAGCCAACCTGCGCAATACTCCCAGCACGATCTACCCGAAGGCATCGAAGATGTTCGCTGTTGGGCCATTCATGAACCCGACTGGAAACGCGAAATCATGCGCACCGCACTAGTCGAAGCATGGTGAACCATGACGGATCGCTGCGACCAGCCGATTCCTACCGAACAGACTTAGATTTCAGAGCGGCAAGCACTTCATCCACGCTGTAAGGCTTGCCAAACAGGGCTGTCGCGCCGGCCCGACGTGCAAGTTCGTGGTGTTCGACGCGAGGAAAATCAAGCAATACCGCCACCGGTACCTGCGGGCCGCCGACCTGGTTGCAGAATTCTTGCAACTGGCCATCTTCGGCTGCGTCGAATTGGCCGCCGTCCCAAATTCCTGCAGTAAAACCCTGCCTATCGCCCGTCGGATTGCTGCCCCGGAACCAGACCGTGTCGCAACCGTGTAAAGAAAGCACGTCACTCCACGTTTCGTAAACAGCCCGATCCACCGCATCGATCGCGACCAGGCCACCTTCTGAAGTAGCGTCGACCGAATCGACTGGCACCCACCGGCCGGCCGCGGGACCATCCAACGGCTCCGACCACGGTGGAATCGCTCCGGCCGTCAGCCGATCGATAGCTGCCCGCCACCAGCCCGCCAACTCGTACCAGTACAACCGCACCGTCCCATGCAGCGGGCTGCCGGTCCGCAACTCGCCCTCACACCAACTGCCCGCCACCACCACCGTGCGAGTCAGGGGCGCTGCCGCCTGCAGCCGGTCGAGATCCTCTTGTCGATAAAAACCTGGGCGCGGTTGTGCCAGCAAAACCAGGTCGAGTGGCGCTGCCGCCTGCCCGAGCCAGTCGACCGCAGCCGACAGGGTATCGACGCGCGCGCGGGGAAAACCGCTACTCAGTCCTTCCCGCGCCGCGGCAAACTCCCCTTCGTTCCAGGGACCGACCGCCAGAACTTCAACCGATACCATTCCACTCTCGGACGGTTCGGCACGCAATGGCAGGAGGGACGAATCAGCATTCATGTTGTGCTGCGCCTCCAATCGGTTCACTTGGGGCCGAGCGATTCAACTGGCCAGCTCCTCTTCTCGTGACACAACCAACTCCAGCACGGACTGCGGATCGTGTGCGGAACGCAGCTGTGCCACCCAGTCAGAGTCGCTGATCATGCGGCTCAGCCGGGCCAAGATCCGCAAATGCTCATGATCGTTCGTGGCACAGATTAAGAAGAACAGATCGGTGAGATTGCCGTCTCCACCGAACGGAATCCCGCGGCCCGTGATTCCCAGGCAAATCAGCGGTCCGCCAAGAATCGAAGACTGAGGCCGTCGCGGATGCATCAGAGCCACGCCGATATCCAGGGCGGTCGGATGCATTGCTTCGCGCGAAGCGACGGCGCTAGCCATCTTGTCAGGATCCCACAGCATCCCAGTCTCAGCGGCCAGTTCGGTCATTGACGAGATAACGCTGGCCCTCGTACGGGCATCCAACGGAACGGCGATCGCCTCGATCGACATAAGCCCAGCGATTGACACTTCGCCGGCGCCGCTCTGATCGGTCCGTTCCAGGTTGGTTTCCATCGTGGTCAATTCGACGTCGCCCGACAGCCCGATTCGCTCTTCGAGCCAGAGATGAACTTCGGCCCGAGAGAATCGCCACTGCCCGGCGACGCGCCGCCCGGGCAATTTACCGCGCTCAGCAAGCTTGACGACCTGTGCCGGCATCAGATGCAGGTACGTCGCCAGTCCGCTGATATCAAAATCGTCTTTCGCCACGGCAGGGCTCATTGGGGCTGGTAGTTCTCTCTTACCGGCGAGGCTGACAGCACGTCAAGCTAGCAATTCTGACTCACGTCGGATCTCGAGAATAGTGATACGGTTCGATATTGTCGTTGCGAAAGCTGGTTCCTGTCCAGGCCGACTCAGACAGTGGCATAATGTACGGTGCCGTAGCGCGTCGGGGGAACTCCGCTGTAACTCACCTTGACACGCTCCGTCAAATCAACACAATCCGCCTCGCTCGGTGGCAAGGCCCCACCCAGGGGGACTTACCAGAGTTAGAGCAACCCGTCGCGGAAAGGGATTTCCGCGAAAAAACTGCGGTCGACTCCTTGGCTTCAATCGAAGCAGAGTCAAGCCGCAAAGCAGGCAAGGAGGCTTGCGCGCATGACAATCTCTGCAGAACTGCGAGGCGGAATCGCTCTGGATGAGCTCTTCGGCCAGCGGAGCGCCGCTAGCGGACCCACGTCGCAGGCAACCTCCTGCACCAGCCAGCTCGATCAGCTTCGGTCGGGTGATGTTTTCGTCGCCTTGGACGACGGCGCCGAAGATGGCCACGAACAAGCGGCCGAGGCGGTTCGCCGAGGTGCCGCGGCAGTGGTTTGCGAACGGCCGGTCGCAGTCTTCGATGTGCCCACCTACCTGGTGCCCGACAGCCGAATCGCGCTAGGTCAACTGTGCCAGGCCCTGGTCGGCGAACCGACCCGCACGCTGCCGACCATCGGCATCACCGGGACACTCGGCAAAACAACGACGCTAGCTTTATTGGAATCAATCTTCTGTGCCGCAGGCAAGCACCCGGGAACGCTCAGCAGTCTGAGCTGTTACGACGGTATGGCACACACGGCGACCGATGCAACCACCCTGTCGCAGCCCGCTTGGGCGGCCAGGCTGGCGCGGATGGAGGCTGCTGGCTGCACGCAGGCCCTGGTCGAAGTTTCTAGCGAAGCGCTCTGCCAACAGCGTCTGGCAGGAATCGAGCTCGACGCGGTTTGCGTTACCAACGTCACCTCCGCTCATCTCGACTTACACAACTCGACGCAGAACTACCGCGATGCCAAGCGACGCATTCTCGACTACCTCTCCCCTTCGGGAGTCACCATTCTTAATGCCGACGATCAGGTCAGTCTCGGTTGGCTCAGTCACGTGCAAGGCCCGGTGTTGACCTACGGCCTCGGCGCCCAAGCAGAGATTTCGGCACAGATCGTCGAACGACACTCCAACGAGCAACTTTTTGTTCTGACCGCCGGCAACGAATCGGTGGCGGTCCGCACGACGCTGGTCGGAGACCATCAAGTATCGAACTGCCTGGCAGCGACCACGTTGGCTCTGTCGTACGGGATTGACTTGAGCGACTGTGCCCGCGGCATCGAAGCGCTCGACCGGTTACCCGGACGCATGGAGCGTGTCGACTGCGGACAAGGTTTTCCTGTGTTTGTCGACGCAGCCCAAACGCCCGATGCCCTGCGAGCCACCTTGCATGCTGCTCGCCAACTGGCCGAACATCGCGTGATTTGTGTGCTGGGAGACTCGCCTGATCCGGCCAACCAATCTGAAGCGGTCCGCCACGTAGTCAATCGCCTAGCCGATTTGGCGATCGTGACCGAGAGCCTGGACCAGTTCTGCCAGTCGGGCAATTGCAAACCGCACGACGCCGTTTTCCAACAAGCGGCCGATCGTCAAGAAGCCATTGCCTGGGCAGTCACCATGGCCGAGCCGGGCGACGTCGTAGTCATCGCCGGCAGCGGAACACAGCTTGGATGGGCATTTGGAAATAGCGAGCAAACCGATACCGAGTTGGTTCGAGAGATACTTTACGCACGAAACGAGGCCGTTTGCCGCTTGGCGGCTTGAACGTTAATTACAGATACAGAGATCAGGCCCCGACATCGGGCCTGCCAGAAAACAGTCAGAACTATTCGTACCGTACTTTTGAGAGTCTCATCGTTGGTTTGGAAGATTGCGGGGTCCGACAAACCGCCCTCCCTGGGGTTGGAGCGATATGACTCGCCACAGGCAGCTTCTGGGTCAGCTGCTTTGCGCGAGTGCTTCACGATGAGGCTTTACGTCTGAGCACTGGGGCGACGCATCGCGTCGCCCCAGTGTCTCAGCGGATTCACCAGCCGACTCCCACCGACCGCCGTGTCGGCAGGAAACTCGGCTCCCTGCCAGAGGACCCCTCATGCCCGCTGCCCCCCATGTGTTGTTCGCTGGCGGTCCTACGGACGACTCGCTGCTGCCCGGGCTGGCGGTTGCCGAACATCTCTATCAGCGATTGCCGCAGGGTGCGATTACTTTCGCCGGCTCGGACAGTTCGCGGAACAGTCATGTCGTCCGTTCCGCCGGCTACCACTATTCGATGATCCCCACCCGATCGTTCCCTCAAAACCCGCTCCATCTGCTGCGCTATCTGACCGACAACCTGGCTGGCCATTGTGCGGCTCGCTGGATGCTCCGTGAACAACAGATTTCACTAGTCGTCGGCCTAGGTGGCTCGACCAGCGATGCGGTCGTGCGAGCGGCATCCGCCCGGGGGATTCCGGTCATCCTGCTGGAACAGAACTCGCTCCCCAGCCGTACGACCCGTCGGCTGTCGAGGTCGGCAGCGCTGGTTTGCGCAGCGTTCGACCAGGTTCGACCTCACCTGCACGTACAAGCCAACGTACGGGTCACCGGCAGCCCGACGCGACCGGCGTTGGAACAGCTCTTTCGCCGCAGGGATCAAGCAAACGGCAACTCAACCACCAATGCCCCAACCGACATTCTTCCGCTGCCAGTTGGCGACTCCCGCCGAGAAAAAAGTTTGGTAATCCTCGGCGACTCGGGAGATGCCCAACTGTTAAACACAACGCTGCCAGGCGCGTTGGGTCAGTTGAAGGAATCGCTTGCAGGTTGGCAGATCGTCCATCAGGCGGGTCCAGGCCAGTTGCAGCAGACCCAGCGTCGTTACCAGCAGCGCGGCATCAGCGCTCTGGCAGTCACCACCATTGACCAACTCGCGTCAGTCCTTTTTGCCAGCGACCTGGTCGTCTGCCGGGCCGGCGGAACGATCTTGTCGGAACTTGCGTTGGCAGGGGTGTCGGCGGTCCTGCTTCCCTCCATGCAACCGACCGAGCAAGCTCAGACAGCCAACGCAAAAATTGTCGCCGCCGCCGGGGGCTGCCGCTGGATTGACCAGACGGCTCAGTCTGATCAATTTGTGACAGCGCTGGCCCATGAACTGAGGCCCCTGCTGCTCGACGATCCCCTGCGACACGAGATGGCCCGCAAAATGCATGCGCTCGCTCGCCCCTACGCCCCCGCCGAGATCGCCGCGGCGATTCACGACATTCTCCGCGGCGGGCAGGTCGCCTCCCGAGCAGCCGCCTGACGCTCGCGGAAGCTTCGCAGGGTGTGTAAGGAAACCTGCCCCGTTGCCTTAGAAGACGATTAGCGCGATTCGTGAAAGCCGGCTCTACGGCAGCAGATCGCCGTCCATCAGTTCGCCGACCGTGCCGGGCACCACTGGCTCGTGACGTACCGAGCTGGCGACCGCCGCAAAGCAAAGCTCCAGACTTGCCAGGTTATTGCGGCCGCTGTGCATCGGTTGGCGTTTCTGTTCGATCGCGCACAGCAGTTCACCCATCGTGCCGTGAAACCCGTCGGGAAACCACTGGCCGCTCAGCTTCGGCGAAAAACCTCCTGCTCTGGTGGTAATTTCCAGCTGTTGGTGATCCAAATTCTCCCCCGAGCTGTGGAGGATGCCCGCGCTGCCAGAGATGAGGGTCCGATCCCACGATCCGCTCGGCACATCCGCGTCGAACACCAGTGAGGCCTGAGCATGGGGATACTCGACCACCGCTTGGGCAACGAGCGGCGGGGAAATCCGCTGGCCGATCGAGCGAGTCGCCGACGCATAGACCCGCTCCGCCCGTTGTCCGCCCATCACGGTCGTGAGAAAATCGAACCAATGGATCGCGAAATCATACAAGATCAGGTGCCGGACTTGTTCGAAGGCCGTGCCGCGGACCCAACCGTGATCCCAATGCACCCCGGTGTGTACGCCGACTACCTCGCCGATCAGCCCGGCCCGAACGGCCTCACGCATAGTGCTCCAATGGGGCGCCCAACGTCCGTTTTGGTTGACCGCCAGACAGAGGCCTTGCTCATCAGCCAAATCAGCCAACCGTCGGCCCTCCTCCAGGTCCACGACAAACGGCTTTTGGCTCAGAACGTGCTTTCCGGCCCGCAGCGCGTCGGCGATCATCGGGGCCCGCACCTCTGGATGCGTAGCGATGTCGACCACTTCGATCGCTTTGCACCCCAGGAGCTGGCGATGGTCGGTAAACAGCTCGGCGGTGGGAAAAAACTCGTCGCGCCGCTTCTGAGCCGCTTTGAGATCGGTGTCGCAAAGCGCCGTTACCTGATAGCCCGCCTGGCGGTAAGCCTGCAGATGATACTGCGTAACCCCGCCACAACCGATCAGGCCGATCTCCGGCCGGTAGCTCTGCGGATCGGGCGGCAGATACGGCAGGTCGGGAAACGCGAATGGGGCTGGTTTCTTCGATTCTTTCGACACGGCAGATCGACAGGTCCATCAGGCCAGCAGGAGGCAGGATTCGTTCAACAAACAGGATTGCTAGCCTAGCAAGCGACCGAGTCAACCGCCAAGGGCCGTAGCCGAATCAACCGGCTATTTTCTGCTTCCTGAGAGGCCATCGCCGTTTCACTTCCACCAAGTCTGGCTCCGGCTTGCAAATCTGCCGCTAACTGCTACCGTGAATCCCCTGAGCAGCCGGCTCACTTTGCCGGCTGTTTTCTCATGCACAACGGAAAACCGGGCGGCCCTGCCGCTCGCGGCTGACACGACAAACAAACTTTCGAAGCAGCGAGACGACTCGCTACTTGAAGTGATAGGCAAAGAACCATGGCAAAAGACTCGGAACCCAGCGCTCAACGTATTCTCATAGTCGACGACGACGCCGAAATCATCGAATCGCTACGGCTGGCGTTGGAGGCCCATGATTTCGAGGTCTTGATCGCCCACGACGGCAATCAGGGCTTGGCATTGGTCGAACGCGAATCGCCCGATCTGATCATCCTCGACATGATGATGCCCAAGCGGAGCGGATTCCTGGTGCTGGAGCGGCTCAAGCGGATGGGCGAGAAGAAGCATCGCATCATCATGATCACCGCGAACGAAGGCGCCCGACACAAGGCGTACGCGGAAATGCTCGGCGTCGACGATTACGTCCGCAAGCCGTTTCCCATGGATCGATTGATCCAAAGCGTCCAGCGGCTGCTGGCGTAACGCTGCATCCGACTTCATTCTGAACTTGGTATGCAAGCGGCCACCCCCTCGGGGCGTCTCCGTGCTTGTTACGCCCGCCGCGATCGGTCTTCGGTCGCTTCCTCTCCCTTGCTAAACTACCCGCCACGGGCGACGCCTGTTCGTCTCGTCGGCAGTCATCGACCCTCCAGGCGCACGGATGGCACACCGCTATCTCTTGATCACCGGATTCCTATTCAGCACTCTACAGTGCGGCTGTCAGGTGCTGCGCACCACACAGCATCCCGATCGGTTTCAATACCAGCTGGTCCGCGATCAGCTTGTTCTGCACAGCGATTTCTCGCTCCCCGAAGAGCATCGTCTGATCGACGAGCTCACTGCCCAGCGATCCTTGATCTCCGAAAAACTCCAGCTGGAGCCCAAGGACGAACCGATTCACGTCTTTCTGTTCGCCGAAGAGACTGATTACTACGAATTCCTAAACCTCCGCTATCCGGGTTTTCCCGAACGTCGGGCTATCTTCGTCAAGACCGACGTCCAACTCTCGGTCTACGCCCACTGGGGCGATCAGGTAGCCGTCGACCTGCGGCACGAAGTCTGCCATGGCTATCTGCACGCGTCCGTCCCGCACCTGCCATTGTGGCTCGACGAAGGTCTGGCCGAGTTTTTTGAAGTCGGTCGCGTCCAGCAAGGACTCAACCGTCCGCATGTCGAACTGCTATATGCTCAACACACCGCTGGCCTCTGGGAACCGAATCTGTCCCGTCTGGAAGCACTTACTTCCGCGGTCGACATGACTCAGGAAGACTACGCCGAAGCGTGGGCATGGGTCCACTTTCTTCTGCAGTCGTCCGACATGGCGCCCCTGTTGACCGACTATCTCAACACGCTTCGTCAAGACACCACCACTGCCACCTTCGGGACCCTGCTCCACCAACGCCTCGCCCATCCCGAGCTCGCCCTGCTAGAACACCTGAAGGAAGAAGTTGAAAAGTCCAATTAAGAATTGGGGCTTATTCCTGCCCTTCTTCTAGGTGAAGCTCTTAATGGTGTCGACGTAAAACGAAAAGAGCTGGAAGATCATCATGGTGATGAACACGGCGATCAGCAGCCAGACGCCGTAGCCGGCGATTTGGGCGAGTATGCCGATCGCCAACACTGACCGCTCTTGGTACTCGGCTGACTGCCGCTGCATCGCTTCCACCAGGCTGCCACTCTCTTCGCCTACAGCGACGGCGTCCAGAAACTCAAGCGGAAAAACTCCCGTGGCAGCCAAAGCCGTTTGGATGGGTTGCCCCGCCTGGATCTGTTCGACGACGGCCGGACCGTGCCGGGCATAGTGTTCGTTGCCAGCAGCTTCCAAAGCCAAGGGCAAGGCGCGGCGGAGGTCCATCGGCGTATCGAGCACCAACTGCAACGCCCAAGTGAATCGAGCGAGAGCCAGCGTTTTGAGTGCTCCGCCGATGATCGGTATTCGCAGAGCCAGCCGCTGCAGCTGCCGCGACCAGAACATCCCCCGTCGAGCCGCTTCCAAAGCGAGCAACAGTACGATACCAACCACCACCAGCACGTTGACATAGATAATCAGGCCGCGCGTACCGAGCAGTCCCCAGCCC
>Ga0315336_1003340_pt1 | contig 21632 bp, 18 predicted proteins | sample ASW5metaG_FD_204512 | JGI IMG/M metagenome (GOLD analysis project Ga0315336, IMG submission 204512) | Ammonia-oxidizing marine archaeal communities from Monterey Bay, California, United States - ASW #5 | ecosystem: Environmental > Aquatic > Marine > Intertidal zone | place: USA: California... | reverse complement strand
GGCTGCATCATTACAATTGGCACAGACCACATGCTGGCATAAAACGTAGAACACCAATCAGCCGATCAGGATTGGATCTGAATAACCTTATGAGACTCCACATCTAGTGCCTTGGGCGGCCCTTTTGGCCGCTTAAGTGGATAGGAAGCGCAAGAGCCATGGCGTGGCGAACCATATGGCCGCCGCCACGACCGCCGTCAACGCCATGCGAACTATCCAGTGCAGCTTGAAACGCGGCCATAGGCGATGCAGCACGCGTTGGACCGGCCACAAAACGATTGCAGCCAAGAAGAAGAAAGCCAAACACAGGATTGCCCAACCGGCGATATTTTCCCAAAGCGACGCGGCTGCCATGGCGCTCAGCCTCGATCTGTTTTGAGATGATCGGCCAGCCGAATGGCAAGCGCCACGATCGTGAATGTCGGGTTGATGGAATCAAATGTCGGAAACACCGAGCTGCCGGCAACGAAGAAATTCTCGATACCATGGACCTTGCAATTGCTGTCAACAACACCGGTCTTGGGGTCGTCGGACATGCGCGTGGTACCCATGTGATGCCAGGAGCCGTGCGAGTCCTCGCCAAAGTCCAAACCAGGATCCTGCAGCCAGTCCGCCAACTTTACCCGGCCGAGCCCGAGCCGGCCAATCTCCGACGCGACGGTGCTGGCCATGGTTTTGGCCGTTAGCTTGTCAGCGTCGCTTAATCGCCAGTCAACCTGGACCCGGCGCATGCCCAAGGCATCCCGCTCCGGCCCGAGGGTCACCCGGCTTTCGCGATTGGGGGCCGGTCCAAGCTCGCACTTGACTACTAAATTGTTCGGATCGCCGACCGGTGTCTTACCACGAACGAAATAACGGTAGATTTCAGGGTAAGTGCGGTCCAAATCGCGGACAATGCGCCAAATTGCGGCACCCAGATCCCGACGGGGCCAGCGGCCGTTGAGCAATAGCTCCCGGCCAAGATGTCGGAGTTCGGGAATGCCGGACGGCTGATCAGCGGAATAGTTTATCTGCACTAGCGCTGGCCCAATTTTCTCGGCGGTCCGAAGATGCCTACTTGCCATTGGCCTCAACCGGTACGGTTGGCGCGTTGCAATGCTGTATTGGCGGAGAAAAAGATCAAGAATCACGCGCGGGGTATCACTACGGATTTCCCCGACATTGGAGACCAGATGATCGGAGAAATATCGCCCGACCAGATCATTACGATTGCCGAGACCATGCGGTTCGGCCCGGTCGGACGCCAGCATGAGGCGCGGGTTTTCGATACCGCCGCCAGCCAATACAAAATATCGCGCTTTGGCTAATCCGGTCTTGCCGTGCAAGGTCTGAAATTCGATATGATCGACGACCTCGGCAGTGGCATTGGTTTGTATGTTGATAACATTGGCATACAACAGCACCTGCACGTTGCTTGCGTTGTTCAGATCCGCGCGAAAATCCTCACCAAATCGAACCGGTTTGCTCAGTTGCGTAAATCTGGTAAGCAGCCGATCCGCGTCAAAATAGATCGGCTTTGAATCGAGCAACGGCCAAATGCGTTCGTCAAAAACTAGCGGACCGATCTTGACGTAATCCCTGGCCCGCACATAGTACGGATCCAGTTCGCGGCGCGTAATCGGCCAGCCGCTGTCGGCGATCCATTCCTGGCGTTCAAATTCGAACGGCTGAAACGGGCCGCAATATCCGCCCCAATGACCGGTCGTACCGCCGAAATATCGCAGTCGGCAATCCGCCAAACTGAAATAGGAACGGCCGACATTCTTGCCACGGTACAAATCCACCGTATCCAGGTCAGGCTCGAATCCGCCGCTTTCCAGCACCGTGACCGTCAAGCGCCGGCCAGCCAGTTCCCGCGCAATGGCGATGCCGGCGGCACCGGCACCGATGATGCAAACGTCGCTTTCAACGGTTTTGCCGTCTTCAATGGTCCGGAAATCAGTTATCATTCAGGCACTACGCATGCTGGAGTTTGATCGCATTGGCTGGCAGATCACGGCACCGACGCCCTCGACGGGATGTTGAGAAGCGCGATCTTAACCTACCATTGGCTTTGGTCAATCAATGACAACAAGCGATCATTCGTCCTTTTTCAAATCGTGCCGCGACAAAGCTGCCGGCTTTCGGTCCATGCAGGAAGCAGCCACCGTCAGGCGAAAACCGTCTTTGTCCAATTGATCCATTCCAATGATCCTGTCGAACGGTTAATATTGGTTATGTCTGGGCTGCACCTGAGAAATTTCGTTACAAGCACGGCGAAAGGGCCGCCGACGTCAGCAACAAGGCGGTCCAGTGAATATTGCCTCTGAGAAATGAAATTATCCGAAATTAGACACTTGAAAGTTTGCTTTAGTAATCTCGAGAAAAGTTGTGTTATTTAATACGTATGCATTTGGTGTATTTTTCACAATCGTATTAGTATTGTACAATTCTAGTCTTTCATGGAACAAGAAAAAGGCCGTACTAGTAATTGCGAGTTATTTGTTCTATGCAGCATGGAATCCTCCATTCGTCGCGCTTATTTGGATCTCCACCGTCGTCGATTGGTTTGCGTCAAAGAAAATTTTCAGCAGTCGAACGGTATTTCATAAGCGCCTTTACCTGACCCTGACAATTGCAACGAATCTGGGCCTTCTTGGGTTTTTCAAGTACGGCAACTTCCTGCTTGAGAACTTTACAGCCATGCTTGAGACGGTCGGCATCGCTTATAGTCCGCCAGCACTTGATATCGTTCTCCCGGTCGGCATCTCGTTCTTTACGTTTCAGACGCTTTCATACTCCTTGGATATCTATCGCGGTCAGCTGAAACCGTGGCCAAAGTTTCTGGATTTCGCGCTCTTCGTTACTTTCTTTCCGCAACTGGTCGCTGGACCAATCGTCCGAGCAAGGAAATTTCTTTTTCAATGTGAAACCGAGCGCAAATCGACGCTGGCGGGCCTCGGTTGGGGTTGCAGTTTGATTGCCCTCGGCCTTTTTCAAAAGTCGGTCGTCGCCGATGGTCTGTTGGCACCGGTCGTCGACCGGATTTACAGCGGAAAAGGGATTCCAACTTTTGATGCCGCGTGGATCGGCACGCTCGCCTTTTCGGGCCAGATATTTTGCGATTTCGCAGGCTATTCGACTTGCGCAATCGGCATTGCGGCCTGCCTCGGCTTTCGTTTACCGACAAATTTCCGGTTCCCCTACGCGGCGATAGGTTTCTCGGATTTTTGGCAACGCTGGCATATCTCGCTGTCTAGTTGGCTGCGGGATTATCTTTATATCCCTTTGGGCGGCAATCGCCACGGCTGGCAACGCACGATCGCCAGCATAATGACCACGATGCTGATAGGCGGACTGTGGCACGGCGCCTCTTGGTCATTTGTGATCTGGGGTGGATTGCACGGCCTTTATCTGGTTATCGAACGGGGATTACGGCACTACTTGGGTGCGATGTTTGCATCGAAAAACAGGGCCTTGATGTGGGCGATGTCTGTGTTGACGTTTCTCGCGGTGACGGTCGCGTGGGTTTTTTTCCGTGCTCAGAATTTCGATCAGGCATTTGATTTCATTGGCGCCATGTCCGGCCTGGCCGCCATTGAAGGAACGATTGTTCCGAGCAGGAGGGATCTCATAATTTCCCTGACCACTATGGCCGGTATATGCTTCCTCCACTGGATATTCCGGGAACATTCCATAGAGGACATTGTTGGCCTATTACCAAAATGGGTATTGGTCGCCGGGCTGGCGGCCATGATATTCTCAATTCTCACAATGTCGGGATCCGATCGTGCGTTCATCTATTTCCAATTCTAGCCGCGAACCAAAGACACGTTCCTGGGGCGTGATATGGGCGGTGGCGGCTATCGTGGTCCTGAGCGCGGCGGCAACTTATGAGTTGATTTGGCGATATGCCGGCGCGGAACCAAACATCGACGACGACTTGGCTTTATGGGCCTTGAACCGGGAAATGGTTTCCCAAAACGATGGCCGAAAGCCATTGGCATTATTGGGAACGTCACGAATGCATTCGGGATTCTGCGCCCAAGCCTTCGACGCGCGGCATCCCGGCTATAAATCAGTTCAACTGGCATGGGAGGGCGCGCATCCGCTCGCGGTTCTCGAACATCTTTCGAAAGACGTTGATTTTGTCGGCCATGTAATTGTCGAATTGGACGTTACCAGCTTTTTTCCAGACAAGATAAACAGTCAAAGAATGCTGGCTAACTACTACGATAAAAATTGGTCGGTGATCAAAAAGGCAGAAAGATTGTGGACGCTATTTCTTGAAGGCAATTTTGTAATATTCAGCTATGAAACGAACCCGCTTCGGCTTATGGAATCCGTTCTCTTAGATGGCCGGCTTCCACGCTTCGGGCATTATGTCGCTCAACGAGATCGAAATTTGCACCTTGACTATGATGGCGTCGATACGACGGAGCGCCTGGAATCCAGAATTTCCCATGCTCGCGCGCGCGTTGAAATCGACAAAATTATCTCGTTGTCGGCGGTGTTGGCGGAAGCCGCCAAAGTCAAACCATGGGTGGAGTCAATTGAGCGTCGTGGTGGAAAAGTGGTTTTTGTGCACTCGCCCATTCATCCGGATCTCTACAAAGCAGAAACTTACAAGGCGACGACCAAGAAATACTGGAACAGTATAATGCGTTCGAATGCCTTTACGGCGGTGCATTTTGCCGATTTTCAAGAACTGCGATCGTTTCGACCGCATGACGGAGTTCATCTGGATTTTCGAACAAAGTGCAAATTTACCGAAGAACTCATGAAAATCATTGAACAAAAAGTAGAATTCTAGTCATTCCAGACCGCAATAGCTGCGGATAATGGGGTCGATTTCACAGTGATTTCACGGCGATGTCACATGAGATTGACGGGCAGCGGGCAAGATCCGGTCATGAGCGGGTAGAACCCTGAACAAGGATTCTGGATCATGAACCATCTCGCGCGCCTAAGTTTGGTGGTGGCTTTTTCTCTGACCACCGTCATATTCACAGCAAATGCAGCGTCGCTGAAGCAAAGAACCGTCAAGCTGATCGCCGGCGGACCGGCGGTCACGGTTACGGCAACCGGTCAGGACGCCCGGGCTCTGGCCCGGTTCACGGTATTTAGAGGCAACAAACGCGTGTCGACAATCACGGCCATTCGCCGTGTCAACGTCGGTTCGAACGCGACCATCGAACTCCGCGCGACCGCCAAGGCGACCCCGACCACTGGTTATCGACTTGAAGGAAGAACCAGTGAGGGGCGCCGTATCCTGAATGCCAGATTATCCGTCGTTAGCAAGATTTCCACCAAACTGCCAAAGCCGGGCGCGGTTACGTCGAAAAAGTCCGCCAAAACCAATCAGGTGAAAACGGCGCGGACACCGGTTACGGCGACCCTGAGTGCCGCACCGACGGTGACCAGTTGGCAGCCGGAGGAAAAGGCGCATCCCGGCATGGTATTGGTCGTAAACGGTCAAAACTTGAATCAAGGCGATGTGACACTAAAACTCGGGTCGGGCAGCAAGACAGTAGGCTTGCAGATTACCCGACGAACCGCGTCACGACTCGAAGCGCGGATACCCGATACGGCCTACACCGGTCTCCGTGGCGCGCCGTTGGCGGTCGCACGCCGAGGGTCGCAGTCCCGCGTCTTGGACGCCGATTACAAGGTACTAAATAAGGATGCCGTCTTTGTTGGCGATTCTTTGTGGCGTGCGCGCCTGACGGGATTTACCTCATCAATAAACGATCCGATCGTCACTAAAGGCAAAGTCAACGTCAGACTCAACCAGTTTGACTTCGCCAACAACGGGAACGGTACCTATTCTGAGGCAACGCCGCTAACAAAAGTAGTCCGTAGCCGGATTGAAAAATGTAAAGGAGACGGGAAAAAAAAGATTTCGGAACTCGACTTTCGCACGGCTCGGACGAACCGCCGCATTACCTGGCGGCGATTAGCAGATGGGCGTATTGAGCTGACGAACATCGGCCTATCGCACACCAGTGGCAAACCGTCCTTTACGGTGACCGGCAATGCCGACGACCGGTCATTGACGTTGAACTACCCGACTTTTGGCGGCACAAGGAAGATGACCCTCCCAGGCCGTTGTTCGAAGACTGATTTTTCCTTTCCCATCCCGCCACCGGTGCCGGAACCAATTCGTGTTGGATCTGTTCTCTCAGAATGGGTATTGGCCAGGAAGGATGCGCGTTAGTACGGTTGAGAGTCGGCTTTTTTGGTATCCGATGGTTTCGGTACGCCGGTGCTAATTGCCACGCATGGTTTGCACTGGCGCAACACCGACAAACGGCGGCCCGGCGGTGTTCCTGTATCCAATCGGTCCGGCCGAAGTCGCAATCCCGGCTGCATTGCCTGACTTGTGATCAATGTCGATGCGTGACACGGTTCTGGTGCGTGGGAAGCGTAATCGATAGCGATTGGATTGGGGCTTCATCGATCAGCGTACGGCGATTGTGAATACAGTCGTCTGTGAGTATTCAGGAGTATCAATTGTGCCCAGACGCTACAAATATTGTCAAAATTTCCTGTTATCAATATCCGCGACTATAAGTTTGGCAGCCATTGGTTTGTCTGTCCCTTTGTCTGTTGTCACGAGCGATGGCTACGTGATTACCAAATCGGCGTTCGCCAAAGGCGGCGGTGGCGGCGGCAACGGGGGCGGCGGCGGTAACGGTGGGGGCAATGGCGGCGGCAACGGTGGTGGCAATGGCGGCGGCAACGGCGGCGGCAGCAGTGCCGGCAATGGCGGTGGAAACGGCGGTCAGGGGCATGGTAACGCGAATGGTCACGGCAATTCCGGCGGTAGTTCGACCGCCAGCGCGACTGGCGCCGAAGATAGCCATGGCAAGGGTCACAACAACAGTACCGGATTAGGACATTCTAAAGGCCAAAACGGCTCGGCGGCGGCGGCTCGTGGTGCCTTGAATGCAGCGCATGCTTCGAGTACGGCGTTTGCAAATGCGGCAAAGAATTCCAGGGTCGGGCTGGTAGCGACCTACAGCATGTTCGCAAACCAAATCAATTCTACGGAGGACGAGGAAGCACAACAGGCGGCCATCGACAGGGCCGGCACGGCTTTGGCTGCAGCGGCAAATAAAAGTGTCAACGTTGATGTTGTGAACAGCGTAAACGGGCTTTTGGGTATCGACATGGATGCAGAAACCGCCCAGGCAGTCTCCGACGCCGCCAACGCGGCCGACACGGATAATGCCGATGATGGCACGGGTGGCGACACTTAGGCCCATCTCGCTCGGCACCAGCTAAGGCGAACCAAGATTTCAATGACCGCAGGGTGTTACTTAGATATTGGCGCTCCCTAGGGGAGTCGAACCCCTCTTTCCAGATTGAAAATCTGGCGTCCTAACCGATAGACGAAGGGAGCGCATGCGCCCGGACATAAACCGGATTTAGGTCTAATTCAAGCCCTAGAGCGGTTCTCGATTATACGGGACCGTTTAATCGAGAATTGCTCTAGCTTCGGCTTGGCCGCCGGTCACGGATGGGCGGCATCCTCGATGACCAGTTGGACACCGTTTTCGCCGCGCCAGTTGTCCGCGCGAATATGACCGGCGACATGCAATGGCCGACCGCCGTGATTGAGCAACGCCGGGCCTAAGGCGCCGTCCATGGACCGGAAGGCGATGCCTTTGAGGCGGGCGCCGTCGGCACCGGCAAGGATACAGCGGACATGGCCTTGGCCGACCACATCGGCTTTTACCAACCGGGCGCCAGGCACCGCGAAACGCGGTTCCGGATTGCCGGCGCCATAGGGTCCGGCCCGTTCCAGCATGTCCAACAGGTCGCGCCGCACGCCGGCGACGCTGAGGGCGCCATCGAAGCCGAGGCTCGGCCCGGCGGTCGCCGCCGCGACCTGCGGTTCTAGCCGGGCCAACAGAAACGCCACCAAATCACCGAGTTTATCGGCCTCGACGGTGATCCCGGCGGCCATGGCATGGCCGCCGCCATTGACCAGCAGGCCGGTCTGTCGTGCCGCCGTCACCGCGGCGCCGAGATCGACCCCCGGCACCGAGCGGCCCGAGCCTTTGGCTACACCCTCGCCCAAGGACAACACGAAAGCCGGCCGATTGAAGCGTTCCTTCAGCCGACTGGCAACGATGCCGATAACGCCGGGGTGCCACGCCTCGCCGATTGCCGCCACCAGCGCCGGCAGACCCTGGCGCGCCACTTGTTCGGTAATTTGGGCATCGGCTTCGGCCAACACTTGTTGCTCAATTTCCCGGCGCTCCCGGTTATAGCCGTCCAGCTCTTCGGCCAACCGCCGGGCTTCCTCGGCATCGCCAGTGGTCAGCAGCCGGGCGCCGAGATCGGCGCGCCCGACACGGCCGCCGGCATTGACCCGGGGCCCAAGCAAGAACCCTGCGTGATAGGTACCGGGCGGTTCGTTCATCCGTGCGACGTCGCCGAGTGCCGAAAGCCCGGTGTTGGCCCGCCGGGCCATGACTTTCAACCCGGCGAACACCAGCGGCCGATTGAGGCCGACCAGCGGCACGACGTCGCAAATCGTACCGAGCGCAACCAGGTCGAGCCATTGCATCAGGTTGGGCTCGGCGCGTTCGCCGTACCAACCCAGTTGGCGCAGCGCCCGATTGACGGCGACGATCACCAACAGGGTGACGCCGACGGCAGCGAGCTGGCGGTGCGGGGTGGTTTCGTCCAGCCGGTTGGGATTGACCACGGCGACGGCATCAGGCAGCCGCGGCTCGGCCAGATGATGGTCGACGACGATGACGTCCAGGCCGGCAGCGTGGGCCTCGGCCAACGGCTCGAAGGCGGATATGCCGCAATCGACGGTCACGACCAAGCCGACGCCGTCATCATGCAGCCGCTGCATGGCCGGCCAGTTGGGGCCGTAGCCTTCGGCCATGCGATCGGGAATGTAAATCCTAAGGCGTCCGCCCGCGGCGTCGAAAAACCGCTTCAACAGCGCCGAAGATGTGGCGCCATCGACGTCGTAGTCGCCGAATACGGCGACGTCCTCCGAGGCCATGATCGCCGCGGCAATGCGTTCGGCGGCCCTATCCATGCCAAGCAGCGTCGATGGATCCGGCAGCAGCGCCTTCAACGTCGGGTTGAGGTAGGCTTCACCGTCTTCCAGGGCAATGCCGCGACCAGCCATGACCCGTGCGACCATGTCCGGCAATTCCAACTGCTGGGCGAAAGCCTGGGCCAGCCGATCGTCACAAGATCGCGCCCGCCACAGGCGGTCGGTCAGTGACCGCGCGACGCCAAGGAACGGAGACGGATCCGCGCCTGCCGGCGGATGCATGCCGTCGCCGTCGCTCAATCGGCCGTGCGATGCCGGGTCTTGATCCAGCGCACAGTGCCGGTGCTGGATCGCATGACCACGGATTCGGTCATGATCGCACCGGATAAGACTTGCACGCCCTGCAGCATGGGGCCGTCGGTGACGCCGGTCGCCGCGAACACCACGTCGCCGGTTGCCATCTCTTCCATATCGTAAATGCGATCCAAATCCTTGATGCCGATCTTGTGGGCTCGGCCTTTTTCGTCGTCGTTACGGAACACCAGCCGGCCTTGCATCTGACCGCCGATACAGCGCAAGGCGGCGGCCGCCAAGACGCCCTCGGGGGCACCGCCAATGCCGATATAGATGTCGATTCCGGTCGACGGATCGGTAGTGAAGATGACGCCGGCCACATCGCCGTCCGTGATCAGGCGGATGCGGGCGCCGGCGTCGCGCACCGCCGCGATCAACTCGGCATGGCGCGGCCGGTCGAGAATACAGGCGGTCAAGTCGGCGACAGCACAGCCCTTGGCCGCGGCCACCGCCTCCAGGTTTTCGACCGGCCCCTTATCCAGGCTGATGACGCCGGCCGGTAAGCCGCCGCCGACGGCGATTTTGTCCATATAAACGTCCGGCGAGTTCAGCAAATTGCCGGCCTCGGCGATCGCCAGAACCGCCAGCGAACCGGGCTCGGCTTTGGCGGTAATCGTCGTACCCTCCAACGGGTCCAAGGCGATATCGATCTCCGGTCCTTCGCCGGTACCGACTTCCTCGCCGATATAGAGCATCGGCGCCTCATCGCGCTCGCCTTCGCCGATCACCACGCGGCCGCGGATCTGCATGTCGTTGAAGGCCTTGCGCATGGCGTCAACGGCGGCTTGGTCGGCCGCCTTTTCATCGCCGCGCCCGACCAGCTTCGAGGCGGCAATTGCCGCCGCCTCCGTGGTGCGGACAACTTCAAGGGTCAAAATTCGATCAATTCTGGATGTTTCTGTCATGGCCAATCAACGATTCGATTTTTGGAATGGGAGCATATTACGTGAATTCTTGAATGCGGATAAAGCGCGGTGGCTCCAGCGCGGTTTTCAAGCCGCCGATTTCGCTCATGGCACGGCATATACTGGCTTCCTTCGCATCATGGGTAATCAGGATCACGGGTACGGCGCTGTCTTTCGACCGGCCCCGTTGGAGCATCGACCCAATGGATATGTTCTCGTCGCGCAGGACCGCGGAAACATCGGCAATCACACCAGGACGGTCATAGACCATTAGCCGCACATAATAACGGCCGACATGGGCATCCATGGCAACTTTGGGCTTCGAAACCAAATTGGCAACCGGCCGTCCGAAGGTCGGCACCCGCCGGCCGGCAGCGATATCAACCAGGTCGGCGACAACGGCCGAAGCGGTCGGCCCGGCACCGGCACCGCGACCCTGAAAAACCGTGCGGTCGACGAAGTCACCATCGGCGACCACGGCGTTGAATACGCCCTCGACATGGGCAATCGGTGCGTCGAGCGGCACCAACGCGGGATGCACCCGTTGTTCGATGCCGCCCGCCGTCTGTTCGGCCAACGCCAGCAACTTGATGCTGTAGCCGAGTTCGCCAGCGTAGGCGATGTCCAGACTGGTGACATGACGAATGCCTTCGACATGCACCGCGTCGAAATCAATTGGTGTGGCAAAGGCCAGGCTGGTCAGAATGGCCAATTTGTGGGCGGCATCGACGCCGTCGATGTCGAAACCCGGGTCGGCCTCGGCATAACCCAGCGCCTGCGCTTCTTGGAGCACGTCGTCGAAATCCCGGCCGGTTTCGCGCATTTCGGTCAGAATGTAATTACAGGTGCCGTTTAGAATGCCATAGACCCGGCTGATCGCGTTGCCGGCGAGCCCTTCCCGCAACGCCTTGACGATCGGGATACCGCCGGCCACCGCCGCCTCGAAACCGATGGCGACGCCGCCGGCTTCGACCGCCTCGGCGATAGCCGCGCCATGGAGCGCCAACAGCGCCTTATTGGCGGTGACGATCGATTTGCCATTGGCCGCCGCATCGAGACAGAGCGTCTTGGCGACGCCGTCGCTACCGCCGATCAGTTCGACGACGACGTCGACATCGGCATCGTGGGCCAGGGCGACGGCATCGTCATGCCATCGGTAGCCATCGAGGGCGACGCCGCGATCGCGGCTTCGGTCGCGCGCCGACACTGCCGTCACCACGATCGGCCGGCCGGCCTTTTCCGTCAGGTCCGAGCCATGCTGGTCGATAAGCTTCAATACACCGACACCGACGGTGCCTAGCCCGGCGATGCCCAATTTCAATGGCGCTGCGGTCACAGTCTGAATAGCCCCTCTTCCCTTTATGCGGCGGTTGCCGGCTGGTTTCCAATGGTGATCGTGCCGGACTCAACGTCGTTGAAAAACCGGCGGACCGTCCGGCAGGCTTGGCGAATGCGTTGCTCGTTCTCGACCAAGGCAATTCGGACATGGCCATCGCCGTACTCGCCGAAACCGAGGCCGGGGGAGACCGCGACTTTGGCTTCCGACAACAACAGCTTGGAGAATTTCAGGCTGCCCATGGCCTGAAACGGTTCCGGAATAGGTGCCCATGCGAACATCGTCGCCTGCGGTGCCGGAATGTCCCATCCCGCCATCGCCATGCCATCGATCAACACGTCGCGGCGATTGCGATACGTCTGCCGTAAGTCCTCGACGCAATCCTGCGGTCCGTTGAGCGCCGCCGTCGCCGCCACCTGAAGCGGCGTGAACGCGCCATAGTCCAGGTAGGATTTGATGCGCTTCAGGGCATCGACCAGCCGCTTGTTGCCGGTCGCAAAGCCGATGCGCCAGCCCGGCATGGAATAAGTCTTGCTGACCGACGTGAATTCGATGGCCAGATCCCGCGCGCCTGGCACTTGCAGTATCGACGGCGGCGGACATCCATCGAAATAGATTTCCGCGTAAGCCAAGTCCGACAAAATTAACAAGTCTCGGCGCCGCGCAAAATCGACGACTTCGGCGTAGAAATCCAAATCCACAGTCATCGCCGTCGGGTTCGATGGAAAGTTCAAGACCAACGCGACCGGCGTTGGTACGCAATGCTTCATCGCCCGCTCGAGGTTGGCGATGAAGTTGTGGTCTGGCCCGACCGGGAAATGCCGGATCACCGCGCCGGCGATGATGAACCCGTAAGGGTGGATAGGGTAACTCGGGTTTGGAGACAATATGACGTCGCCTGGTGTGGTGATGGCCATCGCCAAATGCGCCAACCCTTCCTTTGACCCGAGGGTCACGATGGTTTCCGTTTCCGGATCGATGTCGACACCAAAGCGCCGCCCATAATAGGCAGCTTGCGCCTTGCGTAGCCCAGGAATGCCACGGCTTGCGGAATAGCGGTGGCTGCGCCCATCAGCCACGGTTTCGACCAGTTTCTCGACAATATGCGGTGGCGTCGCGCCGTCCGGGTTGCCCATCCCAAAATCGATAATGTCGTCGCCGGCCGCGCGCGCCGCTGCTTTCAACTGATTGACTTCGTCGAACACATACGGCGGAAGCCGCTTGATCAGATGAAAATCGAGTTGCATGGGCAAAATGGCGGCGGCGACCGCCACTCCTCGGTCAGAGTAGAAAGCGTCCGGTTGTAGCGCGCGGCGCGCGCCAACACAACATCGATAGGACCACCCAGGCCAAGGTCGGCCAGACGCCTCTGCCGGCTAGTTTTCAATAAAAATTTCGACCCGGCGATTTCGTGCGGCGCCGTTCGGCATGGCCTCGAAATAGCGCGGCTCGGCATCGCCTTTGGCCTCGACCACGATCGCCGACGGTTCGACGCCTTGGTCCATGAGCGCCTGAGCCACCGATTGACCGCGCGCCAGCGAAATGGAGAAGTTGGTCAACATATGCTGCTCGACACTCATCTGCCTGGTGCGGCTGGAGGCATGGCCGACCACCCGAACGTAGCCGCCGCGGGACCGATATTGCTCCGCTACATCCCGAACGACACGCCGATCGGCGGTGGAAAGTTTCGATGACCCAGTGGCGAAGAGAATTATCAACGGTCCCGGAATGCCCGATGCTTGCGGCACCGCAGCTGCCGACCCGGTGGCGGCGACCTGCGGTGCGCGCGGCATCACATCGGTCTGTCGCGCCGCGCCGAATTGCGGCGATGCCGACGCCTGCATTTGGCGATCGAACGTGTCCTGCACCACGTCGCCGCTGGATATGATCGTGGTTTCCTGTTGGCGAACAGTGGTCTGGGCAACGGCAGCGGCCGGTGCTGCAGGCGCAACAATCGACGGACTCGGCGCAGCTGGTAACGGCGTGACCGGCGTCGGGGCTGCCGGCGGTGCCGGCGCCGTGGCCGTACGCGGTGCCGTGGCGGCGGGCGCGGCAGATCCTTTGGTCATTGCCGGATCCGGCGGCTTCGGCAGGCCGCTGCGGTCGACGGTCGGTGAAGCATCGAGCGGCGTCGATGCCGGTAGATCTTCGCGCTTATAGGCCCCACCCTGCCTTTCCCGTGTGGTCTTTTCCAGCCCCCGCGTCATTGCCGCGATCATCGGCGTCGCTGTGGTTTGCGGCAGAGGATCATCGGGCGACGTGGAACTCTTCAGCTCGGCGCTGGAAACCGGTGCGGTCGGCGCCGCGCCGCCGACCGGCGGCGCCTTCGGCGGTGCCGGCGGTTTTGGCGGTTCGACATATTTCGGCGCCTGCGGCGGCGCTACCGGTTTCGCGGTGTCAGCGCTCGCCGCGACAGTAACGGCCGGTACTGGCACTGGTTCTTTAGGCACGGCCGGCGCTGCCGCCGGTGCCGCCGGTGCGGCCGCTGGTGGCGACGGCGGGGCCACCGGACTATCGCTGAGCGGGGCCCGCAATGCTTCGTCGGTGTATTGTGCTTTATCGCGGTCGGCGATCAGCCCTTCTCGAACTTCCTCGCGCGTCTGATCCGACGTCGTCGGCGGTGGATTATCGGGCACTTCCTGGAGGGTTGGAAATCCTTCCTTGGGTTTTTCTTCAGCTTTGGCGGCGGCCTCAGGACTTTCCGCCTCATCCTCAAAGAGACTGCCGAATTCCGACAGAGACGAGCACCCCAACAGCCCGAACGATAACACCGCCAAGCCAACCCAGCGCGCCAGCCCGCGCCGCACGCCAAGGGCGCCGGCGTCGGTCGCCGCCGTGATCCTGCGCAGACCGGTCATTCCCGCCGCTCTCCGTCCTTCACATTTCGCATCAGGTTTCCACTGCCAAATTGTTCATCGGCCACTGGTTTCATGTTATACGCAATCGTAGAGCATAACAGAAGTCGGTCGGTATCACCGACGAGCGCAATCCACGCGCAGTGACCATTGGCGTTTTGCCGGGGCGCGGGGTGGCGCCGGGAAAAACAGGGATCGGTATCATGACGGAACGCAGTGGCGAAGACTCGCAAGGCCCCAATGTGGCCGAGTTTAGCAAGAACATGGCGAAAATCGCCGAGCAAAGCCAGAAATTGGTGGCCGACTTCCTGCAACACCAGTCGAGTGGCAATGCCGGTCCTGCCGACCCCATGAACATCGGCAACGCGTTCATGGAGATGACCGCGAAGATGATGGCCGAGCCGGCCAAGATGGTCGAAGCGCAGATGAACCTTTGGCAGGATTATCTGGCGCTGTGGCAACAAAGTGCCGCCAAGATGATGGGCCAGGAAGCCGAGCCCACGATCGAGCCGGAACGCGGCGACCGCCGCTTCAAAGCGCCGGAATGGAATGAAAACCACGTCTTCGATTTCATCAAGCAGTCCTACCTTCTGACCTCGCGCTGGATGCAGGACACGGTCAAAGACGTCGAGGGCCTGGACGACAAGACGGCGCAGAAAGTCGATTTCTATACCCGCCAATTCGTCGACGCCATGGCGCCGACCAACTTCGTGATGACCAACCCGGAGGTGCTGCGCGCGACCGTCGAGAGCAACGGCGAAAACCTGGTCAACGGGCTCAACAATCTGCTCGGCGACATGGAGCGCGGCAAGGGCCAGCTGCAGATCAGCATGACCGACATGGATGCCTTCCAGGTCGGCGAGAACGTCGCGGTGAGCCCCGGCAAGGTTGTCTTTCAAAACGACCTCATCCAGCTCATCCAATACGAGCCAACGACCGACAAGGTTTACAAACGGCCGTTGCTGATCTCGCCGCCCTGGATCAACAAATTCTACATCCTCGACCTCAGGCCGCAGAACTCGTTCATCAAATGGTCGGTCGACCAGGGCTATACGGTCTTTGTCATTTCTTGGGTGAACCCGGACGAGAAGCTTTCCCACAAAACGTTCGATGATTATTTGACCGACGGCATTCTCGCCGCCATGGATGCCGTCGAACAGGCCACCGGCGTCAACGAAATGTCGACGATCGGCTATTGCCTGGGCGGCACCTTGATGGCTTCGGCGCTCGCCTATCTCGCCGCCAAGAACGACAAGCGGATCAAAGCCTGTACCTTCTTCACCGCTCAGGTCGATTTCTCCGAACCCGGCGAACTCGAAATCTTCATCGACGAGGAACAGCTGCAGCATCTGGAAAGCCTGATGGCCGAAAAGGGCTACATGGAAGGCTCGACCATGTCGTCGACCTTCAACATGCTGCGCGCCAACGACCTGATCTGGTCGTTCGTTGTCAATAACTACCTGCTCGGCAAAGACCCCTTCCCGTTCGACCTGCTGTATTGGAATTCCGACGCGACCCGCATGCCGGCCGACATGCACATGTATTATCTGCGCAATATGTACCAAAAAAACCTGTTGGTCGAACCCGGCGCGCTGGTCATGGACGGCGTGCCCATCGACCTGACCAAGATCAAGACCCCGGTCTACATCCAGGCCGGCAAGGAAGACCACATCGCGCCCTATCGCTCGGTCTTCAAGGCGACGCAGCATTTTCAGGGCCCGAGCCGTTTCATGCTGGCCGGCTCCGGCCATATTGCCGGCGTCGTCAACCCGCCGGCCGCCAAGAAGTATCAGTTCTGGGTCAATGAAACCGACAAGACCTATGACGATGTCGACGCCTGGGTCGCCGATGCCGAACAGCACCCGGGATCATGGTGGGGCGACTGGGACACCTGGCTGAAGAAGCGCTCCGGCGCCAAGGTCGCCGCCCGCAAGCCCGGCAGCGGCAAACTCAAGGCGATCGAAGATGCGCCGGGTTCCTACGTGATGGTGAAATCCTGACTTGATTTGCGGCAAAGGGGCTATGTGCTGCGCCGATTCATTATTTGCAGCGCATGGTTGTGCGTGCTATAAGCTCCACAATGTCGCTCTCTCGTTTCATATCAATTTTGAGACTGTCCTGCCTAATCGTAACGATTAGTCTGTTGCCGGCGGTCGATGGTATCAATGCCCGCGCCGACGCCTTCGACAAAGCGCTCTCCGTCTACCGCAGCAAAGACTACGCAACGGCGTTGAGCCTTTTTCGCCCGCTGGCTGCCGAGGGCGACGCACGCGCCCAAAGCCACCTTGGTTTCATGTATGAATTCGGTCAGGGCGTAGAACAAGATCCCGCGCAAGCGATTGCCTGGCTTCGAAAGGCATCTGAGCAAGAAGAGGTTATGGCCCTGTATGGCCTCAGTTACGCCTATGCCCAAGGCCACGGTGTGCCGCAGGACTTCGTCCAAGCCTTCCGCTGGTTTCGTAATGCCGCGATTCTGGAAACAGCCGGGCGTGGCAAGGATGAATCCGACGAAGAACTGATCCGTCGTCCTAGCGATCAATTGCATCGGGACGCGCATGAAGGCGATGCCAACGCTCAGTTAAAACTTGGCAGCTATTATCTCTATCAAATCACGTACTACAGCGCATCATATGAACTGGATCGCACGTTTGGTTTATTTCTCCTTGCTGCCCTTCAAGGACAAGAACGCGCCCGGTATCAACTTCTGACCATGTATAGAAACGGCAAACCGGCCCACTGGTTCAATAAGGCCGCCGCGCATGGCGATGCCGACTCCCAATTCCGGCTTGCGCTTACATTCCCTCTTATCGGATACGACCAGGAAACTGACCCTCGGGTGGCTGAATGGTTGGAGAAAGCCGCTGAGCAAGGCCACACCCGTGCACAGTACCGTCTCGGCGCTTTGTACAATTCAGGCCATGGCGTGCCCCAGAGCTTTTCGACGGCCTATAAGTGGATTAAGAGCGCTGCGGATCAGGGCCACGTCCTTGCCCAACGCGACCTTGCGGTTATGTATCTCAGTGGAACGAGAGTTACCCAAAATTCGACCGAAGCCCGCAAATTGTACGATAAGGTGGCGGCCATAGAAGCAAGTGAATCGAGCCCGTCGCCCCTATTGGATGCCCGACCTACCGGTTCGCAATACGTGCGCATTGCAAGATCGCTTAAGGCGCTTGGATACGACACCAATCGGTTCGAAGACACCTTGGGCCCGAGGATGCGCGCCGCCATTCGCGCGTTTCAGACCAGGGTGGGCTTGCCACCAACCGGCGACACGTCGCCACAATTGGTGGCGGCCCTAAAGGAAGCGGTCGAGTCCAGTCTCGGCGAATGACCAAGCGTTCACGGAACGGTTATTCGCGATAGGTCCGCGCTAGATCGACATAGTGGCCGAGGCTTCGGGCCATCATTTCGCGGTCCTTGTCCGTCAAGTCGCGCACATATTTGGCGGGCGAGCCCGACCAGAGCTGACCGGCGGGCACGCGTTTGCCCGGTGGCAGTAAGGAACCCGCCGCCAACAAGGCGCCGGTCTCGACCACGCAATCGTCCATGATCATCGCCCGCATGCCGATCATGCAGCGGTCTTCGAGCACCGCGCCATGCACCAGCGCCATATGACCGACCAATACCTCGTCGCCGATCACCGTGGAAAACAGCCCGCCGGTCACATGCACGACGCTGTTGTCCTGGATATTGGAATTGCGGCCGATACGGATGGAATGCACGTCGCCGCGGATCACCGTGTTGAACCAGACCGAAGAGCCGCCGCCGATCTCGACGTCGCCGATGACGCGGGCACCCTCGGCAAGGAAGACATCATCGGCAATACGCGGCATCGTGCCTTTGAACGGCAGGATGCTGGATCCGGACATAGCGAACTCCTCACCTAAATTTTGTGGCGCCAGACCTTCTCGTCGGGGCCGGACTTTGTCAACATGAGCCAGCGAAAGAATGAGGGATCCGGCCATGGAAAGCTTCGACACCATCTGGCGCCGCGCCGCCGATCGCAAGGGCGGCGCCGACACGCTTGAATCGCAGATGCCGGAAGCCAAGTCGGCCGACGAGCTGCGGGCCATTCCGGACGACCGCTGGTTCGCCGAAATAACCAAGCGGGTGTTCCAGGCCGGCTTCTCCTGGAAAGTCATCGAACAGAAATGGGATGGCTTCGAGGCAGCCTTCGACGGCTTCGTGCCGGCCCGGGTCGCGCATTATTCCGATGCCGATATCGACCGCCTGCTCGCCGATCCGGGCATCGTCCGCAACGGCCAGAAAATCACCGCAACCTGCCAGAATGCGGTGTTCCTGACGGAACTCGCCGCCGAACATGGCTCAGCCGCCGCGTTCTTCGCCGACTACCCGGACAGCGATTTTATCGGGCTGTTGGACATCCTTAAGAAACGGGGCAGCCGCCTGGGCGGCGCCACCGGCGCGTTTTTCCTGCGCTTCATGGGCAAGCCGGCCTTCTTCTTAAACAAGGATGTGAACGCCGCCTTGATCCAGGCCGGTGTGGTCGACAAGGCGCCGACGTCGAAAAAGGCATTGGCCGCCGTGCAAGCCGCGTTCAACGACTGGCAGGCCCAAAGCGGCCGAAACCTCTCGGAAATCAGCCGCGTGCTGGCGCTCAGCGCCGACGGGTGACCGCAGACAAGGCCAGAACACCCCTACCCTGTTGTAATATATAGGCTAATAGCGTTTGTTCCGGCTGTTTCGGCGTGCCACACGCTGTTGCCCCGCCTAACGACATATTCCCAGCCACGACAACACGTTGCGCCACTCAGTGCGATTTAGTACGCCTCGTTACCACAAGCTCCGTGTCACACGTTTGGCGCACGAAAGCGATATGGATGGTGTATTTGTTGCTGATTTGCTCAAACGTCGACGCTGGATTTATCAGCATGCCAAATACCTCCCAAACTCCAAGGATTTTGATACGGGGTTATGGAAGGCTAAGCCCTTGATATCATGTAGAGCTGTAGCTTAAGCCAAAAATCCACCGTTTGTGAGAGCTACTTCTGCGAGCAAATCTCATTTTCAGCAGATCGGAGGTAACGTCCGCTTCCAATTAATGCAGACGGGAGAACGGCGCGACTGGTTCGGCGGTTGTTGACCCGACTCGGACATTTCCCTATTCCGGCGCGCCAGCTTTGCGGAGACCGCGCAGGTAAAACTGCATCGCTGAGGGGACATATGGCAGGTGAGTCTGAACCGATGCTGCAATTGAGAATTTTGGCGCAATTTTGAGCAGCGTTGCTATCTGGCGCTCTGCATCGGCTTGGCGCCCGAGCTCTGCGTAAGTCGGAATCAAATACATGCCGCAGGCACGAAACTTCGGCGCGCGTGCTGCACAGGTTTCAAGTTGAGATAAGGCCTTTTTGTACTGTTGGGAGAAATAATAGGCCCGCCCGAGGTAAAGGTTGTAGAGAGGCGAATAAAACGGGTCGAGGCGCATAGCCACGAACAGCAACTCGACCGCTTCCTCCGCCCGTCCGGCGAAAGTCAACGCGTCGGCTAGGAAGGCATAAGGGCGAGCACGGTTTGGGTTGAGCGCCACGGACCGTTCAATGGCGGCGACGGCTTCATCATGTTGTCTGCGGCGCAGAAATACTCTTCCCAGCAAAGCGTGAGATGTCGACGACAACGGATCAATTTCAATAGCTTTGCGTGCTGCAGCATACGCCCGCGCGAGCGATCTAGCGTCTTCCCACTGCAAAATGTATGCAAGGATAAATGTATCTCCAAATAGTGCGTGGGCGGGCGCGTAATCGGGATCAATGGAGATAGCTTTCTCCGCCAGCGCGCGTGCTTCTATGACAGTGTCTTTCCGGAACACCCTGTATTTTGCGCGGGCCCGAAGCACGTAGTCATAAGCCGAAAGGCTCTTTGGGCGTTTTAGTGACGCCTTGGCAAGATCGGCCTTGCCAATGTTCACTAGAAGCGTACCGGCAATTTCCCGGCTTACCTCGTCCTGAACGTCGAATAATTTGGCGGCCGGCTGGTCGTAGCGTTTCGCCCATACGTGAGTGCCGTCGGCAGCGTCGATCAGTTGTGCGGTAATCCGTATCGTTTCGCCGATCCGGCGCACCGATCCCTCGAGAACGTAACGAACCCCGAGTTCTTCGGCGACCTGCCGTATCTGCACTGCACGCCCTTTGTAGGTGAACGTGGAATTGCGGGCGATAACGAAGAGTTCTCTGGATTGTGCGACGTTCGTGATCAAGTCCTCGGTAAATCCGTCGGCGAAATATTCTTGCTCTGGATCGCCGGACAGGTTCGCGAACGGAAGGATCGCGATGGAGGGTTTATCCGGCAAAGGAATGGCGATCCTATCAGGCCGTGTCGGCGCCACCCGCTCGATCCAGGGCTGCCACCACCAAAGTCCACCGCCCCCAATCAGCGCGGCAGTCAATGTCGCGGCAATCGCGAGCCGTCGTTTATTTGACGCAAGACGGCTGGGAGCCTTCGCCGCCTTGCCATCTTGCAAAATCCGGAATGCTCTGACTGGCCGAGATATATTTTTGACCTCTACCTCGCCCAAATCTTCAAGTCCATAATTCAACTTGTCTCGGATCTGGTCCCGGGCCGCTCGCGAGATACAGATGCCGCCGGGATCGGCTAACCCCTCAAGCCGCGCCGCAACGTTTACGCCATCGCCAAACACATCGTCGTTCTGAACGATCACGTCGCCGACGTTTATGCCGATGCGGAACTCAATTTTTCGATTGTCGGGAACATCGGCATTGCGTTCGGTCATTCCCTTCTGGAAGGCAACCGCACAGTGCACGGCATCAACAACGCTTGAATATTCGACGAGGAGACCGTCGCCCGTCGTTTTGACGATCCGGCCGTTATGTTCGGAGATGAGCGGTTCGATAAGTTCTGTTAGGTGAGAATTGAGTGCACTGAGCGTGCCTTCTTCATCCTCGCCCATCAGACGGGAATAACCCACCACATCTGCGGCAAATATTGCGACGAGACGGCGCTCCACCGATGCGATCCCCTTTCGCGGAGAATCTTAGACTCTTGGATTAAAAAAGCTAGATGGCTTGATGGCGGTTATTGGCAGATTTTGTTCTCTAACTCGGGGGCCTGATGTCAAGCTCTCCGTATTGCTCCTGCCGGGATCACTGTTCTCTCCGCAGTAGGGGCTGAGCCCTCTGCATTATGGCGTCGGAGGG
>Ga0315336_1003338_pt1 | contig 21646 bp, 14 predicted proteins | sample ASW5metaG_FD_204512 | JGI IMG/M metagenome (GOLD analysis project Ga0315336, IMG submission 204512) | Ammonia-oxidizing marine archaeal communities from Monterey Bay, California, United States - ASW #5 | ecosystem: Environmental > Aquatic > Marine > Intertidal zone | place: USA: California... | reverse complement strand
CCGTTTGCAATCGCAGACGCCACGACGCTAACCGAGGCTGGGTATGTTGGCGAAGATGTAGAAAATCTCTTACTCAAATTATTGCAGGCAGCGGATTTTGATTTAGACGCAGCGCAACGCGGTATTATTTATATCGATGAGATTGATAAGATTGGCCGAACTTCCCAGAACGTTTCGATTACTCGAGATGTTTCTGGCGAAGGCGTGCAGCAATCCTTGCTAAAAATGCTTGAAGGCGTTGTTGCAAATGTTCCACCACAAGGTGGGCGAAAGCACCCTGAACAACAATATATTCAAATGGACACTTCAAACATCCTCTTTATCTGCGGCGGATCATTCGATGGCATTTGTGACATCATTGCAAAACGTATTGGAAAGTCACGAATCGGTTTTGGCGGTGCGACTGGTCAAGAGCTCGAAGAACATGAAAAACAAACAGAACTCCTCAACCAAGTGACAACCGAAGACATTTTACACTTTGGACTTATCCCAGAGTTACTTGGGCGTTTACCAATTGTGACTCCACTCATGCCATTGACGGAAGCTGCGATGGTTCGGATTTTGACCGAACCTCGGAATGCAATCGTGAAGCAATATCAGCACCTCTTTACCCTCGAATCAGCAACGTTAGAATTTACGAACGATGCGTTGCATTTGATTGCAAAAAGAGCGATGGAACATGGGACTGGTGCTCGGGCAGTGAGAGCTGTCATCGATAACTTTATGATTGACGTGATGTACGACCTTCCAGATCGTGATAATCAAGATGTTGTTTATCTTGTCGATGCGAAGGATATTGAAGCTGGTCTCTCACTTGATGCGATGCTACAACCGAAGAAAGCCGGTAAAGAATCAGCGTGAATTCACTGTTTTTTTAAAAGCTAAGGCAAGACCAGGCTGATTTTGACGAAATAACCCCTTTTTGCATAAAATGCTCCAGAATGGTATAATCATCAATTCGCCTTAATTGGCTCAAGGAGACGATCAATGCCACGTGTATGTTTTTTTACTGGACGCAAAACTAAAGTCGGTCGCAAGATTCGCTATCGCGGTAAACCCAAGTACCAAGGTGGTATCGGTTTGAAGATCACAGCGAACGACAAACGGCGCTTTAAGCCGAATTTACACAATGTTCGTGCAATTGTCGATGGTAAACCTGTACGTATAAAGGTTTCCACTAAAGCAATAAAACAAGGGCTAGTCGTCAAACCTCTTAAACGTAAATACGGTTATACACGTCAGCAAAAATTACTCGCAGCGAGTTAATCCGGTACTTTTCTCGAAATTACACTCTGGAAGTGGCAATAATTCAAAAAATTAACTAAAAAATCCACTTTTTTTGTGGAAACGTCCGAAAAAACAACGCATTAAGTTGACTGCACGCGTTCTTCGCGTACTCTTAATGAGATTAGATAGACGGCACCATAGCACGGCCAAACGGGACAAATCACCCCTATTCAACATAGCAAGTGATTGTCCAAACTCTTCAACCCGTGACCATCGCCAACAATTACATAGAAATCGGTATGTGTCGTATTTGAGCGCTCTGTTTAAGTGTGCTGTATGTAAGGGAAAACGATTTGCAAGGATGCACATCGTGCTAAGGAATGAACATCGGAAACCAGACAGGAATGAGTGACAGATCAGATAAAGAGAGAGTGCGCGAGGCAGTAGACCTTGTTGCACTTATTTCTGAGTTTGTCCCATTGGATCAAAAAGGCCGAGAGTGGGTAGGGATTTGCCCTTTTCATGATGACCATAAGCCTTCAATGCGAGTTGTGACACATAAGGAACAACCGTTTTACAAGTGCTTTTCTTGTGGGGCGAGCGGTGATTGTTTTGAGTTTGTTAAAAACTATTTGAAAAAAGATTTTGGCGAAGCGCTCCGTTTTCTTGCCGAACGACATGGGATTGAACTCACGGGAAGTAGGAACGAAGAAGGCCTTTCATCAAGAAGTAAAATGAGCCGAGCGATGCAATGGGCTTCAGCACTCTATGTTGACGCCCTTTCGTCAACTCCAGAGGGTGCAAATGCAACTGAGCAACTGCATGCCCGAGGTTTTACAGACGAGACGATTAAACAGTTTTCTATTGGAGTTGCGCCAGACTCTTGGTCATTTCTTACAGAAAAGTTGCAAGGAAATACAGAACGTCTTGAGACGGGTCTTGAAGCGGGGTTGCTTAAAAAGAATGAAGAGAAGAATAGAGTGTATGACGCATTTCGTCACCGAATTATGTTTCCCATTCTTGATGAAACTAGTGGCACGATTGCATTTGGTGGCCGTCGCTTGAACGAAGAAGATGAACCAAAATACATCAATAGTCCAGAGAGCGTGCTCTTTCACAAATCAAAAACCTTATATGGGTACTCGCATGCTCGGACAACTATTCGGAACGAAAAGAAAGCCATCGTGGTAGAAGGATACACCGACGTCATTGCTTGCCATCAAGCTGGAATTACTAATGTTGTAGCAACCTTGGGTACTGCATTGACCTCTGAACATGCGGACAAATTATCACGAGTTTGCAACGAAGTGGTTTTACTTTTCGACGGTGATAACGCAGGACAACTCGCTGCAGATAGAGCCGTTGAAGTTTTCTTTCAAAAGAATATCGATGTGCAAATTTCTGTTTTGCCAGATGGCAAAGATCCAGCAGATCTTGCTTCTGAACTTGAGGAGTTCAACCAATGCATTGACACCGCAGTTGATGCGTTGACGTTTAAATTTAATCGACTCGAGTCAAGTCTGCAGAATGAAACAACAATTTCGGGCAAATCTTCACTCATTGATTCTTTTCTCAACGAGTTAACTCGCCTTGGAGTAGAAAAACTTGTCAGTACTCGGAAGTCTTATGTTTACGAAAGAATTGCGACCCTGCTTTCGATTCCGATGGCAGATGTCGGCAAGGAACTACGTTCAAGACGCCCTGCCACTTCTCAGGTAGCGAAAACGGAATCGGTGAGCGAGCCAGTTATTCAAACATCCAGCATTTCAAAAGCAAGGCGGATCGCAGAACATGAGCTTTTGTCAATTTTGTTGTTTGACCCAACCGAATCATCTGCGGCTTTACGTGAAAATGGCTCAGGTATTACCGTCGAAAGTTTTCTCGATCCAATTGCTCAAAGAATTGCATTATATATTTTGCCAAAACTTCAAGCAGGAACATTATTTACAATGCCGGAGTTGATTACAGATTTAGACGATGAAAGCGAAAATGTAGCCACGTCTCTTTATTTTGAAGGGCAACGAATTTGCGAGACGTACGAAAGTGTTTTATACGCTTTCAAAATGACAATGAGTGCTTTTATCAATATCATCGAACAGCAAGCCATAGATGAGGCCGTAAAAGGCGTACAAAACGAAACGAATTCAGAAGATAAGGCAAAGGCGGCAGAAGAAGCGATTGAATCAATTCGTCGTCAGCAAGCAACGAGGAATGCATCGTAATGCGTGTTCGTTGTAAACAACAGAAACGCAACAGTCATGTTGCTTTACATACTTGTGATTACAAAGGAGATAAATCGTGACCACAACAGTAAAAACGGATAGAAAAACACAACTGCCAACCTTGCATCCGAGTATGGATGGGCTTTTAAGAGAAAGTACAGATCGAGGTTGGGTTTGTTATGAAGAAATTAATGCAGCATTGCCGGATGAATTTCTGTCACCAGAAAAGATAGATGAATTACTCGTCCTCATTAGCCGGTTGAATATCGAACTCATTGGTGAAGATTTTCGAATGCGAAGAGGCTGGGACCACTACTTTGTTCCGTTGCAAACGAATCTTAGGTTTAAAAGAGACACACCTTGGAAGGATAAAGCGCAAAAATTAGCTGAACTTGCCGAGGATGAAGGTAAAGACCCAAAGAATGCAGTTCACATCGATGCCGATGATGACCTTCTTGATGAAGAAGAAGCGCAAGCAGTCATCGCGCAAGCATTGGCAGAAGCGTCCTCTAGGCGAATTGACGATCCGATTCGAATGTATCTAACGCAAATGGGTAGCATTTCTTTGCTGACACGTGAAGAAGAGATACGCCTTGCAAAGATGATTGAATCAACACGTTTTGTCTTCCGTAGACTCGTACTCGAGTCAGATTATGCGGCAATCCAAGCGATTGAAATTTTAGATTTAGTTCATGATGGCAAATTGCCATTCGATCGAACAATGCGAATTTCAACTGCTGAAGAGAATGCAAAACAAAAAGTAGCAAGCCGTATTCCAGTGAATACTGCAACACTTCGACTTCTTTTAGGAGCGAATGAGGAAGATTGGGCACGCTGTGAAAACGGTGGATTAGACAAGAAGGAACTCGAAATCATTCGAGAACGAATGCAAGCGCGAAGGCGAAAACTTGCATCGTTCCTTGAAGAGTGTTGTTTGCGGACAGCGAAAATTCAACCGTTGCTTCGTAAGTTACAATCGATTTCGAAGAAATTTAAACAAATAGAGCGAGATCTTGAGAATGCAAAAAAGCCAAATAGCAATTTTGATCCTGATGACATTACAGTCATGGAAGAAGAATTGTCAGGGCTAAGAAGTTTAATCTTAGAATCGCCTGAACAACTAAACGCACGCTTGAAAAAGATTGATGTCGTGTTTGAAGAGTACGACCAAGCGAAGCGTGATTTGTCTGGTGGAAACCTTCGATTAGTTGTCTCGATTGCGAAGAAATATAGGAATCGCGGTTTGCCTTTCCTAGACATCATCCAAGAAGGTAACACTGGCCTGATGCGTGCTGTTGATAAGTACGAATATCGTCGTGGATACAAATTTTCAACCTATGCGACTTGGTGGATTCGCCAAGCAATCACGAGAGCAATCGCAGACCACGCTCGTACGATTCGAGTCCCTGTTCATATGATTGAAACAATGTCCAAACTTCGTGGAATTCAAAAAAGATTACTCCAAGAAATCGGACGAGAGCCAACACTTGAAGAAATCGCAGAAGCTGCTGATATGACACATGAAGAAACGAAGCGTGTCATGAAAATTTCACGGCATCCAATTAGTCTTGATCGACCTGTTGGCGAATCGGAAGATTCGCAGTTTGGTGATTTCATTGAAGATGAAAGGCAGAAGCCACCTTCAGAAACTGCCACAAGTGAAATGCTTCGGTCTCGGATTAACGACGTCTTAAAAACACTAACTTATCGAGAAAGAGAAATTCTGAAATTACGATATGGTGTTGGTGATGGATATACATATACACTCGAGGAAGTTGGTCGAATCTTTAAGGTTACACGTGAACGTGTTCGACAAGTTGAATCAAAAGCCATTCGTAAACTTCAGCACCCAGTTCGAAAACGTCGATTATCGAGTTTCATCGATCAAGTTGAAGAGAACGATGAATAATACATTAGGTCGCATCGTTGATTTGTGTCAGTAGCGAATCAATGTGCGACTTATCAGTTGTAATGATCCATCCAGTTTGATTTTCTAGCGCCACCGCTTCGATGGCATCGATATTTGCGTTTAATTTTGCAACTGTTTCGAGTACCCGAATAAAATCCCCGCCATGGTCCCGTGTATTCACATGAATAACCGTTTCTTCACAGGGTTTCAGTTCAGCGGATTTCGCGAAATCTCGAAACTGAGCATCACGTTCAGGGATACAACGCATCGTAGAAGTTTGATTCTCGTTGCTGCGAGCCCATAAGGATAGGAGCGTGATATCTGCAGCGCGGAGGCGATTTGCTAACGCGAGCAAAACTCCTGGCTCATCGGAAAGGGTAAAACAGAATTGAGTGCATGATTTTGCTATCGGCATACTGCTAGGTTACTCGCATTGACCCCATTGGGCAATGACAGCTAGAAGATCGCCAGTATCAATAACACCAGAGCCATCGATATCGCCATTTCCACCTTGAGTTCCCCAATCGGCAACAATCTGGAGTAGGTCGATTACATCGACATTGCCATCGACGTTAAGATCAGCTGTGCAGGATGACTGACATGACGATTCGGTGCACGCAGTTGAAGCGCCAGACCAAGAGCCTGCGACTGCGGTGCAATCACTTTGTGTGAGATTTAAACACCAGTCAGCGCCACAGCACGCGCCAATAGGTTGGGGACATTCGGTAGTAGCGCATAGCGAATCATTTCCTTGGAAGGAACCAGAAAGTGCAACGCAATCTACATCTGACATTGGACCTGAGCATGAACCATCTTGTAAACAGCAAGCACCTTCAGGGAAGCAGATAGTTGTAGCGCATGTTGTGCCCTCTCCATGGTGGATACCACCGACAACTTGGCACGTTGTGAGATCAAACTCAACGCAGTTTCCTGTCGACTCAACACAACAAGCACCGGTGCCTGAACCACATGTAAATGTCGCGCACGTTGTTCCACTTCCCTGATACTCGCCTCCGAAAGCATCACATTGATCAGGGGTAACATCTTGGCAACTGTTATCAGTAAAACAGCATGCCACGGGGTCAACGGTGCAATTTACGGGTGTGTAACTTGCTCGCAAAATCCAATCACCACTTGGGGTACAGAGTGTGGGGAATTCTAAAAATGTAAACCAACCAGATCCACAGATGCAAAGTGAGCCACTTATTGCGTTAATCCAATTCTGCGATGAGTAATCTAACCCGTCAGTATCTGTACATGGGAATGCATTGCTAGTAGTTGAAGGAGACGAAAGGCATGGATTTCCAGGCGCGTTGTGTTGTACAACTTTGAAGGCAATTGAGAAAGCATTCATTCCACTGTTGTTATAGACATAGATTTGTTCAGGGTCTTCCTCATCGACGGTAAGCGAGATGATCATTCCTGCTGTCCCAGGAGGCATGACGAGGTGAGGCAAAATGATTCCATCACTTGCAAATGAAGCGACTTGTATTCCATCATCAGGAGTTCCATCCCAAATAGTAGCCGACCAATGGGTAGTAGTCTGTTGAGTTGTTTGTACTGTGGCGAATAATGCTTCTAAAAGATCAACACGAATGGGGAATAAATCTGGTGAGAGATAGTAGGTCGCGCCCAACGACTCACCTTGAGCGAAGCCTGCTTGAAGGATGTATTGTCCATCACCAAAATCACTCTCCGTGAGCGAAACTTGAACACTTGGACATGCACCTCTTTGTTGGCCACGTGGATTTGCGTTACCCATTTCGATTGGTTGAAAAGCTGAATCAAGTGTTAATGGTTGCTGTAATTTGACAGGTATAGGGTCTAGACGCGACCCTTCTTCTGCATGGACGGTAAGTAGTTGTGTTGAAATTGTAATGCTACAAATCGCAGCAAGGGAAGTTAATCGCATGGCATCCTTTGGTAGAGAGAACTCCCGCTACCTATCATTACTCTAATCATGCGTTCATTCGCATGAAAAGTCAATAAAATTCTGCGATTATGTTAGTAATGCCTTCTCCATCGCATTTATAAGGGTTTGAGAATCAGGTAATCGCCCCGAACCTTCTGCTCTACACGCTTGCCACCCCTCTTCCGGTGCTAGAAGAGTGAATCCATCATCGGAAGCTAACTTTATATTTCGTTGAGTTGATGGCTGTGCAAGCATTGTGACATTCATTGAAGGGGCGAGTAGTACTGGAGTGTTAGTCCGATCAATTGCTGAACACACAAGAGAAACAGGGTCATCAGTGAACCCGTGGGTGACTTTAGCGAGCATATCCATAGTGCACGGTGCGATGAGCATAAGGTCTGCTCTCTTTGCAATCTTGATGTGTTGAGGGCTGTGTCCATCCACGTGCTTCCATTGATTATCAAAAACAGGCCTACCTGAAAGAGATTCAAGTGATAAAGGTGTAATAAATCGGGTTGCAGCTTCAGTCATGAGAACATCGACAATCACCCCAGATTGAACAAGGGTGCTTACAACATCTGCAACTTTATAACTCGCAATACCCCCGCTCAGACCAACGATGATTCGTTTACCATCTAGGCTCGAATTTTGATTCGGCATGGATTAGGACTCTACTGGATATTCCATTTCATAGCCAGAATCAGAGTAATCAGCAGTGATTTTGTTTTCCATAATCTCAGCAATGACAACTTCAATATCTGTGCGTCCGTTTCGTTCAACGAGAGGCCTCGCGCCATCTATGATAAGTTCACGTAGTCGATGTTGAATAAGTGCAGTTAACTTAAAGCGGCCACCGCACTTACGTACTATTTCATCACTTCGAAGGGCTTCAATCATTGATTTTATCTCCTAGTAGGCCTTTGCTGAGTTCAAAACAGTCCTCCTCAGAAGGACGAATTGGTGATTATAACGGATAAGTACCATGATGTCAGGATAAACCTGATGCTTTGAGTGGTACAATCTCCGATTCACTCTCTTTGGAATTCTATTGAGAAAGACATGCAACGGCTCATTACACCACATCTTCGAAAAATAGCGCTCCGCCTAGGCTTTGAGCGAGATTGGTACCTTTACTGTGTTGCAGCGGTCATTGGGTTGTTTATGGGGCTTGCTGCAGTCGCATTTATTTGGCCACTCAGGCAAAGTGAATTTATCGCAGAGCAGTTGCATGGATCACAGAATCTTTGGATATTGGTGTTGCTTGGGCCTGCAGTTGGTGGACTGATTACGGGCGTTCTAATTCTCCTTTTGAGTAATGAAGGTGTGGGGCCAGGTGTAACTTCAGTGATTTACGCTGTTCAACGGCGCAAGGGGAAAATGAGTTGGAAAATAGGGTTACGTAAGTGGCTCGCTTCAACAGCCACAATTGGCTCTGGTGGTTCAGCAGGTGCTGAGGGGCCAATCGTAACGATTGGCGCTGTCGTCGGGTCAAACGTTGCCCGCATCCTTGGAACAGGTTCTCAACACACCGGGACTCTTCTAGGGTGTGGAGCTGCTGCTGGACTCGCGTCTGTTTTTAATGCGCCAATTGCGGGAATTTTCTTTGTGATGGAATTGTTACTGCGCGACTTTTCCCTTAAAACGTTTACTCCAATTGTTATTGCAGCTGTAGTTTCATCCGCGACAACACAAGGGATTTTAGGTGATGCCGCCTTGTTTGATGTCGGGGAGGGTTTTGTTCAAAATGATTTGGCGTTCAACGTCATTCAAATTCCAACCTTCTTGCTATTAGGATTTGTATGTGGCATGATTGGCGCGGTATTCGTTAAAGCCCTTGACTATTCTGAAAAGTTTTTCATCGCTACGAGGTTGCCAATTGTGGCAAGACCACTACTCGGAGCTTTGCTACTTGGTCTTATAGGATTTGGAGTTTTATGGTACACCCAAGGCGACCACGTTCCACTTTTTTATGGAAACGGGTATCCCTCCGTTAAATCCTTGTTGGACCCTCAAGCATATTTTATGTCAGGGTCCCATGAAGTATTGCGAGAGGCGGGACCTCTGCTCTTGGGTTTAGCAGGACTTGCTTTCATTAAACTGATTGCCACAAGTATTACAGTTGGTTCTGGTGGTGCAGGAGGGTTGTTTGCACCATCCTTGTTGATTGGCGCTGCAACGGGCGGATTTGTAGGATACACGGTACATGCCTTGGGTTGGTTCCCTGGCACATCCCCAGCGTTTTTCGCACTTGTTGGGATGGCAGCAATGGTTGCTGCAACAACCCACGCCCCCTTAACAGCAATTCTCATTGTTTATGAAGTGACTCAGAGTTATGAACTCATTCTTCCATTGATGTTTGCAGCAGTTGTAAGTACCGTAGTTTCAAGATTCGTCTCTAAAGATAGTGTCTACACCTCTAAACTTTCTCGAATGGGAGTTCGAATGGGAGCAATGAGTGACCTAACTATATTGCGAAGATTAACTCCTGAAGACGTTACTATCGATAAGGCGGTGATTGTAAAAAGAACCGGATCCGCGAACCAACTTGTTGAACTTATGGAGAATGAGGGGGCGTCAGATTTTGTTGTTGTCGATGATCACGATTCATATTGTGGAATGGTTACTTCTGAAGATCTCAGGGCGGCACTTGTCTACCGCGAAGCAATTCCACTACTCCAAGTTTCTGAATTACAACGATCAGACTTGCCAACCATCACTAATGAAGAATCACTTGATATCGTTCTTGATAAATTTTCAAGGTCAGATGTTCAGTCGCTCGTACTGTTGAACAGTGTTGGAGAAATCGAAGGTATGTTAACACGCTCTCAATTGATGAAACGGTACCAAGTCGCTCTTGATGAGGATTCACATTAGTGCAGCAAAAGTTTACGAAGAAATCCGAATTTGAGTTGCTCTACGCAACGGGGTCAAAAAGAACAGTGGGCCCCCTTCTCATTCATACCTTAGCGAATACGTGCAATTATTCAAGGCTTGGATTATCTGTTCCAAAACGTGTTGGCAACGCTGTGAAGAGAAATCAAATCAAGCGGTTATGCCGGGAAGCGTTTAGGTTAACGCAGCATGATTTTCCAAGTAGTGTAGATATTCTTATCACTGTGCGACCCCATGCGGCATTAACTTTACTTGAGTATCAAAAGTTACTCTTGAACGGGTTGAAGTGATGCGGTCTCTCTTTTTATTCCCAAAATATGGTTGTATTTTGTTTGTACGACTCTATCAAGTGACTCTTCGTCCGATTATGGGTGGGCATTGTCGCTTTCAACCCACGTGCTCAGAATACGCAATTGAGGCTTTACACAAATATGGTGCTTGCAAAGGGAGCGTGAAATCAATCTGGCGCATTGTTCGCTGTAATCCACTTGGTGGTTGTGGACAGGACCCGCCTTGATGTCACTGTGGTTACTTGCGGTCAACAGTATTAGATGGATTGTTTTCAGCAGCCGCCGCTTTAGCATCCGCAGCTTCTTTTGCCATCTGCTGTCTCCACGCTTGCAGACCGGGCGGTTCAGGGAACGCTTCATTGAATGTACGAATACGACTAAGTGGGTGCCGTTCGTATTGCGTTTGAAGCCTAGGCAAAATTCGATCATACACCCGAGGTCTAAGGCCTTGTTGAAGTCGATCGACTCCTCCCCAGATAGCCATGCGCTCTTCGATAGAAATAGTTGGATCTGTCATCAATTGTTCAAACGTGATTTGAGCACTTGATTCAAGTGCCCCAATGATATCTTTGATTCGTCCAGTACCAAACTTCGTTGTGTAGTCGTTGTACTCGTTATCCTTAAATGCTGTTGTAACTTGTTGAGCAAACTTGAGGGCTTCGTTGAAGACCTCAGGATTATTTTGACCAACTCCAACTCTGAAGGCATACCTAAGAGCTGAAGTTACGTCACTAATTGCAACCGCTGGAAGTCGTTCGTACATTCCCTCAGTTTCATTTTTTACCCAAACATCAAGGGGCACTTTGTAAGCATTGTTAGGGGGCGTTGCGCCAGTGCCAAACAGGTCATCGAGTTGATCAAGAATTGACTGTGCACGTTCAGTTTCGCCTTGACGGTACCATTCACGAACTGCGGAACCTAAAAAGTTTCGTAAGAATGTTGTAAAAGTGTCACTTCCTGCTCCCCGCACAAAAAAGTGCTTTTTGTATAACTCATTCCAAAGACCTTCACGACTGTCGTCTCCTATGACAGAGTCGATGAATCGAGGGTCTGGAAACCTGCCTGGAACTTCTTGCGAAAAAGGATCGTAAGTAATTCGACCTGTTCTCGCCAAACTTTGAAGGGCTTGCAGTTGAATTCGATCAATATTCATTACTTTATAAATATCATCAGCGGCTAATCGGCCTCTGCCAACCTGTCCACCTCTTCTCGCCCAATAGAAAGCATGGGTCTGCGGGTGACGCCAATCTAATGGACCAGCGTCTCTCGTGTATTCATACATCAGTTGAGGATCCATGTTGTAATCGTCTTTGAGAACTTGTTTACGCAAGGTTGAAAGTAGAAGTTTCCATGCAGAAGCATACGCGGGGTTCAAATAGAGTTGTTCAAGTTGATTAAAGTATGGAGATTGAGTCCGAAGGGAATTTTGAAGCCCAATCTCACGAGCCACCATGGAATAATTAGTGATGGTTTCAAGTTGTGCAACTTGGTTGAGCAAGAGTTCTGGCGAAAGAGTCTGGGCACTTCCAATAAACTCAGAAAAATCCGTCTCGAGGATAGTGAGTAACTCTTGGACTTTTGGATTCATGGCTATGGCATCTCTTGTGGTTCTTGGAGCATCAGAAATTTCTTTCATCCATTCCGTTCGTTTCTGCCATGAGACGGGGGGCTCACTGAGTATATTGTGCCAACGTTCAGCAAATTTGCGTTTATAAAACAAATGTGCGTCATCAGAGTTCCCGTTTAGTTTGTGCATGAAGAAAAAGGCGAGTTCTTTATGAAGTACCAAGTCATCGGGGTTCGCTCGTAATGCTTTCTCTCTTAATAAGCGTATACCTTCATTCACCCATTCCCATCGCTCTTCGATGGTGTGTGTCATGACCGAAATGTTATATGCCATATTGTGTGCGTGGAATACCCACACTTGCGGGAAGCGTGGTTGTAATTTAGTAATCAGTTCCGCATCAGCCATGACCTCAAAATAGAGTCCATCTTGTTGCATTTGATGGATTTTAATCCAAAGGTAATCAACAAGAAGACCTCGAAGTGCACCGATGGACATGCCAACGGTATTAATCCAATCAGGGGCGCCATCGACGATATTGTTCGTATATCTAAGAGTGTTCTTTTCTGCTTCTTCAAGAATCGATGGCAACATAAAACCGCCAGTAGTTACACTTGCGATGGCAATCCCAGTTGCAATAAGTTGTTTCATTCGATCTTGGAGCATGATTTTTGTTAGGTTAAAAAACCTGTTCGCTTACCCTTTACCACTGTAAATTGCTAATTGTCGCTTTTTTAGAACGAAAGTGCCAACGAGGAGAGCCGCTCCTGACCAGATGAACCCAATCGTAATGAACCCTTTGAAAACAGTGCCCCAAGAAACAAGCATCCCGTTCACCAATTCATTTGTTGGTTGTTGAGTGCCGAACCCGTTTAAGCAAAAGACCATTGCGGAAGCAATTGCATGGACAGTATGTTCAAACGCCCACTGGACGGTTACGCCGATGTTACTAAAGTCAAAATCTGAAGTTGAAGGAGGAAAGTAATACTCAAGTGACTGCGATAGATAAGGAGAGAGCGTTGCACTTGCAAATACTGTTAACGTAATCATGCATGCAACGGGGAAACTTAAGAAAGTAGATGCGGCAATGGCAAGTGCAGCTAAGAATGAAAGTTTAATGAGTAACACGAGCACTGCTCGAAAGAAGTTGCTTTCAAAATTACCAACTCGATAGAGTAACTGAATTCCATCCTCATCGAATCGCATTGTGCCCAAGTAATAAAAATCAGGTCCGGGTTCTAGTAAATTGTAAATGGTGATTGCAAGTTCGCCATTGTCATCAATCAAGTAGGCAGGCACCATGGTGACATGTGTCATTGTTGGTACATACGTGACCTTATGTCTTGTTGTAGGATCTCCATTAAAGACGAAACCCGCCTCATATGTTTCTTGTTCGTCTGAAGTTCCTGTATAGAATTTGTACCTGAACGTGAGTGGCGTTCCAAGTTTTTTTGCACTCTTTAGACCTTTAAAAGTATAAGTGCGAGAGTATGTCGCGCCGTTTTCGTTTGCTGGGATCGCCCTTTGTGTTTCATTAAATTCAACTTGAACTTCATCTCGTAACTTTTGCCTGAGCAATACTTGAATATTTTCTACGTCTCTCAACTCACTGTCTGCTTCAATAAGCTCTTCAACGCGAGCAGAAATTTGCTCATTTGTAAGTGTTTCATAAACTGGTAATGCTACGTTTCTAGCAGTGAGAATCTCTTCTTCTACTGCTAAACGATCAAGTTCACCCTGCAATCCTTCAGCAACCGGAGCAGTTCTCATGTATTGCAAGTACATAAAAATCGAAAGTCCCGCGATAGTAAGAATTGCAAAGTTCAACGAAACAATGCCGAGCCATTTTCCAAAAAGGTAACCGATTTTACTGACCGGTTTAGTTAGTACTTGCCAGATTTGACGGTCGCGTATTTCAAATGCAACAGTCGCGCACCCTAGAAAAACAGTAAGGAGAGCAGCAATGCCAAAAGTTGTGCCAAGGCTTCTACTTAACATTGTTTGGACTTGGTGGCGAAGTGGAGATTCAGAATCTAGCATGATTGGAATGAGAGGCAAGGTAACGAGGAGGATTGTTAAAAATGCGATTGACATTTTCGTTCTTGTCGCCTCTAGAAGAACGCCCCTCGCTATAGCTGGTACTTGCCGCGGTGATCTGAAGAGAAACTTAAATATTTGCAATAGGAGATGGTAGCTGTACCCAAGGATACACATACCAACAAGGACAAGGGAGAGGTTGGGGAGTCCTAGTGCTCTGAATAAAAACCAACTCGTTGTTCCAAGAACAACCGAGTAGAAAAATGGCAGGAACAATTCTAGCCAAACAGACATCAAACACAAGGCTAATGCAAGTACTCCGCCAATCCAGATTAAATTAGGGTCCCGCAAGAGCCATGTTGGTATCCATCTGGGAATGGAGTTACTGATAAGCAACGAGGTCGCATCTGCGGGATTAACGAGCATGTTGTTATCATCGAGGATCTGGAATCCTTTTAGACGAATGTCGCCAATCTGCTCACCATTAATCTCAATAAAACCAGTTTCTTCAATTTGTTCAGCAACGATTCTTGAATCCGGCCCAGTAAGGACCGCGAAGATTTCGCCGCGGTTTTCATACAAAGTATATGTAGCAAGAAGGGTTGGAATTAAAATCGAAAGTACTACTAGAGAGAGCACTGCTGAAAGAAGTATTCTGCTACTTCTCTTTTGTTGCCAAAGTTGCAATTTGCGGTGAAGAGTAAGGAGAAAAGTCACTGGCTGTCCTGTGGATGTTCATCCTCTTGTTCTGGAAGTAAAGAATCAATAACAGCGCCATCGGTTTGATTCGATACTTCTTGTTCCTTGGCTGCTTCTTTTGATTTTGTTGTTACCTCTTCAGTACTGAGAAGTGTATCGAGAACCACCTTTTCTATTTCTGGATCTGGTTGAACCTCTGTTGGCTCAACTGAAGCGACAGCTGAGGGAGTTTCATTATCGATGAGTTTATCGATGAGAAGGTCACCTTCCTCATTACCTTTAAGGAATGGAGCAGTGCTTCCGCCTTTGACGCCACTTGTTTCAACTTTTGCTTGTCGTGCACGATCAACAATTTGAATAAAGAAAGTTTCTAGATTTTCTCTTGGCTGTTGAACAGATTCAATGGCTGTGCCCTCTTCGGCTTGAAGGATCTTGTCTATCTTTGCTATTGTTCCATCATTGTGAATTCGAGGAATGCGAATAATTGTGTGCTCAGTATCAACGAGGAGTTCGTCTGCCGTTCCTTCTGCATGAATTTTTCCGCCGTAAAGGATTGTCATACGATCACACACGTCTTCAACATCTGAAAGTAGATGGGAACTGAGCAAAATTGTTTTTCCGCGACGTTTTAACTCAGTAAGGAGATCCTTGACTTGTCTAGTGCCAATCGGGTCAAGGCCACTTGTCGGTTCGTCAAGTATGAGAAACTCGGGGTCATTGATAAGGGCTTGGGCAAGACCGATTCTTCGCATCATTCCTTTAGAGAATTCACCTACGTGGCGATGGGCAACTTGAGTGAGACCGACCATGTCGAGTAACTCTTCTGATCGGCGTTTTCGTATTTTTCTTGTAATTCCATAGAGCCTACCGTAGTAATCAAGAGTCTCATGGCAGTTTAAGTAAGGATAAAGATATGATTCTTCTGGTAAGAAACCAATGAAGCGTTTGACCGAAACATCGTGGGGTTCACGGCCAAATACCGTTAATCTTCCCTTTGTTTTATTAAGTAGACCTAGGATGAGTTTAATGGTGGTACTTTTACCAGAGCCATTGGGGCCAAGTAACCCGAACAACTCTCCTTTCTCAATCTGAAAGGTGATTCCATCAACGGCACTCGCCTTCGTCCGCATCCAGAAATCTCTAAAAATTTTCGTTAAGCCTACTGATTCAACAATCGTATTTGTTTTAGGGTGAGTCGGATTCATGAAAATGCCTTACTCTTGACGTCCCTGTACTACGCCACCTGTAATTGAAAGTTCTCTTGAAGGCCCTTCCATATCTATTTCGCGGGCTCGTAATATCCATGGGTTCATCATTGCTCCGTCCACCATACTCGCCGCTTCTCTGACTCGTAAATCATTTCTGTGACGAAGTTGAGCAATTGCATCTGAACCAGAAATTCCAAGCCGTATAGATTGAATATGTTTAGGGACGAAGATTGATTCTGCATCTGCATTACCTAACACTTTTGCATACATGTCTAGCCATCGACTTCGAATGACAAGTTCAGGATGCTTGCGGTATGTTGGAAGTAAACTTTGGAATCTTTTGTAATCTTGCCCTAGTGTTGTTTCAATTTGTGCTCTGTACCCTTCTGCAGCTACAATTCTATTGGCAACTTTGCCTGAGATTTCGTTCGATTGAAGCATCTTGGTAATTTCAGCAAGAGCGTTTTGCATCGATTGAGTGTCATTTGCTTCTGCAGCTTTTTCATACTGATGAATGTAGGTTAATAGTTCGTCATAATTCCCGCCTGCAGCACCGATAAGTCTTTCATGGGCTTCTGCAGTCGCACGTTCAACATTTGTTTCCGCTTCAATTTTTGCGCTGTCGAAAGCAGCGTAAGATTTTTGAATATATAAGGGTGGTTCTGGTTCACTTGGAATTGAAACATCTGAAATTCGTATTCCACAATTTAACTGATTCAACAAATCCTGTGCTTCAATCCGAACAAGAGAGCGAAGTTCATCAAGTGGCTTGTCAAGAAGCTCCTCGAGTGTGAGTTCGCCAACAGTGTGGACGAGTGATTGCTCGAGAATTATTTCAACGACGTTGTTTGCAAAGGAATCTGGGACAGCAGTCGCAAATTGAATTGGATCAATAATCTCCCATTCTGCTTCAACCTCAACATGGGCGAGGTCTCCATCGCTTGTCAAGAGTGAACCATCACGGCCCGGAATCAAACCATCTCCAGATGAAGCTTTGCTAATTCGCTGGTCTGGGCTAAGGCGTGCGTCAATGCGGGGTTTAAATACTGACCCAATATCTGCCACTCGGTTTTGAGCATTATAAATTTCGAAACCACCAACAGGTGGTGGCCAATTCATTTGAAGACCGGGTGATAGTCCGTCATCGTCAACAATTGCGCCAAAGAACGTGCTGACACCAGTTTGTGAATCTTCAACAGTTCTGAAACCTGATACAAGATAAAGAACAACAAGAACAATCATTACACCTTGAAGAGCACGGAAGCTTAGTTGTAATGAATCGGCTAAGGAGCGATGGGCCGTTTCCATCGCATCTTTTAGCTCAAGGGATGAATTGGCATCCGTGTTTTGTACGACAAATTTTGCCGACGCCTCTCGGCGCTTGTCTTGTTCTGAGTTGTAATCTTGATCAGTCATTTGTTTGATTCAATATTTGAGTCAGCTGGTTGTGGAATATCATTTGAATTTGTGTTGTTTACTTCGAGCAAGTGCCAAGGCGCAATATCAGAATCAAGAATAAGTGTTGTGTTCTTCGAGAGTGCAGTTTCAACCGCGTCAAGCCACGCTAAGAAAATTGCAAGTTCTTCATCCTTGCCCATTTCTTGGAGATACTCTGCAGCTTGCGCTTCGCCCTCTGCACGGATGTCTTCAGCACGCTGAGAAGCAAACGCCATAATCTTGTCATGTTTTGCAAGAGCTTCTGCTCGAATGGCTTCTGCATCTGCTGTTCCCTTCGCTCTGCGTTGTTCTGCTAACGTATCTCGTCGTGCTTGCATTCTCTTTAACACGGCGGTGGTCGTTTTTGGAGGCAAGAGAAGGCGATTAATTCCAACAGAAATTGGAACAATACCTGTCTGTTTAATCGAACTCAATTTAGCGAGGATGTCATTTTCCGCTTTCGCAAGTTTATTCGTCTCGCCTGTTAGGTCGTCGAATGTGTACGAACTTAAAACTGTCAACGCATCGCTGAATTGGTTATTGATGGCACTTTTTGCAACATCCGTGGTTCCGTATGCTCGATAAAACTGAAGTGGGGACATCCCCTCACGTTCAACTTGCCAGAGTAAAAATGCCTTCACCACAATCTGTTGACCATCTGATGTTTGAAGCATTTCAAAAGGGGATTGATGAATTTTTATACGAGTGTCAAGAATTGCAACGGAGTCTGCAAAAAACGGAAGTCTAAAGTGTAGGCCTGCTTCGCGAACAATGCTTTTTTCTGAAGTTTCTCCGAATCGACTTTGTATGCCTACTTCATGAAAGGAAACGGTGTACGTCATGCTAAAAAGAAGCAAAATGAAGAGGATTACAAATCCAAGAACGATGACTATTGGGCGCCTCATATTATTGATCTCCTTCGCCGGTTCCAAGTGCATCGGCAAAATTTAACAATGGATTAATTTCTCGAAGTTCGACATCAACGTTCAACTGTTCCGGGTCAATGCCAATGACATATTTTCTGATTGAAGGCAAGTTCCTCGCAAGGACAGACATATACATCCGTTGCATGTAGAGTTTTGGCGCTGCTTGAAAAGCTGCCATTTGTCCATGCACTCGACTTGACCTTGACCAAGTATTCATGAGGGATGTCCAGCGGTTTACTCTCGCATTTCGAATTTGTGCGGAAGCTCTTCCATTGCCCTTCTCGATCAAGGAGAGAGCGATTTCTTCCAAGCGTTGAACGTTCCTTGTTTCATCAGTGAACTCCAATGTACTCTGCGATCTTCGTTGGGTATCAAGTAACCGCTGAGCACTGTTGAAATTTTCTACGGCTTGGATGACATCGGTCACCAAATCGGGGTTGCCTACAGTTCTTGTGAGGAGTGCCTGCCCATGCGCTGTTGCTGCAGAAATTAATCGAGCTTCCCCCTGCTTAGCGACGGACAATTCTTCGAAACTTCCTGCTGCGTCACCCGATGGTGCAATCAATGGTAAATCGATTGCAATGATCTCAACCCCGCTTTGTTGTAAATTCAACGCGGCCTGTATTTGTTGTTTTGCGATAGCAGAGATGTCACCACGTTCAGGACCAAGAACCTTATCGAGTTGTAGTGATTGAAAGAGCTCCGTTAACTCATTTTGGGCAACTGCAATAAGCGCAAGTTCACGATAGGTTTTCCGAGAACGGCGTTCAATATCATCGGAACCAAATTGAAGCCATTTAAGAAAGCCATCTTTAGAAATTCGGTATTGAATAATCGCTTGAAGATCAACAAGTGAAAGTAAGTCATCACTTATTGCTTCAGTTGAACCTCGTGAATCATTGACAATAAAAGGTAGTGGTCTTGTGACTGCGTGTTTATTGAAATCATCCGTCCATAAAACAACTCGGCGATCTTCCTTCCATACGAAAGTGAGCGGTAGGTGTCTGATTTGAGTGACATTTTCAACGATTGCACTCTCGATTGGCCAAGGTAACTTGAACATTGGGCCAGGCGAATGGACATCGCCAACAATTGCACCTTGGCGAATCCGAACAGCTTGCTCGGTAGGTTCGACGATGACAAGGGAACTCATCCCAAAAAGTACAACGATGCCTAATCCTAGAAGCCAAATCGCAGATCGGATAAAAAGTTGGTATCCCCATGAACTCGTAATATCAAAACCAAATTGATAATTTACCGCTTCATTAATTGATCGAACAAGCGAATCTGGTGATGCGAATAAACTCATTGACTTCGAGTCAAAAGCGGGTCTTGGTGCTTCGCCATGAAGCCTTGGTCGATATAAATTAAGTACAAAGTTAATGACAATTTCAGCCGCTACAGCAAGCATGAAAACGGGAATTGCCCAGCAAACAACACGGAGCACCTCGTCGTTATCGAAGAAACGAAAGAGCAATCCAACGGAAACGGCTAGGAGGATAATGGAATTACCAACCATCCATGCAGAACCTCCGCGTAAGTTCGCCCAAGCAGGGACTTTTGACATTCCCGAGATAAACCTTGAGTAGATAAAGCTCGTTAGGACAAATCCCATGGAAACAGCAAGCGCCCAACCGAGATATGAGGTGTGTTTGATGAAGGTTCGAGTTGCATCATCTTGGTGGTCAATGTGATTTAAGAAGCGGAGCAAAAAGATACCAATAACAATGAGCGCTGCCGCGATTGTCAGGCTGAAAATTGGCATAATCCAACGGTGAATCAGTTTTAACCGAGCCGCCGCTGGTCTGAGCGTATCGCTTGCTGTATCGAACATTGAGGTGTGCTCTTCACCCACAAGTTCAGATTCTTCTAGTGCCTCGAGCAGTTGCATTTTTTCTTGATAAAAGAGGATGATGAGTCCAAGCCAAACAAGAACACCAATCCATAGGAAGAAGGAAGCAAATACAAAGGCAGTACTACCAGAGAAAAGACCAAAGACAAGAAGTGTCGTTGCGATTGCAATTTGGAGTATTAGTCCCGTAAGGGCCGTTGTTGTGGCTCTTTGGCAAGCATGGTGGTCAACTCTCATACGTTCTAGATGTACCTCTTTTTACGCTCTCTTAAGGAAATGGGGTGAAAGGGAAACAGGGTTGATATGGCTAAATCTGTTAGGTATACGAACATTACTACAATGACGTTCGTCCAAGGTTCGGCAGATTATCATGATTTGGTCTACCCTGCCCTCTTTTAGTCGAAAAACCCCCTATGTTCAAACAGATCCTAACCATAGCCAGAAACACCTTTTTTGAGAGCATCAGGCAACCAATTGTCCTTGTTCTGATTCTTGCTGCAACCCTTCTTTTGTTACTTGCAAGCCCGCTTTCAGCGTTCACTATGGATAATGACCAACGGATGTTGATTGATATTGGTCTTGCGACTGTATTCATGATTGGAATGCTGCTTTCCATCTTCGTTGCAAGTACTGTGCTCGGTCAAGAAATTAGGAATAAAACGACTTTGACAATTGTTTCTAAGCCGATTGGGAGGCCACAATTCGTCATTGGGAAGTTTCTCGGGGCTGCTTGTGCGATTACGTTATCGACTATGTACGTCGCCTTTGTATTCCTCCTTGTCGATCAGCAAGACGTATTTCAAACAGTTCGAACCCCTGTGCATTTACCTGTCATTTTGTTTGGTTTTTTAAGTTTAGGTATTGGTACTGCAATCGCGATTTGGTGTAACTACTTTTATAGTTTTGTATTTTCGAGTACATGGATATGTGTGACTACCCCGCTTTTACTTCTCGCCTATTTACTTACATTAAATTTTGATCCGGATTTTTCGACCCACCCAATCTGGGTTGCATTCAAGCCAGAGATTTGGAAAGCAATTATTTCGATCCTCGTTTCAGTCTTACTTCTTGGGAGCGTTGCGATTGCGGTCTCTACACGGTTAAGTCAACTTGGTACTTTAATAGCGACCCTCTTGCTCTTTTTTGTTGGAATGATGTCGGATGCTTGGTTCGGTAAACCTGCGTACGAACTAGAGCAAGTCTGGACAGAACGCGCGGAGTTAGAAGGAAACGCAACAATCGTAGAACATGAACGAACGATGTTGAAAACAAACGGAGACACTGAAGTCGTACTTACTGAACGGTTAGTGCCAAAAGAAGGTGTCACATTATCAAGTTATGCTATTGGTTCTGAATATGCGACGTGGATTGGATGCAACATCGGTGGCGCTGTTATCCCTAATTTTCAAGTACTTTGGTTAACGGACGCTTTGACGCAAGAAAATGTCATCCCAAATAAATATCTGATTCG
>Ga0315336_1003337_pt1 | contig 21649 bp, 16 predicted proteins | sample ASW5metaG_FD_204512 | JGI IMG/M metagenome (GOLD analysis project Ga0315336, IMG submission 204512) | Ammonia-oxidizing marine archaeal communities from Monterey Bay, California, United States - ASW #5 | ecosystem: Environmental > Aquatic > Marine > Intertidal zone | place: USA: California... | reverse complement strand
GGATATGCCGCGGGGATTTGAGAATCTACTGCTTTAACTCCAGCCGGACCATAATCACTTAGTAATGTGCCTCCGACCATATTAGCAGGAGCAAATGTTTCCCCACCAGATGATAATACACCCATGCTACCTGTCATACTTGAAGGAGGTTTCATCGCAACTTTTTGAGGTGCTTGACCTATAGGACCAGTTCCAGGACCAGATTCAACGGGTGCTAAATCGTCTTTTTGTAAAGGTGATCCCAATTCATCATAATTTGAATAATTTTCAATATTATTTGAATTATCTACATATATCAAAAAAAACAACAATAGTAACAACGGAATACAGTAATTATCAGACTTCATTTATAGTATAGAATATATTTTTTTTAATACATTAAATCATTTAATTTCCAATATTCATATCCATTTGAATTAGGTAGAGGTCTACAAATTATAAAAGGTAATTTCTTTTGTTTAAATTCTTCTAATGCAATTGAATATGCTGTTGTTAAAGTATCAGTTAAAGGTATATAAATAATAGATCCATTTTCTATTTGTTGTGTTCTTTCTGATAATATTTTAGTTTTTTCATATTTTGTTAAACATGGATCCGTTATATTATCTTTAAAATTTTTATTATAAGTTGAATAGAAATCAATGGAATCTGGAACACCGTTTGAATGTATCATATTTATTTCATCTACTTCATCTATTTCGTCTCCACTTTGATAACCTTCATCTATAATATCTTCTTCGTCCATGTAATCTATACTATAGTTAATATATATTTAAATCAAATTTTAACTATAAATTATTCTTCCACTTATATCCACAATGATTACAGATATATAAATATTTCATATTAACTTCATCATATTTAATATACTTAATATCAATTTCCTCAGCATCACATAATTCATTCTTACATTTTATATTTTTATTATTCTTAATACTAGGTAAAGTTATATCATGAGTAATAAATGGGTTTGTATTAATAACATCACTTTTATCTATATTTACTTTTGTATTATTATTAACAGATAACACCTTAGAACCCATTTCTTTTTTATTACCACATGACCTGCAAACATAATTAATATTACTTGATTCTTGATTTATGTAGAGATAAAATAAATTATCGCATTTATCACAAAATTCTACGTCCATTGTATATGTGTAGTATATAATAATATTTTAAATCAAATTTTCTAATTTAAATAATTTATCTTTTATACATTCATAATTTTGCTTAATATGTATCCTGTATATCGACACATATAATTCCTCATCTAAATTTTGTTCATAGATTATTTCATTTAAAGTTGATATAATTTCATCTCTACAACACTTATAATGTTCTATAATTACACCTTTAAAACATAGATAGGGTAATGGTATATTAAATATATTTTTTAAAATTAAAGTTCTGTATGATTCATATAATACACATTGACTATAATTTTTGTGAATATCTAATTGTTTATTTGCATAACCAGGTTCATGATCTAATGGATTCATATCTAATAAAGATATAATTGATATCAATACACTACTTATATCCATAATAGTAGTCCAACCAGGACCCGACCATGTTCCTAAGATAGATAAACAAACTTTACCCAAATAATTATCTTTTGCACCCCCAGTATATAAATTAGGATGTATTCTTATAGATCCACGAGAAACATATGTTACGTGCGGAGGAGAATAAGGATAATTATGTGGAAATTTAATATTAAAAAATAAAATACCATTCTTATAAACACTATCTTTGGGTCCTATAATCATGGCAACGGCTTCTAACATATTTTCTTCATTAAATTCAACGTATATACCCATATCATTTAATTTTTGTTTTTCAATGGATTTTACATCTCTTTGTAAGATTCTTTTTAAGGCTGAATTAGACATACTTTATATGTATAAAATATCATATTTTTAAATCAATACAATTTGATTTTTCAAAAATAAATTATATCCATTTAAAATTCTAGTTATTTTAAATTTTACTAGGTAAATAGAGTTCAAATAATCATCTTGTAATACAAGATATAACTGTGCTGGTCTATAAGTAAATTTGATTTAAAATTAAAAATATAAGTATCCTATATTATGGGATTGACTGAATTTTTAGAACATTACAAAACAAATGATTCTAATAAAGTTTCACATACTCCTATAGGAGGTGGGTGTAGATGGGGAATCCCATCATCTGAATATAAACGATTCTATAAATTGATTAGAAAGGCACATGATAAAGGTGAACCAATTCCACCACTAACAGAAAAGATGGGTCAATGTCATCCCTTAGTCTTTGATTTTGATATGAAATATAAAGATGAACTTCTAGAAAGACCCTATTCTGTAACCTTTTTGAAACATCTATCTGAATTCTTATGGATTTGCATAGGTGAAGTCATTGATATAGATGATGAAAGTAGATATAATGATGTATATTTAATGGGTAAAAGTAAACCTTATCCGTGTACTAAACAAGGGTATAAGAGCAAAGATGGTATTCATATACTTTACCCTAAAATTGTTATTAATAGAGAAGTTTATAAATTACTATGTGAGTTAATCCAAGAAAAACAAGATACATTATTTCAATTATTTAGAGATCACTGTGAAATTTCACCTTCAAATTTAAATGATACTTTATTTGATGGAAAGTTTACACGATGGATGCCTTATTTATGTCACAAACAAGGCGAGGAACCGTATAAACTAGACTATGTTTTTATAATGGCGCAAGGTTCATCAGAACAAAAAAATCAAGCATTGGTTACTGGACCCACTAGTTTATATACAGATGAAAGACTTATGATTGAAATGAGTATGTTTCGACCTGATTTAGATGAAAATGTAGGATATACTGAGTATGTAGAAAATCAACTTAAAAGTAAAACTAGTAAAACCACTAATATGGAAGTTGAACAAGAAAATGATATATATACTGCTTATTATGTAGATAACAATAATATTATTAATCCTTATCAGATAGTCGAAGAAGAAGAATTAAAATTGATTACAAATATATGTGATTGTTTGAGTGCGGAACGTGCTTATGAATACGGTAAATGGTTAGACGTTGGTTTAGCACTTCATAATACTAATTCAGATAAATTTCTATCTGTATGGGAAAAATTTAGTCAAAAATATTCAAAATATAAAGATGGTTCATCAAAACGTAATTGTGCTCAAAAATGGGCGTCATTTAATTCTAATCATGGAGGGAGCAAACTTACACAGGGGTCCCTACGTTATTGGGCAAATCATGATGATCCAGAAAAATTTAATAAGGTGATGATTGAAAATTTAGGATTGAAAATTAAGAACAGTGTAGATAAAGGACCCGATGCTCATCATTTAATTGGATTAGTTATCCATAAATATTATCAGGGACAATTCCTATGTGTTGATATAGTAGATGATTGGTATTATTTTAATGGTGTTCGTTGGAAGAAAACATTAAAAGCAACTGAACTGAAAAAAAGAATTCATAATGAAATTTATAATATCTATCATGAATTTGCGAAAAAATATAAAGAAATTATGAATAATTCGGATGAAGATTCTCCACAACATAAAATTGCCAAAGAAAATCATGATCGTTGTACAACCTTTCAAAAGAAACTTCTTCAGGAAAACTATGTTATTACTGTGATAGGAGCATTAAAACATCTATTCTACAAAGAGGCCGTTGCAGAGGAATTTGATAGTAATCTCAATTTACTTGGACTACATAATGGTGTTATCGATCTAAAAGAATGGATCTTTAGGGAAGGCAGACCGGAAGATTATATTACGAAAACGACAGGTTTTGAACTACCTATTGGTAATTCTGAATTACCTATCCCCTTAGAAAACATTAATACACATCTATCTAAAACAGTAGCCAACTATGATAGATTTAAAGACGACTTAATGAGATTTATTGAACAAATCATACCTATTAAAGAAGTTAGACAATATACCCTAAGATTCCTATCTAAATGTTTATCCGGTGAAAACAGAGATGAAGGTTTCTATATTTGGACTGGTTCGGGAGGTAATGGTAAATCAAAATTGATTGAATTAGCACAATTAGTCTTAGGTGAATATGGATGTGGTCTACCTGTTTCTTTGATTACTAGTAAAAGATCATCTAGTAATAGTGCCACACCCGAGATGGAACGAACTAAAGGTATTCGTTTAGCAGTCATGCAAGAACCTGAAGCCAATGAATGTATTAACATTGGTTTAATGAAAGAACTAACGGGTAATGATAAGATTATTGCACGAGGTCTATACAAAGAACCTATTGAATTTATTCCTCAATTTAAAATGTTACTTATGTGTAATGATCTACCTAATATTCCCTCTAATGATGATGGTACGTGGAGACGTTTAGAGGTTGTTGATTTCATTGCTAGATTTATCGGTGAAGAAGATTATCATAAATTAGATGATTCAAAACACGTGTATAAAAGAGATAAAGAACTTCGTAATAAACTGCCTGCATGGAAATTAGTATTCTTAGGTATTCTACTTGAAGAATGGATGCAGTATGATAAAGAAGGTATTACTGTTCCTAAACAAGTCAATAACAAGACTAAATCTTACAGGAATGAAAATGATATTGTCGGTCAATGGATCAATCAATGTTGTGAAATTGGCGATAATGTGCCACAAGCAAATGGTTTAGAACAAGCACCTACATCCTTTGATAATCTATTCGAGGAGTACAAGGGATGGTGTCAAGAACAAGGTTACAAAGCACCTGATAAAAAGAAGACCAAAGATGATCTACTTAAATGGCAAGAGAAGACTAAATACGGGTTATCTATGGGTCAAAACATGAAGTCTGGACGTCCGAATGGATCTGTTAGAACTCCTTACTTAAATTTGAAGATGGTTGAAGATGAATAAATTTATCTTACTATTATCCTACATATAAATTTGATTTTACCTAATTTTTTATTATTATCAAAAACAACTCTCTACACTAATAAACGAAACTAACTTAAACACTAAACTTACTAACTAATAATAATATGGGTGGTTTCGGAAAGAATCAAAACAGTGGTCCTTATCATAATAATGGGTATAAACACGATCCCCATGTATCTCACCAAAAGTTTGAAGGATCTCAGGTCCATTATATCGGTTCGAATAAGTGTAAGCAAAAGATGAATATTCCTAATGGGACTAAGGGAACTGTCCTAGAAAAGAATAATCTCAAAAATAAACTACAAAAGACGCCTCGTTCTCTCCTCTGTGTTGACTTCGGTATCCATGGAGTTCGTTATGTCCGCAAGGAACTTCTTCAGTTTGTAGATACTAGCAAGGCGCGCAAGAAACCTACACATGAAGAAAAAGTAGAACGTGATAAAGAAAAGATACAGTTACAAGGAGAGTTAGATGAAAAGAAACAAGCGATCAAGGATAAGAAATATCAGAAAATTCTAGAGAACAGGAAGAAGATTAAGGATTTTAGGGAATGGCGTAAAGATTTCCTAGATGAGCATAGACTAGAACTCATTAATCATGTGTCAAGATTTCATGATGACAAAATGTATAAGAGGAAGAAGGAGAGACGTAAGAAGATTCTAGAAGAACTGGATGAACTAGATGAGCGTTATTCGAGTGAATATGTATACAAATCTCAATACATGCTTGACCATAAGACTAATGGTATTAAGGAAGAACAAGTTGAAAAGATGTATAACCTTCAAAAAATGAAGGATACACGTATTAGGAAATTTATTAAGCAGGAACTATTGTCTATTAAAGGTTTCTTTGATGATTCAAACAAAAACTATAAGGATATTATGCGAGTTGTTCATGATGGAAGTCGTCAATTTCTGATGGATATTGCTTCAAAGGAAGATTACAATAACTTCATGCATCATATGTATGAAAATCGCAATATGGTTGTAGTTGAAGATGAGGATGAAAAGGAGGATGAGAAGAAACAATTCACATATGATAAGAAGGGTTATAAGTATAAATCTCCTAAAATTCGTGAATATAAGGTAAATTCAAATATTAAGGCAACTGAATCTGATGAAATTAATCTTCTCCTGTGGGGTCTTTATCCGAAGGATGTATCTTATTAAGTAATTCATTCTTTAGTTTGTATTTGTCTATATGTAATTTAGTTGTATCATAACCTATTTGTATTAATTCTTTTTTTTTGTTTATTGGAATATCAAAATTAGTGAAATGAATATCTGTTTCATAAGTTATCGTATTTTGTTCCGGTAGATTGGAATAATCCATTGTATTTATTTTTAATAATGATAACATATATTTTATGATAGGTATAGATTCAAATAAACTATTTGATTCATCATTTTTTAATGTACCATTAATATTAAATCCTAAATAATTATCTTTAACTAACTCTACAGGATATCCACCAGTTAATCCACCATCAACATATTGACAGTTATTATAGGTAATCGGTCTAAAAAATATAGGGATAGCAGTTGTCATTTGTAAGAGTGTTAAAATAGATAGGTCTGGATCTGTCCTATAATTTATATATTCATTACATCCTTTCGTAACATTCACACATTTAACTGTTACTAAAATAGGATTTAATTCATATAATTCTTTAAGTGTCATATCATCTTTTTTATATTTTTCTTGTAATACACCTTTAATCAATGTAGGAACTAAATGATTATCAAATAATCCTAAATCTATGAGTAAGGAATGAATATCTAGATTATCTATGTCAATTAATTTAGAAAAATCTGCCTCTAAAACAGTTATTTCTTGAACTTGTAAATTAACTCCTAGTAGTAAATATAGAGATACTAATAATCCTATGGAACATGTAATGATATGTTGTATCCCTTGTAAATCCTTCGTAAGTATACCTGATTCATATAATGCTTTAAATATTCCGACATAGGTAGGGACTTTCGTAGAACATCCTCCTAAAATTAAAGTATCTATTTTCATTACTTATTGTTAAATACTAAAATTTTAAATATTGTTAAACATATATTATGTCAAGTCAATTAGATATCAATTCTTTATTTGAAACAACCAATCATAAACAATTGAGACGATTAGAAACATATGATAAAATCTTAAAACAATGTCATTGTAGGATTAAACATTATTCGAAACATGAAATGACAACTTGTTTTTTTGCTATCCCTGAATTTCTAATAGGAGTTCCTCTATATGATGTTCAAGAACTTAAAACATATATGATAAATAGTTTAGAGAAAAATGGTTTTAAATTAATGTATTTGGATCCCAATTGGTTAATGATCGATTGGACAGAAAAAAAGAAGTCTTTACAAAAAGTTAAGAAAGCAACTGATATAACTCAATCGACTGTTAAAAAAATACAGAATAACTATAAACCTATTGAAGAATATAAACCAACAGGATCTTTCGTCTACAATCAAAATTCGATGTCATCCTTAGAGGAGAAGACAAAACAAATCTTACATGTGGGGAAATTAAATATTTAAATGTCCCATTATCATCCTTTATTCTTAGAGATAAAATTTCTATGCATTACCAAAAAATGCGAGAGGGGACTGTGATATCAACATCTCCCCCATCATCACCACCATCAAATGATAATGTAAAAACTGGATCAATATATTCTGGATCCCGCATGGACGCTGAAGCGTTGACAATATCTGTCTTCACCTTTATAGTAACAGTTATTTCCATCGATGCATCAGTTTTGAGTTTCATACGGGATTCCTTAAAAGTCTCAATAAATGCGGTATATTTAGTTAAGGCACCACCCTTCATTATTTTTTTCTGTTTCTTAGATTTTACTTTATGTTTCTTCCTCCTGATAGTATGTTTCCTACGAATAGTATTTTTTCTTATTCTACTCATTTATAATATAACATAGAATTTTTTTGTTGATATCTTAGTAAGATTTCTTACCTAGTTGATACATTGTATCCAACATCAACAAATAAAAGATACCTGTAATGATATATAATAAGAGTTGATTGAATTGATCATCGGTTGTATTTGCAAATCCTTCAACAACACGATTCTTTAAATTATCATATTCACCCTTAGATATTTGAATTATATTATTGACTGGTCCAGATAGTTGATTGCTAACAGGATTGGATATAGAGTTCGCCATCATACCGTGTTGTTCTAAAATTTTATTGTTTGCTAACACAGTTTCATTAGTTCGTTCTACAGGGTTTTTTGTGTAGGTTTGATAAGGAGAAACATTATACCCATCATATCCTTGAATTAGAGAATTATCTGTCATAGGTTCGCTTTGCTTATATTTATATCTAGCATCTGCTAAATTTGTTGAAGGAGGAATTAATATTTGTGGATCAATAGATTCATCTAACATTTTTTGTTCATCTTTTTCAAGTCTCTTATCTTTTTTAGATTTCTTCTTTTTCCGGAAATCTGGTCCCCAGGCTTCTTCCAATGTACAATAAGACATCACTTATATATCTATAGAAAATAATTTAAATTAAAATATATATTCTTATTAATGGTATCCTCTATAAATGAATCTTTTGAATATCTTCAAATAAGATGTGATCAATTAGCAGAAAATAAATTATTCATTGGCATTGTTATGGTCATGGTGAATATTGGAGCAAGATTCATTATTGAAGAATTATCTGATAAACAAAGAGAAATAGCAAAAGGCGAAACCTTTCGTAAAATAGTCATCTTTTGTTCAGTCTTCCTAGCAACAAGAGATATTATGGTAGCATTAATTGTAACTATTGTATTTTTAGTTATAATGAATGAAGTTTTGACAGTAGAAAAAAAAGAAGAAAAAGAAGGTAAAGATGGTGATGATAAAGGAACTAAAGGAGCATCTTTCGCCAAACAAGAATTAGACAAACAAATAGACCAATTAAAATTGATTAAGGATTCACTTTAATTCGTAGAATGTAACTCTATAAATTCAATGTGATCCCACTTTTTCTATCAGTATCTCCACTAATCAATGATATATTATCTAAATCAGGTAATTTATCAGTATCTACATTCATAGTTTTAATAATATCATCTAAACCATCAGGTCCACTCATATCAGGTCTTTGAGGAGAGGGGGGACGTCTAGGTTGACCTCTTTGCTGCTGAGGCATACCTCTTTGTTGCGGACCACCCATGCCTTGCGGACCCATACCTCCAGGACCACCCATACCTCCAGGACCCATGCCTCTAGGTCCCATACCTCCAGGACCACTTGGTGGCATCATACCCATACCCCTCATCATCCCTGCCATCCCTGGTGGAGCACCTCCACCACCCGGAGCATTCATTGATCCTACTGCTGCACTAGCAAATTGTTTCATTAATTCAGGATTTTGTTTTAAGATATCATCCATACCAGGCAAGGATGACTTAAATAACGTGTTTTGTAAATGGAACATAAATGCCGAACTTCCTAAGGCAAAGACTAATCTAATTTCAGGAGCAATTTCTGAATCACCTCCTCCATATTTATCATATAATTCTTCAAATATTTCATCATAATCAAAAATACCTTCATTAACTGTTTCAGACCATCCATCTAAATTAATTGAAAAAGGATCAAACTTATTATTCATAAACTCTAATCCAGTGACTGCCGCCATTAGAACTTTTCTTTGAAATTTAATAGAATTATCAATCTCCCTCTGTTTCTTTAATTTTAAATATTCATTTCTCATTTCATCCAAAGGAGAATTCATATTATAATTCATGGTTGTGCGAATACCTTGTTCACCTAATTTCTTAAACTTATAAATGTAATCAATCTTTTCATTTTTAATTTCAGTAGCATTCATTCTATGTAAAGGTTTAAATTCATCTTGGGGAGAACTATTCATCATAAAATTATCTTCGGGTGGTTTAGATTCTACAGGTTCTTGAACATTCGTTGTTCCAAATAAATTAGTTTCTTCAGGTGGTTTTTGCCCAGATCCTAATATATCCATACCCATAGAATCAGTGACTCCTAATTGTGGTGAAGCAGGTTTCGCCATAGGAGAATTTAATGGACTAGATTTATTTGAATTATTATCAGAATGATCAGATAAAAAATCTATTGTCCCTGTAATACCTCCCGACTCACTAGAAATCCCTACTTTTTTAGTATCATTATTATCGATATTTAGTATTTGATCCATTTATTATCTGTAGAAAGATTTTAAAGAAATATATACGCAATCTTTTAAATTATTTTAAACTGATATAATTTCAGCAATATCTTGAGGCATTTCTTCAATTTTAGTATTATAAAAGGTTTGTAATTCACTTAAACTTTGTAAATCTCTATCTGTTACAAAGTTAATAGCAACTCCTTTACGACCATATCTCCCTGAGCGTCCGATCCTATGAATATAAGTTTCTTTTTCATGAGGTATATCATAATTAATAACTAGTGATAATTGCTGAACATCAATTCCTCTTGATAGTAGGTCTGTTGATAATAAAATACGAATATCACCTTGTCTGAATTGATTCATAATTTGTTCTCTTTCATTAGTCATTAGATTACCATGGATCATCCCAACTGGAAAATCATCTTTTAATAATTGATGATAGATATCTTGTAATCTATTTTTAGAATTAATATAAATAATACATTGGGCAATATTAATTGTATTATAAATATCAGTTAATACATCATATTTCCAATTATGATGTTTAACATTAATGTAATATTGAGAAATACCTTCTAAAGTTAATGATTCTTTTTTAACTAGAATTTGTTCTGGATTATTCATAAATGTCTTTGATAAATCAATTAATTCATCTGGAAAGGTAGCACTGAATAATCCCACTTGTGTTGTTTTCGGAATAAACTTAAAAATAGAATGAATCATTTCTTGAAAACCTTGACTCAACATTTCATCTGCTTCATCAATAATAACTGTCTTAATATGTTCTGTAAAAATATGTTTTTTTTGAACCATATCTAAAATTCTTCCCGGGGTCCCTACAATGACTTGAGGAACCTTTCGTAAATCTTGAATTCCATCTTGAACACGTGTACCACCCACAACTTTACAACAACTAATATTCATATAATTAGATAATTCTGTAATTACTTTGAATGTTTGATCAGCAAGTTCTCTGGTTGGAGATAAAATGATAACTTGACTATCTTTTAGTTCTTCATCTACTCTACTCAATGATCCTATCGAAAAAGCACCTGTCTTACCAGTTCCTGACTGTGCTTGTGCAATAACATCTTTCCCTTCCATTAAGGTGGGAATACTTTTATGTTGGATAATAGAGGGTTTCTCAAATCCATAGGCATAGATACCTCGTAATAGATTATCTTTGATCTCTAATTGATCAAAAGATAATTCTGATAATTCTAATACATTTTCTTCACTGGTCATTTAAGTAAATATAAGAATAAATCTTTATGTAAGAATTTTAAAATAATTATAGGGTATTCTTATTTTAAAAAATAATTATAGGGTATTCTTATTTTAACAATAAGGTTTAATCAACTCAGCCACAGGAACAATATTAGATCCTTTAGTTTGACCTACAGACTTCTTATTCTTAAACAAAATAAATGTAGGAACACTAGTTACTTTACATTTTTCACATAACTCATCATTTTCATCAATATCGACCATATAAAATTTAACTTTATCTGTTTGTAATCCTTCTTTTAACTTCAATATCATTGGTTTTATTTTTTGGCAAGGACCACACCATGTTGCTGTAAAATAAAAAAGTAGATATTCATCTTGATTTAAGATTTGACTAATATTATCTTCCGTAATTTCTTCCATTTTTATAATTATCATATTATTTAATTTTTAAATAAACTAATAATCATCATTTTCATCATTAGAAGAAGATTCATTAAATTCATCCTCTAGTTCTTTCTCCCTCTTTTCATTTTCAAGTGTAGTCTGGTAAATATCATTATTTTCATTCAATGATTGTTCTAAGTCATCTTTATAATTTCGATATTGATCATTTGTTAATTGATTAATTTCTGTTTCAGTTAAGAAGATAAATTCATCATCTTTTGAATTATTCATATGAGGAAATAATACAGGTTCTGATTCCAATGATTCCAATGCTCTAGATTTACATTCGGATTGAGTTGGAACAATCATAGGATTTTTCTTATAACAATCATAAGAACAATATGTATTAAATTGATCACATGAATAAGGTGATACTTTTACCCATCCCTTAGTTTCTTTCTTACAAGTGTAACAGATATGATTCATTATAAAAGATATAGATAGTTTACTTTGAAAGTAGTAAAAATAAATCAAATTTGAATTATATGATAGAAAAAAAATAATACCTTATAATAAGTATATTATGAAATTAAAATTACAAAAAGGAGGTGATATAGTAAATGCCGGTGTAAAACGTGTATTATTGATGATTATAACTTTTATATTAATTGTTTCGTGGATTCTAGTAGGACTTGCTGTAAGTTATAAAAGTGATCATACTCCTTCAAGTGTAGAAAGTGGTGACGGAGGACCAGATACTGTTACCGGAGAAGAGGCAATAGATTATACATCTCCTGAAAGAGTTATAAGTGGTGATCCATATAATGCTCTACAAGATTTATTTTGTAATCCATCTGATCCAGATGAAGAAGTAGAATTACCTTCACCCGTAGAAGAACAACCAACATGCGAAGAAGATGAATATGAAAATAGATGTAGTAGTTACAGTATACATGATTTACAAGATTTACTGGGTATAACTTTAGAAGATGAAGATAATTTTTGTAATCCTGATCATATTTATAAGAATAGTAATACATGGTGTGATAATAAACAATGGTCAGTTACTGATATTACTACTAATCCTATAAATTTAAGAAATTATTTATTGAGAAACTGCTGTGAAGAAGTCATTGATACATCAGGTATAGATTATACTACCTTATTAATATATATCGGATCTACTAGTTGGATTGTGTATATAATTATTAATAAATTATCGGATAATATAACTAAGTTAAAAGGTCAACATAGCAGCAGTGGTGAATTTAAGAAGTTTTTTGAATGGATAGGGAGTTTTAATTTTTTAATTGGATCTATCCTTATCTTTTTATATATATTTTTACCTGCTTTACGGTGGTTCCTTATATCATTAAGTTGTGATATTCCTGGTGCTAGAGGAGATATGTGTGGAAATCCTTGTTCTACACAGGAAGATTGTGTGTCTCTACATGGTGGTTGCGGATTTTGTATAAATAATATATGCGATGATCCATCTGGATTTGAGGAAGGTGGGGGAGACTTTCACTTAGATAAAATTCATCTAACAATTTGTCCTGAGAATCTACTAGATGGAGATGGACCTCAAAGTGCGAAATTTTTACATGGTCAACAAATTCATGTCAATGATACATTAGCAACAGCACCTGCTGAAGATACAGAAGTTCATACCGGAGGACCTTTTGTATCTAGATTACCTTTACCTGATGGATTGGATATAAATGATAATAAATTCAATAATTTTATAAAATTAGGTAATTATGGTGATGACCCGACCACAGACTTTGTTGAGACGGATTTTGATCCAGGAGATTTAAATTCTAGTGGTGGTGGTTGTAGCGATGGTACTAGAAAAAATTTACCACCTATAGATGGTCCCTTAGAACAACAAAATTTACAACATGAAGGTGATTTACATAATAAAGTATATAGAGAAGGACCTGTTTCAGGTGAAAATGCTTGGCCATGCACAAATATAGTGATATCTAATGCTAATAAGTCAATTTTGAAAAATAAACTAGAAAATGATATAACTAATATGTCCATAATGGGTGATTCATTTTTTCATAGAACATGGGTAAATGAATTTGAATTAAATAGAATCGAATGTGCTGATCAAGGAGGACAATGTTATATGAAAGATTATCCATGTGAAACAGCGCATGGTACACCTATTCCATTACAATATATAGAATCAGGATTAGACGGATTAACCATAGGTGAATTATCAGGTGAAGGTTGTCAAAAAGCAGTTTATCCCTGTTCATCCGATGGTGATGATTTACCTTGTACTATCTTAAAATTGGATGATGATGGTAATGGTTATTTAATAGAAGGACAAGAAGGCGGAACCTGTAAACAAGTTGAATGGGTATCACGTAGTTGGGTAGAATCACCTGATGGTGAATATAAATGCATTCCCAATACCCTTATAGATAGTGGTACTATTAATACTGCTGGACATACATTAGAGGGCGCACAAGTTGCTGATTGGGTTTCTACTGCGCCTGCAGGTAGTGATATTACAAGTCAATGTATGCATGTTGGTAGATTTCCTTCAAATGATGTTTCAGAGGGTGAAGAAATTAATGGTGATCAAGTCATATTTAAGTGGTATGCCGAACCAGGAGGAGATTATAGTTTATGTAATGGTAGTGTTCCTATTACTTGTGATCCTGGACACAGTCTAAAAACCGGATTACATACTTATTCTGATAGTGCTGATGCTAGTCAAATAAATCATGAATGTTGTTATGATACATCTTTATTAGAAGTAGAAGGTGATATTCAAATTGAGGCAGTAAATGATTTACCTAGTAATTTTGATGCTTTATTATAATAATTATATTTTCTATACTAATATATGATTCAAAAATACATAAAACTACTTTTATTAGTGGTAGTTTTAAGTTTATTTATCCATACATGTAAACTAAATAATACTATCATTGAAGGAAATACTGAAACATATCATGATAAAACGAATAATGATTTTGTTTCAATAAATAATGAAACCCTTAATACTTATGGTGACCAGGACCATCCACCGACTAAAAAGTATTATCCCGGTGGACATTGTATGGGTCAAAATAATATTCCTCTAAATGAAGGTGATCAATGTGAATCCTATCCAGGAGTATACGGTACGTGTGAAATACTTGAAGAAAATCAATTAGTATGTAATGTACCCAGTAGTTCAAGTAGCGATACAATAGATGATTCTATTGCAGGACAAATAGAAGTAACACACGCAGATAGAGACTTAATCAATGAATATGTTATTAGACCCATAGGTAATCCAAATATAACACACAGCCCGTATTGTTATAATACATCTATAGACTATGATCCAGATCAGACAACTATACCAACATGTACCGGTTTAAATGGAATATATAATGATATATGTTCAGATGCATTAGCAAACGGCGAAAATTGTGAAGATACAATTTATAGAGAAGACAATTGTATATATGATGATGATAATAACATTTGTAAAAATCCCGATGGAGAGGAGGATACTAATTGTTCAGAACAATCTTGTGAAAATGTTGTATCTTCTAATCCTGTACAATGTGTTTATGATGGAACTACATGTAATGCTCCTGAAGGTGAAGAAGATGATCAACGATGTTCATTAGTCATTAATGATATTATGAATACATGTGAGATAGAAGTAACTAGTAATAGTATGTGTAGATTAGATGAATTAGGTATTTGTTCTGATGGATACGGTGGTCCATGCGAAAATGTTTGTGAAACAACTTTATCTGAGGAGAGACAATGTGAATCAGGTGAAGAACCTTTACCTTCAAATGTTATTCCTGGATGTCCTACATCTAATGAGGATTGTTTTGATGTAGGTACTACAACTATAATACAAGGTTTAGAAGATTGTTGTTTATGTAATGATCAAAATTGGTTATCTCAAATTTATACATCGAAACCGGATGATAGTCTATCAGGACAAACATCTATTACTATTCCAGACGGTTTTTTTACAGGGATAGAATTTCCTCCGCCTGATTATGATATCTATAAATTAGATGATACTAATCAAGGTCACATAACAGAAAATATTGGACCAAGCACTAGACGGTTTTTCAATATTTCAGAAACTAGTTTAGATACTTTGCAAGGAATAGATTTAGATAATGAACCTAAGTATTCTCCCAAAACCGGATATTTCTTAGATGATCAAAGTGAAATAATATATCCTAGTAATGCTTATCCTGGATATATAGACAGTGGGGAAAATAGTCAGTTAGGTGTTTCCGGATATTATGAAGAATGTCTTTATAGACAAGTTGATGGTGAATGTAGATGTCCTATTAATCATGAACCTAAACCTGATCCTACAGATCCATCAAATCCAGAAAATACAGAAAATCCTGAATGTCAACCATGTGGTCCAGGTTTAGCAAGTGTGGATGGTCTGCGGTGCGTTTCATGTAATGATATGAATAAAAAAAGTGATGCTGTGTCAGATTCTGATGAATGTCAGGGTTTAGAAGACCAAGGAACTTGTGAAAGTAATAATTCATGCTTATGGGATAATGCTTGTCTTAGTTTATCTAATTGTGTCCCTTGTTATAGTGATAATAATTTAAATAAAATTTATAGAGAGGGAGTAGATGGAGTAGGAGAATGCAAAGAAGTTGGTAGTCAAATTGTTCGTAGTGATTGTGAACCCAAACCTTCATCTAGTGGTATTTCATGCCATCCTGAACATATATATAGTTCACCAGTACATTCTGAATTAGATGATTTTTATGATACTTGTTTATCTACGCCGGATTGTGAAGTAATTCAAAGTATTATTAGTGAAGAAGGATTTACAAATTATCCAGATGAGAATGGTAATACTCCTTCAAGTGAAGGGAGAACTGATATGGGAAATATAGGAAATATGTTTACAAATGAATTATGTAAAAGTTTATCCTATGATAATAGTGGAACTACCTGTAATAAATTTGAACAATGTAGTTATAATACTACATTAAGTCAATGTTTATTAAATTTAACAGTAGATGATGATTGTCAAAGTTTAGATCAAAGTGAATGTGGTAATAATGATCAATGTTTGTGGAATGGACAAACAAATAAGTGTTACTTAGGGGATATATGTGGTCCAGATACATATACATTTATTCCAATGCCTACACATAATAAAGATGGTTCGTATATAAATAATTTATCACTAACTGATGAAGAAGGTAATAATTGTGGACAAACATCAGATCAAATTAAACATTGTGAACCAACAAATCAGGATGAAGGAATAAATACTGATCCTTATTGTCTTAATGGTTCGGGTTTTGGAGACCATGTAACTGGACAAGATTTTATGGATAAAACTAATTGTAATTATACCTTTGGTCATAGCGATAATTATATATCTGGTTATGTAGGTGAATCAATAGGATTTTGTTTATCAGATGATGATGAAATTACACCAACAGGGTGTCTTCCCTCAAATACTATCAATGATTTATTATTACCTAAAAATATAGACGGAGGTTTAGAAGATTATACATTATCTAGACGTTGTCAAGAATTATGTGAAGCAAATCCTGATCTATGTGAAGGTGGAACAAATTATGCTGTTAAATATCCCACTGATTTAAACAGTGAATATGATGATGAAGGATGTTATTTGATTAAAAATTCATTTAATGATTGTCAAAATGATTCTATATGTAATGAGGATGTTGATGCAGATACATATCCATTAGGATATAAATGTGATTGTATAAATGGATGGACAGGAACAGACTGTGATGATTGTGCGTCAGGTTTTACAGATGATGGTAATTGTGATCAATGTGAAGAGCATAGATATCCTAAGATTTCACCAGATATAGATAATACAGCCGCTGCAGATGACGTTTGTTTAGGATACGATGATATTACAACATGTAATGAAAATCAAGACAACAATAATTGTTTTTGGAATCCTTTAGCTCCTTTAGCTGATGGGGGGGTCGGTGACTGTAGAACATATTGTCAAAGTCCTTCATGTAATGCATATAATTGTCATGGTACAGATGATGGTACAGATGATGCCACGTGTGAACCTTATGGTATACTTTCCTGTGGATGTGGTAATAAAAGAAGCGGTACAAATTGTAATACTTGTATGCCTGGAACATATCATAATGTTAAAATTACATCTGATGTAACTTATTGTAGTGATATTAGTGAAAATGATATATGCGATTCGACTGAAATTTGTACATGGGATCCCCCTGGTAGTAGCGGTCAGTGTGTAAGTACCTGTTCACAATTAGATTCTAGTAACTGTGGTGATAATGAATATTGTGAATTAGATAGTGGTCAATGTGTAAATAATTGTTCATTATTATTAGAATCTACTGATTGTATTCAAAATACTGGATGTGTATGGGATGATGAGACATGTAAAATAAATTCATGTGAAATAAATCAATATTTTTGTAATGAACATGGAATAGCAGGTGGAGCGGGAGTTGCATTTAGAGGTTCATATGATGCTGACCCCTATACAGATACATTCACAGACGCTGTAAATTATAATCCAGAAGGAGATATTGAATATTGCACAGATTGTGGAGATGGATATCATTTAAATGATACTACTACATTTACATGTGATATAAATGAATGCACTTGTATAGATAGCAATGGGGGTACCATAGGTGTCCCAGCAACTGGGTCTGAATGCACGGTGCACAATAATAATATATGCACAGATTGTGGAGATGGATATCATTTAAATGATACTACACATACATGTGATATAAATGAATGCACTTGTATGGATACCGATGAGACTACCATAGGTGTCCCAGCAACTGGGTCTGAATGCACGGAATGGATACCCCCTCTAAATAATATATGCACACATTGTGGAGATGGATATCATTTAAATGAATCTACATGTGATATAAATGAATGTACTTGTATAGATAGCAATGGGGATATCATAGGTGTCCCAGCAACTGGGTCTGAATGCACGGTGCACAATTCTAATATATGTGCTTCTTGTAATGATGGATATCATAGTGTTGATAATGATTGTATAGTGAATGTTATTGAGTGTGAACACGGTGTGCCTTTTGTTTCATCTGGTGAAGTAGACGTTACTAGTGGAAATTCTCCTGAATTTACCCATTGTATGACGGATTCATGTGATAATGGATACTTAGGTACTAATTGTCAATATAGTAATGAAGAAACTTGTAATGGTAACGGAACCGTAGATGATGATGGCGGTTGTGCTTGCCACACTCTATCCGATTATGGAGATATTGATGAGAACATTATTACTTTTGTACGAAATGCAGGAGAAAATATCGGGGGTGATTATCCATTATATGATGGACCTGATTGTTCTGAATGTAATAGATTTTTTACTAAATCAGATGATGGTGTTTGTAATATAGGACCCGAAGTATGTAATTATAAAGGCTTCCCGATAAATTGGACTGGACCTGATCGGGATAATGGTAATGGGATGTGTAATTGTATTCAATTACTAGATGGGGGGTCATTAAGTCCAAGATATTCTTACTCTGGTGAACTCGGATATAAAGGTGGACCAGAGGGATCGGGACATCCTGTGAGTGATATAAATACATGCAGTAGTATGTGTGAATTAGAAACTGGGACAGGTTATTCCAATAGCAGTTGCTCGAATAATTCAGACGTAGGTGGTTTTCTCTGGGAAGTTGAAAGTGGTCATGACCCACAAACTAGTTGTGATGCAAGACAGTTTCCGCAAAGCACTGGTTCAGAGTTCAAATGTCAATGGGTGACCGAAGACGACCTTGAGTTGCCAAATATGTATATTTTATAATTAAATCTATTTCATATATTTCAAAAATAATTTACTTTGTAAATCACTTACTTTTGTTGTTTCTTCATCTTTTCTCCTAATGTGAATTAAAGATGTATCGGTTTGATATAATAATATCATAGGTAAATCTTCACTCTGTCTATGTATTTCTATAATAACATCATGTTCTAAACGTTTTGTAATTTGTTTTGTAACTAGACAAAATCCTACATTAAATTCTTTAGATAAGATAGATAAATCATCTACTGCTAGTTTATCTTTTAATTCTCCTATGACTTGTTCAATCATTTCAACATTCATTTCTTGCTCATCACTTATTACATCTATCAAAATATCAGATATAACTTGATATTCTGAGGTTTGTTCATTTTTATAATTTAATAATTGTAATCCTCTCCCAAATAAAGTATGAATAATTTGAGGATATTGTTTTACAAATTCATCATTTCTCTTAGATACTTGTTTTTCTTTCATTCTGTGTAATTGAATTAATTTAGATTTAGATATTCCTTCTCCATACAAAGATACATTACGAATATATTGACTATATCTAACAAAATGATCCACATAGTTTTCATTACGGACATCAGGATAAGATATTAATAATTCATTTAATCGTAACATTTGTTTCACCTTAGTTATATTCACATCAACTTGTAAAAATCTATCATAATCACTTTCTCCATAAATAATCAATAATTCAATAAATAATCTCAATAATTTATAATATATTTCTTCACAAGTATATTCATCTGAATTCCTTAGAATAACTTTATGTTTATATTCATCATCTAATGAAACATCAAAATCAGTATCATCCACTATAACAATATCTTTACGGACTAAGGGATCAATAATATCATATATTTCTTTAGATTTATGTATTCTTAATTTAATAGGATGATGTTTAATACTCATTAATTGATTATATAAACGTGCTTTATCTTTGATCATTAGATATGTTTTTTGAAAGAATAAATCTGTAATACTTTTTTTATAGTCATTTTCTAATGTATAATCAGTCCTCTTATCATTAGTGATAGAATAAATTCCCAATTGATTATCAACATCTCTATAACTCTGATTAGTGAGTATCTCTAAAGTGTGTTTACGTTCATCATAGTTTTCTTTTTGAACGGGGATATAATGCCCTGATTCTAGTATGATTTCATTTATTTTAGTTAGAAATTGTTTTTTACCTTGTTTCATTTCCCAAAACCCGACAACAGATAATCCTCCTGTATCTAGATAATTTTTATAAGTTGATATTTCATCTATCTGTTGCAATGTTTTGATAACATCATCGTATTTAGGATAACCTTTTATCATAGGTAAATATACAATATTTGTTTTATCTCCTATGGGTGAAGGTCTTACTGGAATCCATATATTATTATCTGTTAAAATATAAACTATTTTATTATAATTATCATAAATATAACTTTGAACAGATAAATCACATTGAGACATTATATTTTCTAATTCATCTACATTCATTAGAGCATCGACTACTAAATTATCATTTATATAACCATCAATTTCCTCTTGAATAGTAGTAAGTATGGTTATCATAGATTGATTTTGATCTATAAAACTATCATTATATAATCCAATAATTCCCTTATGGTTATCATACCTTCTATATAAAATAGGTTCATATAAATGACCTCTTTCTTTATAGATTAAAATCATGGTATCTGATTGTTGAGGAAGTCCGTCCATATAAGGTGAAATTATGACATCTTCATTATTTCCTTCAAAAGTAACAATCGATAAATTCGGTAATGGTTGACCAAATGTTTGAGAAGGATATTTACTAATAGACATTAAGACAGGACAAACATAGGTATCTATAATTATTTCATTTTCATCATTTAAATAATTTTCAAATTGAACAATGGATGAATATAATTTGATTTCTTGATTAATGATAGAACGTTCCTTAGTAGATCCTTTTAAGGTTATTCTACGTAGGACCTCTTTTTTAGAAAAGGGTGTTCCATCTTTACCTTTTTTTCCTTTGAACAAATTAAAAAATTTCTGAGCAAATGGATGTTTCTTTTTAAGGATTCCTGTAAATCTTAATGAATGTTTATCATTAAATTCAG
>Ga0315336_1003336_pt1 | contig 21650 bp, 10 predicted proteins | sample ASW5metaG_FD_204512 | JGI IMG/M metagenome (GOLD analysis project Ga0315336, IMG submission 204512) | Ammonia-oxidizing marine archaeal communities from Monterey Bay, California, United States - ASW #5 | ecosystem: Environmental > Aquatic > Marine > Intertidal zone | place: USA: California... | reverse complement strand
AAAGTTTATGTCCTCGTTACCTGAGCCCTGCCTCTCAATGCTTGTATCTTGCATCCAAGATTCAGATATAAGATCATAATAATAAATTATTACAGTGTTTGTGTCATTTGCACGGCTATCAAACGCAGCAATTGAATCAAAAATACTAACAGATTGACCCGCCTGAGATCCTGGTATACCACTAATTATTAGATTTTCCACAATTGGGAATGAACCCATGCCACCATAAGAAGAAGACGCCTTAGATGTTCTGTCAAATGCGAGCTGCATCTGATATTTAGAAGAACAAAAAGTAAAAGACCTATTTAACTCTTCACTATCTAAACCTTGCGTAAAATATTCATTTTGATATACAGGGTATCTTATGAGTAAGTAGGGGGTATATGTTGCTGTAGAGGCACCATCAAATCCGTTTTGTGAAGATAATATATCACTTAGATAGAGAGATTCACCTGTGGTCTTATCTACAGTTTTTAAAGATATAACTGTTGGGGGATCATATCTTGTATCTGGTTCAGAAGTTGCGTGCAATCGCCTTACTGCAGCGTAATCGTTAAGCACGTTATACTGAGTTTGTGCCGTAGCCAGATAAGAGTATGGCGTATTAAGAGTATGTGTGGGGCTTCCATCACCAATGCTTACATCGTGCTCCAGCGTTGGGAACCCAAATTCAACACCAGATCCGTCCGTCTCCTTAGAATTTACTCCATCGAATTGATACAGCCCATCAGCTGAGTTTCCTGCATACTTATAAACCATCAATCTACATATGTTATAGTTATTACCCGAATATGTTGATGGTGGGGCATATGAATTAATGTTTTGCCATATATCGCAGGGCTTATCTGCAGCATTGCAGGCAAACTCATCTGGCAGCTCAGTTTCATATGGATTTCTATGTACTATAATATTATGATTTGAAAGATAAGAAGGATAAGAGGGATGGCCCTGGTCAAACATCTTTTGTATATTTTGAATTTCCCACATATTAGTTGTAGATGTCAAAGGCGCTCCATCAACAACCTCTGGTATAGACCTAAGAGTATAAAAAGAATTACCAGACCTAACATACATCACATTATCAACAGGATCAAAAACCATGGACTGAGATCCATTTCTTGCCGTCATGGGGGTTGGGACCCATGAGTTCGCATTTGCAAATGCATTATCATACCCCTCTGTGTCCGCATTATAAAAAGTATTACACTCAGTAAATTCATCTGCAGCGTCTGGATCTTGTCCAAACAATGTGAATAAGACCTCTGAGTCATTGTAAATATCTCCAATTGACTCATCTATATCTGCTATAATATAATGACCGGAGCCTGAAGACGGATATATCCTTAGACCCGCAAGCCCGATATCTGTTTCTTCATTTCCCATATTCGAGCGAGACATATGTACGGTCGAAGAATAATTATATTCTGTAAGACTATACACAGATACGAAAGGAGGAAACTCTGTCCAAAGATCAGGATATGTTGAGGTGTTAACTTTAGAACTTCTAGTAAAAGACAATAATATCTGAGAAAGATCATTTGTTGCAACTACATTCTGACCAATCAAAGAATTTCGTGCATTGGCCCAATCATTATCTTCATTCCAGTTAGCATCAAAGTAGTCATTTTCATCCATAAATTGACCGCCTGGGGTCAAGTTAAAAATTAAATTTGCTTTACCAGATTCATAATAGGTAATGTCATTAACGACATAGTAATCCGTTGTCAAAGCTTGAACAGTACTATAAGCCAGTTGATTGTGATTATCTTCGTCAGGAGCATCTACAAAGTGAGCAGTAGTTGTTCCCAACAAACCTCGTAAAAATGAAAATACAAAAGCTAATGTTTCATTAGTATGCACGGCATATATAGAAAACATTATCCCGAGACTACTCTCTTGTAAAACAGCGGCATCTTGTCCTTGATCTCGATAGAACAGGTATGGAGATGCATATCCGGCAGTTTGACCTTCTCCTTTTATAGGATAAGAATACCACCCGGCTCCAAAACCCCATGATAAAGTTCTATTAGCAACATAATTCAAACAAGAATTAGGGAGATCTTGTGCTCCTGGTATATTATACTGGAACTTTGGTAAAAATGCCCTATCAGTATGAGTTCCTGATGTCATTATCCATGGCGAGTTGTTAGTCCTGGCATCCACGAAAACTTTTTCTTTTGCTGGCTGAAAATGACACTGAAATATTATTCCGCTTGTTACGGCAGTACCATTATCGCAATAATCTATGAAGGAGTGTCCAAAAGCTTGATGTTCTCCATAGTCGGTGCTATTGCCAATAAAATGATAATGACCCAGAGTCTGATTGAAGAGTTTTTCATTTGAAACGGGCACGTCGTTGCCAGCCGATGGATCATCGTCATCCATTCTATATGATCCATTATTGGTAATTTGGAAAATGGCGCTTGGATATTCAGGATGATCCGGACCTTGATCGTCTACACCAGTCGATGACCATTCCAATCTAAATCTACATCTCCCCATATCTCCTATATTATCTGTACAAATAATGCTTAATTGTAAAGACCTTGTACAAAGAGCAAGAGGTCCGTAATCTGTAGGTGTCACAGGGACTAGTTGCCCGGTGGTTTGGTTCATGTACCCTGCATTATTATAGGGATACGTTGTAAACGGGAGGCATTCTATATCAGAAAGTACATTAGAGCCACCACTTTCATCATTACTACACCAATTAAGATGTAGAAGGTCGAGTGTCCCTTGTTCAATCTCCCAATTTCTATATTCATTTTTTATGTACTTGCTATTGGTTTGTCCACCAGAGTTAGCCCCAAGCTCTGGACCAATAAATATTGGCATATTAACATGACGTACTATGTCCAGCCATTCAGATTCAAAGAAATCCAATCCTCTTGCGCTATAGTGCTGTGGATTATAGGGACTGTATTCGTCATTAATTGAATCTACTGGATAATAAGATCCAATTTTTGGATATAATATTAATCTATTGCCTTTTTCCTGCAACTGATCGACAATGGGTTGTCCATCAAATTTGTCTAAGTTGTCCGGATCTGAATACTCTGCGTGCAAATATATTCCCTCATCCTGCCCGCCGAGGATCCATTGTGTTTTCTCTGATGATATAAATACACCACCAGAAGCAGCTCCAATTTTTCTATATGGGCTATGCTTACTATTGAAATTACGCTGATACACTGGGCGAGTCATGGCAAATGAACGAATATCATCTGGGTTTTCATTGCTAATCATATCAGGAGAACTCCAGCCAGCCGTTGTTTCTAAAGAATCAACATTAGGATAATGAAATATTCTTGATATAGTAGTAACATATCTACCAACTGCGGTATGGAAAATGCTTGAATCTATTGGAGGCTCTGCATCATAGAAAACCATAACTACAAAGAATCCCCTATCCACATACTCAATTTCACCATTGTTTTCCTGAGTATTAGTAAATGGTATGACGTTAAAATCAGATATCTTGTGGACACCTGCATTTGGAATGCCATTTTCTGGAGCATCTTCAGATCCTGTTCCAGAGTCATACCACTGCTTAATATTAACAATCTCATCGACGTGAGACCAATATTCTCTTACTCTTAATTTAAAATGAGCTGCCTCACCATCAACAGCAAAATTGTTCAAATTATCAGGCTGTATTTCACCCATATCATCTATCCACAAGTGGACATATGCATCAGTATCAACAAAATAATTATCAAACGGGTCCGCCAATCCATGTAGTCCGCTATATCTATATAGAGACTTCCCTCTACTTAATTTCCCGGCAAAATCATGAGTGTACGAAGAATATGAGTTAGAACTATCGATAGGATTAAAAGTAAAAGCCTGACCATCACCGGCTGCAGGTCCATAATCCCTAGGAGCACCAACTACTACTTGGTCTCCAGATATTACAGAAGCATGTCCAAACTTTTGAACTTCACTCCAGCCCCCATCTCTATCAGAATCATACAATTGTCCTATACAAGACCATGTCTTACTAAGCCCCCTTTTATATACATAAGTTTTTCCTAGTGGGTACTTGTATTGAAAAGACTCCGCCCCTGCATATCCCGTGGCTTCGGGCGCTCCTATTACTGCTATTTTCTCACCGTCTTTTTCACTTATACTAATGCAATTATTACCGCCCAGTCCAAATAGCGCTCCAGTGTTCACGTCATCAACATCAAATCTATGAATTTCATCCGTCTTTTCAAATTGACCGAAATTTTCTGAACCAGAATCTGTATTTTTTTCATAAACTTTTACAGAGTTGTATATTTTTGTCTGTATGGTTATTTTAGAGGAAAACATTATTATGTCTCCATCTATAGCAATAGTTCCTAACCTCTGCCCCATCTGCTCGAACCCAGTACTTGGATCATTGTAGTCAAGAAGGTTTATAACATCAGGAAGGGTTTGAATGTGGAGAAACTCAGACTGGTTATCTGCCCTTTCGTATATAAAAACACCGCCAAACCCGTTAGCAACAACGATAGTGTTTCCAGATATAGCCACCCTCTTTCCAAACAAACTAGGGTTTCCATCTGGTGGAAATAGTACCGTAATGTTTGATTTTGCATCATTGACCCACTTATACTCAGCTGTGTCATATTCTAAAATGAATATACAACCGTGATTGGCATTGCCACCCACCATGTGTGTAGCATGACCCACAACGGCAGTATTTCCGTCTATATCAATGGCTTGTCCAAAAGTTTGATAGGTGCCGTCAGCTGTTGGAGTGTTACTACCATTCCCCTGTGCTTCTAGATCATTTGTAAATGTGTACCCTGTTTCAGGCTGTTCCCATATCCCGCCTGAGGAGTGTCTTCTATAAAAATGAATTTGTCCTATACCACTATCGGATTCCACGTGATTCCACTGACTTCCATCATAAGTTCCATGCCACATAGGGGATCCGACCATTAATGTGTCACCTTCATATGCAGTTTGTGTGACGGCGACAGTAGTGCCAAAACGATCTTTGTCACCTGCTGAGCCATATTCTTGTCCACTTGCATTTTTTGAATAAACTCTATTCATACCACCGGCATGGTCCCAGGATAGAGAACCGTCAACCTGGTTCAGATCCCATGTCATAACGCATCCGTTAGCTCGTGATCTATAAACCATATCTGGCTGGGGATCAGACCCATCAGGACCATAAACCTCATAGTCCGCTTCAGACATGCTTCCGTATGGCTCTCCTATAGCAACCAAATCTCCAGCTATAGCCACAGAGTATCCCAGCTGATGCCCCCAAGATACTATATGATCGCTGACAGGCGCAGAGCCATCCCCAATGCCTACAGAAGAAACCCAATCACCAGGGTTATATACGGTTGACTGATCATCTGAATCAAAAATAGTTTCCCTTGGAAGGGTCTCTCTTTTTCTCCATATTTTTGATTCCCAGCTGGTTCGTAATCTATACTTCTTTGACTCAGGATGTGAATCTATAAAGTTAAACTGCATAAAATTATCATTAAGATATTTATCCCATTTAAGCTCACCGCCATCAGTTTCATTAGAATATTTTATATACTCAGAAACAAAAGGAGCCTCGTAGGTATATACTCCGCGCAATCCAGGATCGCTAAAATAAGCCATGTATGACAAATCGTCTGAAGTTTCTGCGGGCTGCTGATTATATATCTCATCAGTCTGTATCCCACCTCCGGCTGTTAGAACTCCAGAAGAATCAAGAAAGTTTCTAAACCTTCTTGGTCTTGCGCCCTGCATGGTTCCAGTGCTAAAACAATTAAAAGATTCGGGATTTTCGTCTAATAAAGTTTGTGCATCATAATCACCGAAACCAGCATTGGAATATTTATTAACATTATATTTGGGTTCCCTATCTTTATAAGGTCTCCAATGCCATTCCATAACCCTTATCGTAGCATCATTTAAATCATCTTCGTATCTTACATACAAAGGCATCTTGCCAGAATCGTAACCGGAAATAGGACCGGATTCATGACTAATAATTGAACTTATATCGCTAAAAGAATAACTAACACCAGGGCTATTAATAGAGTTGGCATATTCAGCTCCATCAAAGTATACATCATTTATTGGCTTTATTAACCAAACATATGGAACATCAATAGGTGATGCATATGTGTGCTTGATCCTCTCTCTTCTTAATAACCTTGCTGGGAAAAATATATCTATCTCAACATCATCCCTGCGTGTCCTTTTGCTTTTTCCACCAGGTAAAAGTTGATAAATACCTTCAACGGTAGTAATCCCAGATGAAGTAACATAACTGTTGTCATCTGTTGTTCCATCATCGTCAAATCCGCCTGAACACAATGCCCATAAACGACCTTTATTGTCCCAAGATATATCCTGTATATCTATATTAAATCCACTTCTATAATCTTTTAGGTTTCCATTGAAGCTTGTTGGCAAGGTCATTCCATCATATATATATGGAGACTGATCCTCAAAAGTTATAAATCCTGAATGGACCCAGTTAGGGCTACCTAAGTTTTCATCTAAATCTGCATATACAAGTTCAGCAGCAAGTGGAGGGTAGTTCTCGTCGTTTTTTCTTGTATCAAACCACGTATTAACCCACTGTCTAACCATCCATATTCTTGTCCACTTTTCTGGAGGTCCTGGGTAAGGATGATATTCACAGTCTTCGCCACCTATAATCACATCACAACACCCCACTTTATCTATCTCTTCTACCTCTTGCATCTTAAAGTAAAAACCAGCATTATTGCCATCAGAAAATACATCCTGGTGAGGCTTAATCCTGTCTGTCATCTTATTTGCATCATCACTTGATCTTGCTATGTCTGATATAGCATCTGTATCACTAGAATCAAAAAAGCTATCAGGGCTACCTGCATTCAAGCAACTTTCAGCAGCTTCATTGTACGCTCCAAAAAGCATATAATTTAAAACGCAATAACTTGTTAAGTCAGAAACTTTTTCTGGTACGTCAATGTCTACAGGCGTCCCACCCCCGTCTGGGTATGGAAAAATCTTCTTTAACCCCTCATGAGTAGGTTGAAATATAAAATACCCCGGAGAAAAATCATAGTTACCAGTATGTACCGGTATAGATACATTCTGTGGGAATAAGCACAATCTATCTATAGCATATACACTTCCTGATAGATAGTTATCTGACACCGATCCACCATTATATGTAACTAATGTAGATACTCCCGGTTCATTTTCTGGATCATTACCAGGATCATAAAATACGGGTTCTGCACCACTACTGTTGCTGCTAGTGGCAATATGCCAGTAAACCCTTTTTTCTATCCGTATAGTAGGGGTATCAGATGTAAATTCTGTATCGCTTTCAAAAGGATTAACATAATTTAAAGAATACCCATACGAATCTATAATGTCATTAATTTGAGCTCCGCTCCTAGATAAAAGCTCAAAATATGTTCCCGTCTCATTTAAAAATCCTAATAAAATTATTCTACCATGATCATCTGGATAAAAGACAGGGCAGGAATCATCTCCAGGAAAAAATTCCTCTATCTTATCATCAACTAAATATCCATCTGGTAAATTAGAAGGACCTTCAATGTGATACAGATTATCACTATCGACACTAGAAATTTCTCTTATGCCAATTCTGTCATCCTGATCAACAACTAGGACGGTCTCGCCAACCAAGTTGTTGTCAATATCTCCGTCATTGGACAAAATAAATCTTGAAGGTATAACCTCGTCTTCATTAATTGCCTCATCCAATTCTCCTAATATAAGATTCTCTCCAATAATAACCTTAGAAGAGATAGTCCTCATAAAAGATAAGGTAAACGTATGATTATAAAATATAAAAGAATCCCCGACGTTGAACGGATTATCTTTGTGTCCTAAAACATGCAAAGGGGATACTAAAGTAGCACGGGCAACCCCATCTGCATGAGGAACACCAAGCCACCTAGGTCTAACATCTAAACAACTAAGGTAAAGGCTGTAAGAGGATAAATAAAACCCAGGATTAAACGAAAGAGGGATCTCCGGATCGTTTTCGCCGTCATATAGAAATATGTCATGCCTACTAGGTATATAATTATATAATTTCATCTAATTTGACGATCCTCATTATAAAAATATTTAACACACAGTGGTATGTTAAAATCTGTTATAATATTTGACGGAAGTACAGCCTCTACTCCTATAATGCTTCTAAGCTCGTGAACTTGATCTGGAGCTGTTCTCCAATTTTTAAATGCCATTCCGATACCTAATATAATTTGCTCATCTGAATAGCAGTTTCCTTTAATATCTTGCTCAGGAAAATAGAATTGAGGATGAATAAACATATAATTATCGCCTGTCTCTAGTATATTCATAATATCTGACAAATTATTAACATATAATGATACCTGTGTCGGATCAGGATATATAACAGGTTTATTAATAACGTTTATCTCATCTTCTGATAAGAGATCGCAATCCAACTCCCATGGGGTGTCTACTGGACCCTCTCCAATCACGTATAATATTCTTTGCAACGCCTCCTCTGAAGGCTTAAACATTTGAGAAACATTCAGTATGTTTTTAGGTGCTTTTATTAACACCAAGGCATTTCCGCTATCAAGCATAGGAACATTTGATATCTTACAATCCACATAATGCTTAGATATTATGTTATCATCATCATCTCGATAACTTTCATCATAACAATCCGCATAATCAGAGAATATAACATCTAAATTATTTTCAATAACCTCTGTTCCACTAAGAGCTGGTGGTCCTGATAAATTCCAAAAGAAATCGCACAAGTTGTAGTCGAATACACAAGATACGTCATAAAATATTCTAATAGAACATGATCCCTCTGCTCCAGTCTTTTTGCCCTTAAAGAAAAGAGGTATATCCACATAGCATCCTTCTTGTGAGTTTGGACCTGCAGCAGATCGAATCTCTGATAAGTATTCCTTTACCCCTGGATCTATCTGAAGAATAAAAACCTTTGGATAACTGGGGACCTGAATAAGCCTGATGCTATCTCTAATCTCTTCAGGGATGACAGTATCATCAATAAATATATCATTTAAAGATTCGTCAAAATCATCACCTTCATTAAATGCATCAAAGGGGTTGGAAATTCCAATTCCCCCAAGGAACCCCTCGTCGGTATCCAAGACTTGCCTATTGTATCCAAGCCCTAAGTAGTTAAATGCCCCACTTGGCTGCCTGTTTACTATAGCCTCTGGTGATATCATAATGTCCCACGCACCTAGATAGTCCAAAACAAGACCAAATACGTCAGAGACTTTAGACTCTTGCATATTAAAATTAAAGTTATTTCTATTAATAGCCAAGAACCCAAATTCATCAAGTGATTCTGGAGAATTAGTAATTTTTACACTAATTTCTAAATTATGAAAGTCGTTTCTTATTAATACATTGTTAACTGGAGCTTTAATCGGGACCATAATTACAGATGGAGAAACCTCATCAATAGTTCCATCAAGAAGCTCTTCAAATTCAAGGAAATTAGCTCCAGGAACTTGAGATTCAGTAACTCCAGTTACATACTCCGGGAATAGTCCGTTACTATAACTAATTGAAGCTCTATAGGCAGAATAGTCATCTAAGTCGCTAGGTGAATAGCTCCCATCTTGATTCCTAGACCTAACTATCAGAACTACCATTTCAGTTTCTTTAACAGAAAATTCTAGAGGGAAAAATACATTATAATTGGGTTCAAAATAAGAATTCGGAGAATCGAATAAGACCAGGTCTCCTGATTTTGCAAATCCGCCCAAACCTACTTGAATCCCTACAGATACTTCGTCCCCTTCTGGTCCACCAGCGGGCTGTGACCTAAATGGGACATTAACCCCAGGATCTGATGTTCCAATCTCGTATTGTCCTACATTGATTAATAAATCAGAATTATTTTTAGACTCATGTATTAATCTAGAAGCCTGTTCGCTTCTATTCTCAATAAAAGTCTTAAGCAAGTCTTGAACGTCATCTCTGAACCTGTTCCTTCTCAAACCAGGAGGGCGACTATCATTTGACCTGCCTGAAAGCAAATTAGATTCCACAATCGGAGTAGATGACGATAGAGAGTCATTCTTTCTAAATTTAACATTTACACTAAACACATTATCAATCGTCCTAGAGGATGCTGTGTATTCTCCTTTTATATTAAACTCATCTCCCTTGACGCCTGAGAATAAAGTCAAACCGACTCTATTTGTATTTAAAATTGCCTTATCAATAACGCTTACTTCTCCTCCAGAATCTAGTATTTTATCAGGAGTATAAAATCTACTAAAATCAAGAATATCAGTGAATCTAACACCCTTAGACAAAAGCTTTTTATTCATATCATTAGACAAATCATGTAAGGTGCCATACTTACTATCATTCATATAAAACTCAAATAAAGATGTATTAAAAGAGTGCTTCCTATAAAGTACATCACTAGATTCCCCTAATCCTAAAGTAATAGTTTGGGTATATATTGGGCGCCCAGTTACAATAGAAATATCTATTTGCCCCGGAGGTCCAGGAACTACTTCATATGGATCTAAGGTATCAGCCTTTCCATGCACCACACTAAAGTCTTGCATTCCCAAGGCAATGTCGGGGTCGATGTCAATTAAATTTATTGCGTAAGGATCTTGGTATGGTCCAAGAAATCCCGGATAATCACCAGGGTATGAGGGGGGAGTGAGATATGGGAATGGATACCCCTCACCTCCAGGGGGTTTGGGTTGAGGCTTTTCAGGGAACACAGAAACCCACAATGGGAATTCATCTTGCAGGCTAAAATCCGCTGAAGATTCAATATGGAGCGATGACCCAAAAAGAGATCTAATCTCTTTTATTACATCAAAAGATCTCAAATCAACTTCTCTTTCTAAAGATCCATCATCTATATAAATCTTACTTACATCCCTGGACTGATCTCTTAAAAAGCTTACAGAATATTTAATGGGACCATCGCCGTGAACGTCAACCCATCCATTATCAGACAAGTAAAAATGGCTATTACCAAATCTGTATTTTATACCGCTGGAATTTGGATTCCAATCGGGAGTCCTGTCAGCATAATAGTGCAACTGTCCATGCAGAAAATCATAAATATTATTATAATTAGGTAGTATCTTATCATTATCGCAAGAAAAATCAAAATAATCGTAATGAGATATTTTTCTAGTAGAATTACTTAAGTCATCTCCGCCCTCATACATTATTTGATATTCAGGACCAAACATATTCAGATCAAGCATTGTTCTATCGTTCTTGCCATAGTTGTCATCTAAATTACTGCCCCTGTAATTATAAGTGGAATATGTTATCCACCAATTACCACCAGACCACGTTTCAAACCCATGCGGGTATACTTCCTCTCTCCAATCAGTTAAATTATTTCTACTAGTCCAAAATGAATAAGCCAGACCATCACTATCCGCTTCCACGCTGTAGTCTCCGGGTGCACCAGGAGACAAGTTCTCTCCGGGTGCATCAAACATTGAGTAATTTGTATAGGCAATATGAAATTCTTTATCAGAATCTTTCAAGTTGTGTATATACTTTTTAAAACTATTAGCCCTGGCGGAATCTCCCTTATAAAAATTACTTAATACATATGAGGGTATCGCTTTCCACCCATCGTCTCCGTTAAACTTATCATTGTCATCATAAAAATATACAGAAACTCCCATACTGGCCAACCCCATCAACCTTCGTTGGGACCCTCCTCTTTTTCTATTAACGGTTGGACACTTTCGTCCAAACATATTTTCAACCTCAAAGTCATCTAAAGATTTTGTAACATACCCAAATTGATCTCCCTCTCTTAATATGTCAATAGCATCTTTTACTGTGTTCCACTTATAAAATCTACTATCACCACTGCCTCCCTTAGATTTTAACTCAAAATCCCCACTGCTCAAGTGCGACTGGTATGTCTTTATGCTCTTTCTGACTCCAGGCAAAGCAAGCTTTCTTGCAAGTGGAGCCATGATGACAAAGTCTTCCAAATTTATTGTCTTTTCTAGACCTCTGCAGTAAATATAGTCTTTAGCATCGGAAGACTTTCCAGAATTTGTTATTGTTATAATATTTTTTTCACGCGTAGACTCATAGTTGTTGCCAGAATAGTTGCCAAGCCACAACCTTGATAGTGGCATTAGATAATGACCAGCATATTCCCTAGTTGTGCTGAATTGAACTATAGATTCTTGAGAATCTTTGAATGATTCAGGATATATTTCCTGTAAAGTGGGGAATAATCCAGACAATTCTGACCCGCTACCTCCTAAGGGGTTGCCTTTATTAATACTTCCATAAAGATTAGCAGAAAGTATATCGTATAAATCTTTTATACAAAAACACCTTAACGGGAACCCGTCTCTTTCAGATCCAGTTCCTGATCCATAAGTAGTATATTTTCCCCAAGGAAAAGCATTAGACGAATCCCATTCCAATGATAATTCTTTTGCAAACACCTTAGGATTTTCTAAATTACCCATCCTGGTTAAGCCAACTAATTTTAAAGTAAAATTATCTTTAGTTTTTTCATCTGTAGTAGATATCTCGTATCCAATGCTACAAGTTACATCATCTGTAACCCTGTTGTCTATTTTCATTTCTATAATGGGATTGAGCTTATTAGAAGAATAGGCTTTGTCTGCATTAACGTACATGAAATAATTAGACTCTAAATCTTTTCTTTCTACATCATTTGTCAACTCATCTTCAGCATACTCTCTTCTGAACTCCAAATCATTAATCAATCGAGAATCATCTTCACCACTTGATATATCACTAGAGCTCCCTAAAACATTAAGATTATCCCTAATGGAGCAAATCGTATAGCCTTCTTTTGCGGTACCACCATTAAGGTCGTGAGTAAGTCTACGACTAATATGATTTTCATGAAACATTTGAAGATCTAGATCAAAAAGATATGAATCGACAAAAGTCGTAGAATAAAAACTTAATAGTCCGTCCCCAGACGCCATCGGTCTAGTAATAGAAATCACTCTTGATCTGTCTTGAATCTTAAAAATAGGTTCGTTATAAAAAGTAGTGTCATGCTCAATGTCGAGTCTTGTAAAATAATCTCCATTAAGAGTAGATGTTTTTTCCAGATTTCTACTTATCTTAAGAGTAACATTTTTATCAAATCCACTGCCCGTATTTGCTGGAGAAGGATTCTCTATATTTAAATAAGGCTCAAAATCATGTCTCTCAGGTTCTTTTAATATAATTCTATGATTTTCATTATTTCCAGACCTTAAAACTCTTGCTGTAAGTGTTTCAAAATCATATGGGACACCATCTATCGCAGAAGTATTGAAAACATTTACAGTAGATGGAATATCGCCCAATTCTACCCCTCTATCAATAAAGTTTACTTTTAAATCAAAATCAAAGAGACCCTTACTGGACAATAATGCCCAATTAATTCTTAAATGATTGGTTTTTGGAGTATAAGAAAAATATTGATATACAGAAGAAGCATCTAATTTAATATTATTTTTATTTGGCAATAATGTTAACTCAAATGGATTCTCTGGATCTAATAAATAATTGCCACTAAATCTTGGTCTTTCTGCATCAATGGATGAACCAGGGACGCTAACAAATGGAATCATATCTAAAACTAAATGATCTATATTATTATGTAAATTACTAGAAATCTTAAGTGTAGGAGTGTATCCAGGTGATGGTTTGGCAACAAAAGCCTCTGCAAATGTAGGACTATTATTAAATCCATAATGGACTAAAACAAGATCAAGGTATCGAAGATAAGACGTGTTATAGTTGCCCTCTATTCTTAAATCTGTAGAAATGGGGTCTATTCCATCATAATCATCGGAACCGCCTGTTAGAGGCGTTTTTTTTATTAGCTTTATTCCCTTGTCTGTTAATACAGCATCAGATAAAGACTCATCCAATGACATTTCAGCTGCCGTACTTTTTGGAGGCACTCCAGATTCTGTCTCTGGTGATATTACCCCTGGCTTGTCCTTTAACTTAGATTTGGAAGCTTGCACCCTTCCTGAAACTGAACTATGTGCTTGTTCGGGATCTACAAACGGACTAACAATAGAGTTGTTAGATGCCATAGAGCCAGCACCTGGTGAGGGCAATCCTGGGGGAGTAGGAGATGTTGTGCCAGGAGGAGGAGTAGGACTCGGAGAGTTCGGGTTCGGCAGCTTCGGAGGCGGTGGCGGCGGACCTTGAGATTCTGAACCTGGTGGATCAGGTGGAGGGGGACCTTTAGGGCCAGCCATCACTCACCCCCTTTATGATGAAAATATTTTAAAAAATAATACGACATTGTATGAAATTAAAACCTCGTTTAAAGCTAAATCAAATCAATAGTAAAAAACAAATTAGGATCATTTTTCTCTAATTTAACTAAGGAACCATTGGACCTTCTTACCTTAATTATATCGTTTTTATCGTAAATAACGACACCACCATTATCTACAGCGCTTTCATTTATAGACCTAAATCTAACCTTTCTTCCTAACCAAGAAGTTATGGGTAAATCCCTAAAACCCCTTCCATAATCGTCTCTTTTAGACGATAAAGGCTCTCCCTCTGTCCACTGACTATCGGGACCAGACCAAGAGCTGGCATCAGCAAATTTTTCATCAGAATCAGATCTTACTATACTGTTTAAAATCTCCATATTATCATATGTAGAAGGTAAAAATTGCACTGGCCTCCTTTTATAAAACTTTTTATCTTTGTATTCATTCCAAGCATCATAAAGAACTTTATCTAAGGCATCTTTTTTGCCAGACGCTAAAACAGTTGTATTAATGCTTAACTTAGGGAGAGTGACCCTATATTGGGTCTTTTTATCACTACTTTTTATAAATTTATCATAACTATCTATTATAAACTCAAAATCATACCCAAAAGAATTAATTTCCTTTTCTAGACAGTCGTCTATCCCATAATCAAATACAACTACACTTTTAACAGATAAATCATCTAGAGAAATTCTATTTGGGATTACAGTAAAAGGTCCTATTTTTTCTATGTACTCACTATCAATGGATGTTGCATCAACCACTAAAGATATTGGATAAGAAATTAAACATTTTTTATGGACATCCAAACTTACTCCTATAATACTGGAACTGTGTGAATAAACACCTGAATCCAAAAAACTTAAAAAATCATTCAAGAAGAATGGTATAGAAATTGATTTTGAATAATCAACAAATGACCCCAAATACCTAGACAAGGCAATGGGATTTATATTAACGAGCGGGTAAAAATCGCAAAATTCTAACGCGCAAGAAGTAACACTCTTAGAACTAGAACTATTCATAAAACTAACTACCAGGTCTCTTGCGATTACAACTTCCACATCCACCTTTTCTCTTTTTAGTAAATGAAGATGAGTTCTTAGAATTGCTAGCAGACTTTATGCTAGAGCTGCTCTTAGGAACCATCTTGGTAGATTTAGTAGTCCTATCGTATACTTGTACCTTGTTTTTATTACCAATAATCTTATTGAGAATTCTTCTTTGTTTATCCAAATTATCCATTGGGCAATAAATCTCCTATATTCTTTTCTAGTGTAGAAACCAACTGAACCAAAGCTTTTCTAGTTTCTTTATTACTAGAGCTTTGTATCTGAAGCTCAACAACCTCTTGAAACCTCTTTATAAAAATAGTAACTGGCTCAAAAGACCCCCTATGCTTATCTAAGGAATCTTGTAATGACGTTACTTGTTGCATCATTTTGCATATAATATCTGAATTTCTTCTGTATTGATCGTCTGACTCAAAAGGCATGCTAGACATCTCAAATATCCTTTTTTCCAACACAGAGATCATCAATTCTATCCTGCTCTCCTTATCAATCTGAGACTTTCTCCACTCAGAAAGGTCATTAATATATTCACCAATTTGAGCATTAGATACTTCTTTTTGAAAGTGACTTAATAAATGATTTCTAACAGCAGCATAACTAATATCCATATCATTAGACTTAAGAAGTCTATATACTGAACTTATATTGCCTGTTTGAAGCCATAAGCTTTCAGCATCCTGCCTTGTATCACACTGACAAAACTTACAATTAGATCGATTAACAACTACAGAATCAACACAATCTTTTATTTTCTCTATAGAAGAAGAAACATCTATATCTTCAGATGAAACATTAATAATATCATCTTGCACGAACCAACCCCTTAACGCCCAATTGATTTTTACCATTTTCATCTTTTTTTCGTCTTTTTATTATTTTGTAAGCAATATCGTCAATAATGCTATTTATAATAATTTTTACTTTTTTAGGGCTATCTGGGCAATAAAACATAGCCTTATCAAACAATCTGCATAATTCTTGATCATGCTTATATTTTTCTTTGATCTTTGCTATCATGCCCTTGGTTCCTCTTTGAGTCTGAGTGGTCATATCTTTAATCTTTCTTAAAGACTTAAGTATCTCATGCTCTCCAACTTGATCAAAGAGGCTGTCTAAATTAGCTAAATGGTACCAGTTCATTGTTAAGTATTACTTTATATTGATTAGTTATATCCTTCAACCCACTCTCGATATTTCTTAAAATTAAAAAATCAACCTGCTGGTCGCTATAATCAATATATATTATCTCATTACCATCTATAAATCCGCCATCCTTAGGGGACAAAACTAGTGTATTTTCATCAAAATAGACACTCAATTCTTTTGGATCTATGATTTTTAAATTCATATCTAACTTTGACACAGAGCGAGAGGCATTGGAGATTTTATTACATAAAAAGCCATCTATTTTTTCACTTATAAAACCCATAAATGTATCATCATAATTTGAATTTTTAATTAAATAATTAATTCTATCTGGTATGAGACTATCTGCGTTTATGTCGCTTTCTTGTAATTCTGAAATTTTGTCCTGAACAAGTCCCTTTGCTTCTTCTTTTGATACATGAGCTTTATTAAATGAAGACAAAGCATTAGTAAGAATGCCTTCTTCTTTTGGACTTGAATGATGTCCCCTATTGGACACCTCATCATCTACTCTTTCCATGTTAGATTTAATTAATATGGATTCTATAGAATTTTGCAAATCGCTCATTGATAGTTTTCCTTAATATAATTAGCAATGAGTAAGGCTTCCGCCTTGCCATCGTCTTTCTTCCTTTTAAACTCGTCCTTAATATATGGAGCCATATTGGATGCTAGCTCCCTAGCAAGATCTTTTTGCTCTTTTCTGTCAAGACCTTTCATTCCTGGATAAAATTTCTTCCATACCTGAGGTGTAATTCGATATGACTCGTATCCAAATGCAGCTATGCACCCCTCGACTATGCCAGATACTCTTCCAAACAAAAAGGTAGATGACACCCCTTGCTGTGGCATGGCATGAACAAGCTCCAATCCAGCAACCACATTAGTACAAAATCCTATGTTATTGTCAAATATGTCAACCAAACAAGGTAAGTCCATGTCTCTTTTGACTTTATTTCTTATAGTATTCTTGACTGTTGGCATAGGAAAAACCTTAAATCTGTCATTATTCCATATAGATATCCCCCCGCTCAACCCTGGGTCAACTCCTATGAAGTATTTTTTTATACCTTGACTTTCTTCATGGTTTTCCACCATTCTTCAGTCTCCCTTAATCCGTCCCAAAATGATATTTGGCTATCTTTATTAACATTAAATTCTTTGTAAGTCTTAGTCATATCAGCACAAGTATGCATTACATCACCTGCTCTAGGAGGAGTATGGTCTATGTCGTCTTCTGATATATTATATTCATTCTTAAAATGATCTAGTATTTCAATAAGACTTGATCTTTCTCCACAAGCTATATTAAAACACTCAGCATTATACTTCTTAGTAGACTTTAAACACTCCATAAGTATATCGCACACATTAGTGACGTAACAAAAATCCCTAGACACTTCACCTGTACCATCTAATCTAAGCTTAGATCCATGAGTAATGGCATGACACCATGCACTAATTACAGTAGAATAAGGGCTATCACCAAACTGATGTGGACCAAAAACATTGAAAAATCTAAAGCAAACAGTGTCTATTTCATATAAAAGAGAGAATAAACTACACATCTCTTCGCCCACCTTCTTATGAAGTGCATATGGACTCTGCGGGTCTAAGGGTTCGGTCTCTGAAGTTGGCAAGTTTTCACTTCCGCCGTAAACAGAAGAAGAAGAAGCAAAAATAAGCTTATCGCAACTCCCGCAACACGCCTCAAGCAATAATGAAAATTTATATATATTTTCTTTAGTAGTTTCTGCTGGGTGCTCAACAGAATAAGAGACCCTAGGAACTGCGGCGAGATGCACAACTTGTTCAAATTGCTTATCTCTTATCTTTTGTAAAATATCATCATTAGAATAATCTGCACATATGATTGTTGTCGCATCCTCAAGCCCTTGACTCTTAATCACATCTTTTAGATAGTTGCAATTATCTAGATTATAATCAACTACAACCAACTCTTTATTTCTTAACCCTGTCTTTGCCATCTCAATGGTCAAATTAGAACCTATAAAACCTGCACCTCCAGTAATTAAAACCGACATCATAAACCTCTCTTTTACATTATTTTAGCCCCTCATTCGAGAAGCTACGTTATAAAATCCCCTAAAACCAATCATGTTCATTAAATACATTATCAAGAACATCATATAGGTAACTTTAAAGGCAGGATTTAATCCCGACCTTATTGTTTTTCGACAACTATTGATTGCGATTAACTTCAAACCACTTTCTTTCTTAATCGAACAAGAATTTTCAAGGGATATTTTAGATAAAAAGAACTTAATTTGATTCTTAGAGTACGTCTGATTGCCTGATTTCTTCTTTTTTATTTTTAAAATACTATCTAAAATATATTGATAATCATTTCCGCAATTAATCATAGATGCTATTATTAGCTTTAATCTTACTTCATGTTCAAAATAATTTATAACTTTAGACATAAATTCATCTCTTTCATACCCAATCTTATTCTCTATTTTTTCTTTTAAAATATAAAAGAATAAATCAGTTTTCCCTTTAGAATACAAAACAAAAAAAGCACTGTCATCGCTTATTATGTCATCTCCCAATGACTCATAAATATCATTAGAAGATATGCTGTCTTTACCGACACACTTCAAAATCAACGTTCTATACCTAAGCTCAACCAGATCTAAGTCAATATCATATGAAAAGTCAGATGAACCAATTGTGTCAGAAAAAGAATCTATACCCCCCTTTTCTGCCGTAAGTTTTGTTTTATTTATTCTTGATTTAATATAAGAAGATAGATCCTTTTTTGACATTTTTATTTCTCTATCTGTAGTGTCTATATTGTATAGCTCAGTTAGTTTAGAAGAAATGCCGCCTGAAGGTCTCCATACTATGACATGATTATTGTTAGACTTTTCATAACGAGAACATGTTGTTTGAATTTCATCAAGATCAGATTGTTTAGAATTCATAAAAACAAAACACCTCTTACTTTCATCAAACATGTCAAAAGTGAAATTGCCCTTTTCTTTATTAGAACTATAAAACAAATCATGATTTGGGTACTGACCAACCAGGTCTATCAAATTCATCCATGGAGTATTTAAAAGGTATATCAAAGCTTATTCCACCTGAGCAAAAAAAGAAGAGAACTGACAATCATCACTATCAACGTGCTCTATTAAAACAGGAGAAGAATGCCCATTAAACGACTCTTCACTTAATTTAAATTCCACTCCCTCTGTGTTGGAACCTACGCTCAAGCTGGTGATAAGAGATTTTAGTGAAACGTTGCAATTAAATACAGACGCTCTACTCTCGTTTGTCTCAACAGAAACAAAATTTTTATCTAAGGTAAAATACGTTTCTTTCTTAAAATTAGACTGTATTTCAATGGATGGGCTATCAGATAAATCAAATGACAAAGACACAGAGGGTATCTCTACCTTATCTCTCTGGGCCTGATCTAAAACTGGAATTAAAAAATCACGCACCGATTTTGCACTTCCTGAGTCTATTGATACAACAACATCATTATTTCTTTTTATTATAGAATTAACATCTGGCCATTTTGAATCAAATTTATCTAAAGAAACTATTTCAAAAGAATCTAATTTGAATTTAATGCAATTTCTATACTCGATAATACTTAATTTACTAGACTTAGATTTCTTGGTGATTTTAAGCATCATTGCAACTGCTACGATAGACAATGACCACGCCCCCTCATCCATAAAGGGCTCTCGTTTGCCCCATGAAATGGAGGAGAAAAAAGAACCATTACCAGATGTGGCTCTACACACCCGATCATCAATAACAAAGTTTAAAAAATCAAAGTAAGAACCAGAATCAGTGAATAAATTTATTGATATAATTCTGGACAAAATATTTGAGAAAAAATCTACATCAATATCGTCAATACTTCTGATCTTTTCTCTATTAATTAATCTTCCAAAAGAATCATCATATATACGAATACTATTCTTCACTTTTTTAGAAGAAGTAGACGGAAGCCTAAAGCCCATCGTAGAATCAGAACAATCAAGGATAATTAAATCTGGTTTAAATACATCAAAAGACTTTACTAAAGACTGTACGTCTTTTATGTCTACTGCGATAGGCTTAAGAAATTTCTTGTCAAAATCTTCGTTTTCACACTTTATTTTATTCTTTAAATACCCATAACCGTTATAACTTGTCAGTATTATCCAATTCTTCTGAAAGTCAAATTCTAATCTTCCTTGCAGCTCATCAGATCTATCCTTCAGCCTGGATAGAAAGATAGAATGAAGATTTATTTTATCATTGACATCAGAGTATTGGATGTCAAGCATAATAGTGGTATTCGAGTTCTCAACTTCTAACATATATTTTCAATATGGGTAAACGGGTTCATCAAAATCTTCATTTAACTTATCTAGTAAAGATCTCGCTTTTATCTTTATTCTAGACAGAGCATTATCTACACCCTTAATATTTATCTTGACTTTCTCACGATTCTCATTAATAATATCTGTAATCTCTTTATAGCTGTATCTCTGAGCATACAACAAAAGAACCTTCTTCTCAAAGGAAGATAAAACCTTTAAAAGTTCTGTTATGATAATATGGAATTGTTCTTCTCTAACCATTCGATCCAAGTCTTCTTCAAATACACCTGAAAGTATATCAGAAAGAGATCCGGTATCTTCTCCAGAGCCCAATGATCTTTCAGCGCTTATAGAAACACTTGAATTCAAAGTATATTTCTTATTCTGAAAACTTGTTTTAAGCAATGTAGATAAATGTCTTTTTATACAAAGAGCAGCAAACTTTTCAAAAGCAACTTTATCTCCCTCGTTTGTCCTCTCTATATCAAAATCCCTAATAGCTTTAAATCTAAGAGCGAATAAAGCTTCTTGATATATATCTGAAGAGTCATGACCTTGAACGTTATATTTATAAGATATTTTTTTTACCAGAGGATCTATGCGATCCAATATCTCTTGGAAATACTGATCTTTATATTTTTTTTGTATTACGTTCTTTAATTTAATTACCAAGTCTGATAAAGGAATATAATTTTCATCAAATTCTTGAACTTTATATCTCTTATCTCTTCTTGCAGTATTTGCAGTGTCTGCGGTGCCCTCAGTGTCTGCGGTGTCTGCGGTGTCTGCGGTGTCTGCGG
>Ga0315336_1003335_pt1 | contig 21652 bp, 24 predicted proteins | sample ASW5metaG_FD_204512 | JGI IMG/M metagenome (GOLD analysis project Ga0315336, IMG submission 204512) | Ammonia-oxidizing marine archaeal communities from Monterey Bay, California, United States - ASW #5 | ecosystem: Environmental > Aquatic > Marine > Intertidal zone | place: USA: California... | reverse complement strand
GCCTCGCTTTTTCTGCAATGCTGACGATTGGCGAAGGCTGATGCGACAATTGATCTCCCCCCAAGTGGGGGAGATGTCCGGCAGGACAGAGGGGGGCACTGTCCCGCCGGCGCTCAATGCTTACGCATGGGCCTGCAAATAGTCCGCCAGCGCCACTGCATTGTTATGCGCTTCGTCATGCGCGCCATAGAGCAGCGTCACCTTGCCTTCGCGCAACAGGCTGCGCAGTTCCGCCACCGCTTCGCTATTTGCATCGAGCTCGGCCCGATACCGCTTCTGGAACTCCGCCCAACGCTCGGGCTCGTGCCCGAACCATTTGCGCAACGCGTCGCTCGGCGCGATCTCCTTCAGCCATACCGCCAGTTCGGCGTTCTTCTTGCTGACGCCGCGCGGCCAGAGACGGTCGACCAGCACCCGTTGGCCGTCGGCTTTCGCCGGCGGCTCGTAGACGCGCTTCACCGCAATGTCGAAGGCCATCATACCTCCGTACCAAGCAATTCCAGGAAAAGTGTGCAGCGGTTTTCCGTCCGGAATTGCGTCAATAAAAGCGCCTCAGGCCCACTCGCCCTTGCGCATCACCGGCACGCGGCTGCCATCCTTGGCGACGCCGTCGATGTCGATCTTGTCCGAGCCGATCATCCAGTCGATATGGATGAAGCTCTTGTTGCCGCCGCGCGCCGCGATCTCGTCCTGGCTGAGGGAGGCGCCGTTGACGAAGCACTTCGAATAGCACTGCCCGAGCGCGATGTGGCAGGCGGCGTTCTCGTCGAACAGCGTATTGAAGAACAACAGCCCGCTCTTCGAGATCGGCGAGGAATGCGGCACCAGCGCCACCTCGCCGAGCCGGCGCGCGCCCTCGTCGGTGTCGAGCACCTTCTTCAGCACGTCCTCGCCCTTCGCGGCCTTGGCCTCGACGATCCGCCCGTCCTCGAAGCGCACCGATATCTCGTCGATCAGCGTGCCCTGGTAGGAGAGCGGCTTGGTCGAGGAGACGTGGCCCTCGACGCGCCTTGCATGCGGCGTGGTGAAGACTTCCTCGGTCGGGATGTTCGGATTGCAAGTGACCCCGTTCTTCGCCGTCGAGGCGCCCCCCATCCATTCATGACCTTCCGCCAGTCCGACGGTCAGGTCGGTGCCCGGCCCGGTGAAATGCAGCGCGTGGAAATTATGCCCGTTCAGCCATCTCGTGCGCTCGGCCAGTGCGGCATTGTGCGCCTTCCAATTGCCGATCGGGTCATCGACGTCCACCCGCGAGGCCGAGAAGATGGCGTCGGCGAGCTTCACCACCGCGACGTCGTCCGGCTCGCCCGGAAACACTTGGCGAGCCCATGCAAGGTCGGGATAGGCGACGATGTTCCAGTTGATGTCGAAGCCGGTGATCTTCTCCAGTGCCGGCTGGTAGGCCATCGAGTTGGCCTTGTTGGCGCGCGCCACCTTGGCCGGGTCTTGCGCGGAAAGCAGCGACGGGTCCTCGCCGCGCACCGCGAGTCGCGCGGCATTGTTCGAGAAGGCCTTCGCCATGCCTTCATAGAGCCAGCCCGCGGCGCGGTCGAAACCGGCGTCGGCGCCGTAGCGGAAGCGCGCCAGCGTGATCTCGTCGTCGTTGAAGATCGGCGTCACCAATCCGGCGCCGGCCTTGTAGGCGTGCTCGACGATGCGGCGCGTCAGCGGCAGCGCCGCGATCGAGGAGGTCAGCACCAAATCCTGGCCTGGCTGCAGCTGCAGCCCGACCTTGATGGCGACTTCCGCCAGCCTGTCGAGCTTCACCGGGTCGATGCTTGCTGAAACGCCGCGCGAATGTGTGGTCATGATCCTGCCTGTCGTGATGTTTGGGGTCTGGTTCTTACATAGACCGCCGCGGTTGGCCTTTCCACCGCGATCGAATAGGCCTGTTTCAGGCAGCGCTTTCCAGCGCCCGGAACTGCGCCATGGTCGCCTCGATCTCCTCGCGGATCCAGGCCTTGAAGTCGCGCACCTTGCGGCTTTCGCTTTTGGTGGCGGAGGTCACCAGCCAGTAGCCCAGCCCGCTCGCGGCCCTGATCCCGAAGGGCGCGACCAGTCTTCCGTCGGCCAGCGCGTCGGCGGTTAGCAATTGCCAGGCCAGCATCACGCCGTGGCCGGCGATCGCCGATTCCAGGCAAAGCATCGGATCGGTGAAGCGCGCACCTTTCTGGAAGGTGACCGGCTCGACGCCGGCCGCCTGGAACCAGCCGTCCCAACTGAACATCGCCCGCTCGTCGGTGATCGCGCAGGTCCGCGCCAGGTCGTCGATAGAGTGCAGCCTGGCCGCGATCGAGGGCGCGCAGACCGGAAACACTTCCTGGGCAAGCAGGAGCTCGGCGCGCGCGCCAGGCCATTTGCCGTCGCCCAGGCGGATGGCGATATCGATGTCGGACCGGTCGAGGTCGGCGACCCGTGCCGAGGCGTCGATGCGCAGCAGCACGTTCGGATGCCGCGCGAAATGTCGCGACAGCCTGGGCAGCAGCCATTTCGAGGCGAAGGCCGGCGCCACCGCGACGACCAGCGTGCCCTCGTTGGCCTCGTCGGCCAACGCCACCGCTTGCGCGAGTTCGCGGAAGCCGGCACTGAGGCGCGCCGTGAAGGTGGCGCCGAATTCCGTCGGCACAAGCCCGCCCGGCGTCCGCTCGAACAGCGCCTGTCCAAGCTGTTTTTCCGTGCGTTTCACCTGCTGGCTGACTGCGCTGACCGAGACGTTGAGCTCCCCGGCCGCTCCCGCCAGAGATCCCAGGCGGGCAACGGCCTCCACGGCGCGCAAGCCGTTGAGATGGACGCGATTCAGCATAGCCATTCAGTTTTTCTAAAGTGAACGGACGGAAATCTCAATTGAAACCCGACTGGAAAGGCCGGAATTTGGCCGGAGTAGCCAGTTCCCGGAGGTTTCCGATGAAGATTTTATCTTTCCTGACAGCGCCTTCCGGCGCCAGGACGGGCCCGCGAGACGACGGCGAAGTCGCCCGCTGGGTCACCGATCCGCTCTCCCATCCCGCGCTCGACACCATGTCGGAGCGCGAGCTCGGTGACATGCCCTTCCGCCTGACGGCTCGCCGTACAGCATACGAAGCGGACTGCCGCTCGACGAGGACCTAAAACCGAGCAAACCGGCCGCGCTGGCCCAACGCAAGCGCATTGTTTCGCGAACGCGCATTCTTATTGTGCGCCGCAATGAACGCCTCGCCATCCCCTCTGCGCCTCGCTCTTGCCGGTATGGTCGCGCTTGCCGTAGCGCAAGGCATAGGCCGCTTCGTCTACACGCCGATCCTGCCCGGCATGATGGAGGGATTGCATCTGACGGCGGCCGATGCCGGCTGGATCGCGTCCGCCAATTATCTTGGCTATCTCATCGGCGCCCTTGGCGCGGCCGGAGGCTGGGCGCATGGCCACGAGCGCAGGTTGATGTTCGCGGGCCTCGCGGCCAGCGCCGTGCTCGCGGGTCTCATGGGGCTCAACGAGACGATGGCCGCCTTTCTCGTCATCCGTTTCCTCGCCGGTCTCGCCAGCGCCTTCGTCATGGTCTTCATGGCCTCGATCGTCTTCAGCCATCTGGCGGAGACCGGCCGCGGCGATTTGCAGGCGCTGCATTTCGGCGGCGTCGGCCTGGGCATTGCCGCATCCTCCGCGCTGCTCGCAATCCTGGTTTCCGAACATGCCGGCTGGGCCGCGGGCTGGCTCTGGTCCGGAGTGCTCTCAGCGGTTGGCCTGTTCATCGTCATGCTGCTCGCCGGCTCGGCCACCCCGGCCAACGGCGTCGACGGGCGCGAGCCGGCGCTGCCGAAGGACCGGGCCCTGGTGAAGATGATCGTCGCCTACGGGCTGTTCGGCTTCGGCTATGTGGTGACGGCCACATTCCTCGTCGCCATAGTGCGCCAGGGTGGTGGCGGGCGCGTCTTCGAGGCCGTCGTCTGGATGGTCGCCGGCCTTGCCGGCTTTCCGTCGACCTGGTTCTGGCAGAAGCTCGCCGCCCGGATCGGGCTCTATGCCGCTTATGCCGCGACCTGCCTGATCGAGGTGGTAGGCGTCGCCGCCAGCGTCGTGGTCAAGGGGGCCGCCGGACCGCTGATCGCCGGCGTCCTGCTCGGCGGCACCTTCATCGCCATCACGGCGCTGGGGATACAGATGGGCAGGCTGCTCGCGCCGCGGGCGCCGCGCCGCATCTTCGCGGTGATGACGGCGGCCTTCGGGCTCGGCCAGATCGTCGGGCCGGTCGCCGCCGGCCTGCTCGCCCAGGCCTCGGGCAATTATACGCTCGCCTCCCTGATGGCGGCGGCGGCATTGCTCGCCTCCGGCGTCATTGCCTGGTCGGCCGCGCCAAAATCGCCATGATTTGCGGCCTTGTTCGGCGCCGGGCATCGGGCAGGGCATTTTCTTTGCCGCTAATGTGTGACTTTATGCCCGCCAAACAGCAACGCCGCTGATTTGCGGTCAGACGAGGAAACCCGCCACAGTGTTCGTATCCTTCTTCCCGCAGCCGAAGCTCTTCTTCACCTCGGCCGCCGTCTGGAGCCTTGCGGCGATCCTGTTCTGGTTTTTCGGTGGTGAGCAATTGGGCGCTGTCTTCGGCCTGCCGCCGGCAGCGGCGGGCACGCCGCCCATCATCGGCATTGCGGTGCTGTGGTCGAAGCCGTTCCTATGGTTCTATATCTACTTCGCGGCGTGCGTAGCGATCTTCTACGCGTTCTGGAGTTGGTACGCCCCGCACCCGTGGCAGAACTGGTCGATCCTGATGACCGCTGTCATCCTGTTCTTCATCTATTTCAACGTTCAAATCTCGGTCGCGGTCAACAACTGGTACGGTCCTTTCTTCGACTACGTTCAGGGTCTTATGTCCGGAACGACTCCCTCGACCAATACGGAGTTCTACAAGGGGTTGGCCGATTTCTCCTGGCTGGCGCTGGTCGGCATGAACGTGCAGGTGGTCAATGCCTTCATCGTCAGCCACTGGATCTTCCGCTGGCGCACCGCGATGAACGATTACTTCATGGCCAACTGGGGCCGGCTGCGCCACATCGAGGGCGCCTCGCAGCGTATCCAGGAAGACACGATGCGCTTTTCGCAGATCATGGAGGACCTCGGCTCGACCTTCGTCCAGTCGATCATGACGCTGATCGCCTTCCTGCCGGTCTTGATTCAACTGCAGGCTCACATCACCGAACTGCCGATCATCGGCACGGTCCCGCAGCCGCTTGTCGTTGCCGCATTGGGCTGGTGTCTGTTCGGAACGATTTCCGTCATGATCGCCGGTCTCAAATTGCCCGGCCTGCAGTTCCGCAATCAGCGTGTCGAGGCAGCCTATCGCAAGGAGCTTGTGTACGGTGAAGATCATGCAGACCGGGCTCAGCCGGCGACGACGAAACAATTGTTCACCAATGTGCGCCGCAATTATTTCAAGCTATATTTCCACTACATCTATTTCAACGTTGTTCGTTACACCTACCTGCAGGCCGACAACATTTTCTCTCTGCTGATCCTCGGGCCTTCGCTGGTTGCGCACAAGATCACGTTCGGCGCGCTGAACCAGATATCGAACGCGTTCGGCAAGGTGACGAACTCGCTTCAGTTCCTGTTGAATTCCTGGTCGACGATTGTCGAACTGCAGTCTGTGCACAAACGTTTGCGTGCCTTCGAGGCGACGCTGCAAGGCGAACAGCTGCCGGTTATCGATCAGCATTATCTGGAACGCGAGCGGGCTGGCATGCGCCCCGAAGATCAGCCGGTAAGCTAAAGCGCGGCTATGTCCGGTTGTCAGCCGCCCGCGACTGCCTGCCTTTGCCCGGCGCGCTGCCGCTCAACATAGTCGCGGAAGCTGATGCACTCGACATCCGCCTTCACGCAGACTTCGCCGGCAAAGCGCTCCAGCGCGTTCCAGTAGGCGCCGTTGTTCATCAGCGTGAAGTGGAAGCCTAGTTCCAGCGGCAGGCGCTTGCCACTGTACTGGGCATCGAAGGCTGTGTGGAACGCCTGGTAGGCGCGCTCGGTGAACTCGCCCGCCATCGCCGGCCTTTCGGTGCCGCCCGAGTGGCGGACATAGAGATTGTAGTCCATGGCAACCACGGGCTTCGCCTTCGGTCCTTCCGGGATAAGCGGCAGGCCAAAACGGGTCGTGCCATTGAGGGTTGGCGGCACGGTCGGACCGTTCGAAACGCTGCTCGCATCGTATTGGAAGCCCGCCTCGGGCAGCGCCTCGTAGAGCGCCTTGTTTGTCGAAAGATAGGGCGCGCGGAACCCGACCAGCGCATGATGCGCGAAATCGTGCCACTCCGCCGGTTCCGGGATGCCGTTGATCGCATAGGCGTTCTCGAAGATGCGCCGCATGGAGGCGAACTCGGCCAGCCAGTCGGCCTTGCTCCACGCCTTGCCGTCGAAATGGCCGCAGGCATGGCTACCGATGTCGTGGCCTTCGGTGGCCGCCAGCCTGACCTGGTCGAGCCGGTCCGCGACGTCCTGCTTCGACGCGCCGAAGCCGACATTGGATTTGCCGGAGGCCTTGCCGGGGCCGGCATAGTCCTGCCGCGTGTCCGGCGAGAGCAGGAAGACGCAGGACAGGAAATAGGTGAAATGCGCGCCCGTGCGCTTTGCCAGCGCCCGGCTGCGCTGCCATTGCGAGATCTCACGGGCAGCATCGAACGAGATCAGCACGACCTGCTTGGGTTTTGCAGGCGAGGCGGCCGGCGATTTCGGCGGATCGGCGAAGGCTGTATTGACGCAGGCAAGCGAGGCGAGGCTGAACGCAAGGACGCGGTACGAACGAAGCATAGGCACCTTCTGGCGGGGACGTCTCCGGCTGATCGGAAGCCGGCTATCGCGCAAATGTGGCGCGGTTGCGTTCGGGCAAGCCCTGCGGCGCCGGGCATTGTCAGCCGATTTTCCGGCCAGCCCCCTTCCATGCCGACGAAATTTCGCTAAAACGCGGGCTCAAGAAGCGCCCCGCCCCGGGCCGCAATGGTTTTTGATTGATGTCGGACGACAGTTTTATCCGCGAAGTGAACGAAGAGATTCGTCGCGAGCAGGCGCAGGCGCTATGGGACCGCTTTGGCCCGGCCATTCTCGGCATCGCCATCCTCATCGTGCTGGGAACCGCCGCCGTCGTTGGCTACCGTTACTGGGACGAGACCCGCGCCAACCGTTCGGGCGATGCCTTCTCGGCCGCACTCAAGCTCGCCAATGACGGAAAGAACGACGAGGCGATCGCGGCGCTCGATCAACTGGAAAAGGACGGCTACGGCGCCTATCCGCTGCTGGCCCGCATGCGCGCAGCTACCGTCAAGGCCGACAAGGGCGATGCGGACGGCGCGGTCAAGGATTTCGACCAGGTCGCCGCCGACAACGCCATTCCCGCCGGCATCCGCGACATGGCGAGGCTGAGGGCGGCACTGCTGCTCGTCGACCACGGCTCCTTCGCCGATGTCTCAAGCCGGGTCGAGGCTCTCACCGCCGACACCAATCCGCTGCGCCACTCGGCGCGCGAGGCGCTTGGCCTAGCCGCCTGGAAGGACGGCAAGTCGGCGGACGCGCTCAAACTGTTCGACCAGATCTCTTCGGATGACGGCGCCCCGCGCAATGTACGCCAGCGGGCGCAACTGATGTCCGAGTTGATCCGCGGGTCGGGCAACGCGTCGTGATCTTGGATGGGCTTCAAAGTCGCCATCATCGGCCGTCCTAACGTCGGCAAATCGACTCTTTTCAATCGGCTGGTCGGAAGGAAGCTCGCGCTCGTCGACGACACGCCTGGCGTGACGCGCGACCGCCGCGTTCACGCGGCAAAGCTCTACGATCTCCATTTCGACGTCATCGACACCGCCGGTTTCGAGGATGCGGCGGCTTCGACGCTGCCCGGCCGCATGCGCCAGCAGACCGAGATCGCCATCCGCGAAGCCGACCTCATCTTCTTTACCGTCGACGCCAAATCCGGCCTGATGCCGGACGACCGCACCTTCGCCGAAGTGGTGCGCAAGTCGGGCAAGCCGGTGGTGCTCGTCGCCAACAAGGCTGAGGCGCGCGGCGCTCAAGGCGGCATGCTGGAGGCCTGGGAGCTCGGTCTCGGCGAGCCGATCCCGGTGTCGGCCGAGCACGGCCAGGGCATGCCGGACCTGCGCGACGCGGTGGTCGAAGCCTTGGGCCAAGAGCGAGTCTTCGGCAAGGACGAGGAGGAAGACAGCGACGAGATCGCCGCCAGCGAGGTGCTGATCGGCGAGGACATCGCCGATCCCGACGCCGAACCCGCATATGACGATACGAAGCCGCTGCGAATCGCCGTCGTCGGCCGCCCAAACGCCGGCAAGTCGACGCTGATCAATGCGCTGATCGGCGAGGAGCGGTTGCTCACCGGTCCGGAGGCCGGCATCACCCGCGATTCGATCTCGGTCGATTGGGACTGGCGCGGCCGCCGCATCAAGCTGTTCGATACCGCCGGCATGCGTCGTAAGTCGAAGGTGCAGGAGAAGCTCGAGAAGCTCTCGGTGCAGGACGGTCTGCGCGCCATCCGTTTCGCCGAGATCGTCATCATCGTGCTCGACGCCACCATCCCATTCGAGAAGCAGGACCTGCAGATCGCCGACCTCATAATCCGCGAGGGCAGGGCGCCGGTCATCGCCTTCAACAAATGGGACCTGATCGACAACCCGCAGGAACTGCTGGCCGAGCTGCGCGAAAAGACCGGGCGGCTCTTGCCGCAGGTGCGCGGCATCCAGGCCGTGACGGTGTCGGCCGAGACCGGCCGCGGTCTCGACAAGCTGATGGAAAGCGTCATCAAGACCCACAAGGTCTGGAACAGCCGCGTCTCCACCGGCAAGCTCAACCGCTGGCTGGAAGGCATCCTGGCGCATCATCCGCCGCCCGCCGTCGCCGGCCGCCGGCTGAAGATCAAATATGTCACGCAGGCCAAGACCCGCCCGCCGGGCTTCGTCGTCTCCTGCTCGCGTCCGGACGCAATGCCGCAATCCTATGTCCGCTACCTGACCAACAGCCTGCGCGAGGCCTTCGACATGCCTGGCGTGCCGATCCGCATGGCGCTGCGCGCCTCGGACAATCCGTTCGCGGGCAGGGCGAAGAAGCGGTGAGGCTCAGGCGACCTTCCTGACCGCGTCATAGGCCTGCGCTCCCTCCGGCAGCGTCTCCACCGCCGCCTGCAGCAAAATCTCGGCCAGCCGCGCCGCCACCGGATCGAGCTCGGCGTCTTTCTGGTGCAGATGCAGCGCCATCTTGGGCAAAGCCGGCAAATCGAGCACGCCCGACGGGATCGCCCTGACATTGGCGGGCAGGCCGATATCGGTGCGGATCGTCAGGCCGAGTCCGGCCGCCACCGCCGCCCAGATGCCGCCGAGGCTGGGGCTGGAGAAGGCCATGCGCCAGGGCATCCCTGCGCGGTCTAGCGCTTCCGTCGCGACCGTGCGCAAGAGGCAAGGGGCCTCGAACACCACCAGCGGCAGCGGCTCGCCATTGCGCAGGCCCGCCTCGATCGGCTTCGCCGGGCCGATCCAGCGCGCCTGCACATCGGCGACATGGCGGCTGTAGGGCAAGGTCATGCCGTCATGCCAGGCAAGCGCGATGTCGAGATTGCCGGAAAGGACGCGCTCGGCCAGGTCGTGGCTGCGCCCGATCCGTGCCTCGATCCGGACCTTGGGATGTGCACGGGCGAAGCGCCCGAGTACGTCGGGCAGCACGGCCTCGCCGAAATCCTCCTGCAGGCCGAGCCGCACCCAGCCTTCCAGTTCGACATCGCGAATGGCGGCAGCCGCCTCATCGTTAAGCTCGATCAGCCGCCGCGCATAGCCGAGCATCGTCTCGCCGGCCTCGGTGAGCGCCAGGCCGCGCCCTGCCTTGCGGAAGACCGGCGTATCCGCCTGCTCCTCCAGTTTCTTCAGTTGCGCGCTGACGGCGGACGTCGAGCGCCCGAGCCGTTCGGCCGCCTTGGCGAAGCTTCCCAGCTCCATGCCGGTGACGAAGGTCCTGAGGACATCGAGGTCGAAAGTGACGCGCCGCATGGATCGTCCTGATTTTCAGGATTATTGGTCAAAAAATTCCTGATTTTGTGGATTAAGCTATGGCGCTACATCCCGTTCGTCAAGCCGTCCGCCGGGCGTTAATGGGAATCGAATCATGTCCGCCATCGTTGCGCCAAACGACTGCCAACAGCCAAAGGCGGACACTGGCGCACTCGTGCGCCGCCCCTTCGGCCCCAACCATCGCTGGAAGGTGCTGGGCATCGGCGTTGCCGCCAATGCCGGCTTCTCCGCCACCTTCTCCGGCATTCCGGCAACCGCGGTGGCGATGCGCCAGGGCTACCACCTCGACAATGCCTCGCTCGGCCTCGCGCTCGGGCTTCTCGGCCTCGGCGTGGCGCTGAGCGAATTGCCCTGGGGCGTGCTCACCGACCGCTGGGGCGACCGCCGCGTGCTCCTGACCGGGCTCGGCGCGACGGCGGCATGGCTTCTCATCATGGCACTGCTCGTCGTGCCTACGAAAACAGCCTTTCCCAGCGTCGCGCTGCTCTCGGCAAGCCTGCTCGTCGCCGGCCTCCTCGGCGGCAGCGTCAACGGCTCCAGCGGCCGCGCCATCATGGGCTGGTTCGCGGAGGGCGAGCGCGGCTTCGCCATGAGCATCCGGCAGACGGCGGTGCCGCTTGGCGGCGGGCTGGGCGCGCTCGTCCTGCCATCGCTGGCGCAGGCTTTGGGTTTTGGCGCGGTCTTCGGCCTGCTTGCGGCCGTCTCCGCGCTTTCGGCCTGTTTTGCCTGGCGCTGGTTGCACGAACCGCCTGTCGAAGGCGGCGGTCACGCCGCCGCCGCGACAAGCGGCCCGGCGCCCTTGCGCAACATCGCGGTGTGGCGCATCTCGACCGCGATCGGGCTGCTATGCTTTCCGCAGGTCGCGGTGCTCACCTTCGCCACGGTCTTCCTGCATGATTTTGCCGGCATGGGCACATGGGTGACCAGCGCCAGCCTCGCCGCCGTTCAGATCGGCGCCATGGTGATGCGCGTCTGGAGCGGGCGCTTCACCGACCGACACGGCAACCGCCGTCCATTTCTCCAACTCTGCAGCGCGCTGAGCGCAATGGCTTTCTTGGTGCTCTGCCTGCTGGCGACCGGCGCCGCCGCACTTCCGGCCTTGCTTCCGCTGCTCCCGCTGACGGTCGTCGTCGCAGGCATATCCGTGTCGGCCTGGCATGGCGTCGCCTACACCGAGCTTGCCACGCTTGCCGGCGCCGGCCATGTCGGCACGGCACTCAGCCTGGCCAACAGTTTTGTGTTCGTCGGCTTCTGCCTTGTGCCGATCGCCATTCCTTGGCTGCTGCTTGTCTTCGCATGGCCGGGCGTGTGGCTGGCGGCCGCGATCTGCGCGGCGCTCGCCTGGCCGGTCTTCCTGCGCCCCGCCTCATTCAACCGAACCTGATGCGCCGCACCCAGGCCTGGTCCTTGATCGGGCGCAGTGGAACCGGCAAGCCGGTTGCCTCAAACACGAAAAGAACTCGATCGATGTCGTTAACCCCGCATCAAGGTTAATGCTTCATTTTGGCTCTCTGGGGTCAGTAGCGTTCTGGAGAGTTCCGTGCACCGACGCGTTTCAATGCGGCTTGCCGCCGCCGCCGTTGCGAAAAGACGTTCCTTCCTTCCCCCCTTGGTTCTGGGGCTCGGCATCTGGATCGGCTTTCCGTCGGTCGTCGCTTATCAGGATATGACCAGCCTGATCTCCGGTCTGGAGGCGCCCAACGTCCGGTGGAACGCCTATATCGAGACATCCGCCGCCGGCTCGGTGCATGCCGCCGAGATGCCGTTCATCGATTCCACCACCACCGGCTCGATCTCCGGCTCCGGCGTGAACCTGCCGGGCGTGGGCACCGTCGCCTTCCGCGGCAAGGGCAGCGCCACGGGCGCCACGCCCGATGAGGATCGTGTCGTGCGCGCTGACAAGAAGGGCCGCCTCGTTCAGATCTCGCCCGTCGCGCCGCCCAAGAACTTCAGCGCCGGCTCGATCTTCGAGCGCACCTCCTCGCTGCTGCGCCCGAGCATGGACAGCGGCCTGAAGCTCACCTTCGCCAAGCCCGGCATCAAGGGCAAGGAAGTCCAGATCGCCCAGGCCTTCCATATTCGCGAGGACAAGAAGCCTGATCCGGCCCTGCCGGCGGCACTTGTCGCCCTCGTCAACAACGACAAGCCGGATATCCTCGCCACGGCCTATGCCCAGTCCGCGCCCGACTACGCAAAAGCCTCGCCCTTCGAGGCGCTGCTGCAGGATGACCCCAACGACGGCCGCTTCATCCCGCCGATGGGCAAGGGCGATCATGCCTGGATGCAGAACCCGCTGCCGGCGAGCGTCTTTTCCAAGCCTGAGCAGGCCTGCCTTGCCAAGGGCATCTATTTCGAAGCGCGCAGCGAGCCGGTTCGCGGCCAGGCGGCGGTCGCGCAAGTGATCCTGAACCGCGTCCGCAACCCGGCCTATCCGAAGACGATCTGCGGCGTTGTCTACCAGAACGACGACTGGTTCAACCGCTGCCAGTTCTCCTTTGCCTGCGACGGCAGGAAGAAGATCATCACCGACCAGGCTTCCTACAAGACAGCGCAGGAGGTTGCCATGGCGGTGACCGCCGGCAAGATCTTCATTCCCGAGGTCGGCTCCTCGACGCATTACTACGCCAACTACGTCCATCCCGGCTGGGCACGAGCCATGCAGCGCATGACAAGGATCGGCCTGCATATTTTCTATCGCACCTATGGCGGCGGCTGGAGCTGAGCCGCCGGACGGCCTGAACTGACCCGCTTGAACGACGCCTCCGGCAAGCGCCCCGGCGGCCCTCCGCCCGGGCCGATTGGCCCCGCTTGCCGCGCGGATTCGCGCCGTCACCTCACGCGGGCGTGAAGGGCACGATGTCGCACCTCAATAACCCATTGATTTTATTTCCGAAAATACATCGCTTGGAAGTTCGGCCCGTGGCTTGACGGGCGCGGACCCTCTAACTATGTTGCCGGCGACTTTAGAAGCGGACGGACAGCGATCGTCTGCCCGGGCAGGGGGGTTGCGATGGCCGACAAAACCGGGCCAGACGGGACCGGAGAAACCGGCCGCGGCAGGCAGCCAGAAGCCACCATCCGCGACGACGAACTTGAGCGCCGCCGGCGCGATCTTGAAGCATCGCTTGCGACGAGACGCACGGACCGGCTCGAGGGGAAAGACGAAGCGAGAGCTGCGACCGGTTACGGTCAGGCGCTGAAACTATCCAGCGAGTTCATCGCCGGGGTGGTGGTCGGTGTCGGCTTGGGCTGGATCATCGACCGCCTGGCGGGAACAACGCCCTGGGGTCTGATCGTCGGCCTGTTGCTGGGCTTTGGCGCCGGTATACTCAATGTCCTGCGCTCGGCGGGACTGGCATCCGAATTCGGCCAGAGCGGCAAGCCGCCGGAGCCGAAAAAATGAAGTGGGGCGCCGCAAGGCGCTGAAGTGAACTTAAGAAGCCGTGTGGCTTTGACGGGGATTTAAAGTGGCTGCTGCTGACAAGGTCGATCCGATCCACCAGTTCCAGATCCATCCGATCATCCCGCTGCATATCGGCGGCTACGACGTTTCGTTCACCAACTCCTCGCTGTTCATGGTCGTCACGATCGTTCTCGCGTCGGGCTTCCTCTACATGAGCACGGCCGGCCGCGCACTGATCCCCGGCCGCCTGCAGTCGATTTCCGAAATGGCCTACGAATTCGTCGGCAACATGCTGCGCGACGCCGCCGGCAAGCAGGGTATGCAGTTCTTCCCGCTGGTGTTCTCGCTGTTCATGTTCGTGTTGGTCGCCAATTTGATCGGCCTGTTCCCCTATTTCTTCACCGTCACCAGCCACATCATCGTGACCTTCACGCTGGCGATCCTCGTCATCGGCACGGTCGTCGTCTACGGTTTCGCCAAGCACGGATTGGGCTTCCTCAAGCTGTTCGTGCCGCATGGCGTGCCGGGCCTCCTCCTGCCGCTGGTGGTGGCGATCGAAGTCATCTCCTTCGTCTCGCGTCCCGTCAGCCTCTCGGTTCGTCTTTTCGCCAACATGCTGGCCGGCCACATCACGCTGAAGGTGTTCTCCGGCTTCGTCGTCAGTCTCAGCGCGCTTGGCGCCGTCGGCATCGCCGGCTCGGTGCTGCCTTTGGCCATGGCTGTCGCGCTGACCGCTCTCGAGCTGCTGGTCGCCTTCCTGCAGGCCTATGTCTTTGCGGTGCTGACCTGCATGTACCTCAACGACGCGCTGCACCCGAGCCACTGATTGATTTTCACCGGCGCCCCGGCGTCAGCATACCCAACGTACCAACTGCAACGAACAAGCAAACCACAGGAGTTTTGAAATGGACGCAACTGCAGCAGCTGCTATCGGCGCTGGTATCGCCTGCATCGGCATGGGCGGCGCGGGCATCGGCCTCGGCAACATCTTTGGCAGCTACCTCTCGGGCGCGCTCCGCAACCCGTCGGCTGCGGACGGCCAGTTCGGCCGCCTGATCTTCGGCTTCGCCGTGACCGAGGCTCTGGGCATCTTCTCGCTCCTGATCGCTCTGCTCCTGGTCTTCAAGTAAGATTGAGAGCTGACGAAACGGGCCGCATGGTGCGGCCCCGTTCCATGGACAGGGGAATGAGATGTTCGTGACATCTGCCTATGCGCAAGAAGCAGCGCCGGCCGCGGCCGAGGGCGATACGCATGCGGGCACCGCCGTGCCTGCTGCGGAGCATGAAGCGTTCCCGCCGTTCGATGCCAAGACGTTCCCGTCGCAGATCCTGTGGCTGGTCATCACCTTCGGGCTCTTCTACCTGTTCCTGAAGCGGGTTGTGATGCCGCGTCTCGGCGCCATCATCGATGTCCGCAACGATCGCATTACCCAGGATCTCGACCACGCCGCAAGGCTGAAGAGCGAGGCCGATGCCGCCGTTGCAGCCTATGAGCAGGAACTGGCAGAAGCCAAGGCCAACGCCAACAAGATCGGCCAGCAGGCGAACGACGCAGCCAAGGCGGACGCCGAGAGCACGCGCAAGAAGCTTGAGGCCGAGCTTGAGAAGAAGCTCGGCGAGGCTGAGGCGAGCATCGCCTCGATCAAGGCCAAGGCGATGAAGGAAGTCGGCACGATCGCCGAGGACACCACGTCGGCCATCGTCGAGGCGCTTGTCGGCGGCAAGGCCGACAAGTCTGAGATCGCGGCCGCGGTCAAATCCGCGAGCCGGTGAGGGAGCGGGATCATGGACGCCACATCACTCGCCACGCTCTGGGCCACCATCGCCCTGATCATCTTCCTCGGCGCCATCATCTATCTGAAGGTGCCGGGCATGCTCACCAAGTCGCTCGACGCCCGCGCGGTCAAGATCAGCGCCGAGCTCGAGGAAGCACGCAAGCTTCGTGAAGAGGCCCAGCAACTGCTTGGCCAGTACCAGCAGAAGCGCAAGGAAGCCGAGAAGGAGGCCGCCGACATCGTCGCCGCCGCCAGGCGCGAGGCCGAGTTGCTTGCCTCCGAGGCGGCCAAGAAGACCGAGGAATACGTCGCCCGCCGCACCGTGCTTGCCGAGCAGAAGATCGGCCAGGCCGAGCGCGAGGCTGTGAGCGAAGTGCGTGCCAGCGCCGTCGACATCGCTGTCGAGGCCGCCCGCGCGCTGCTTGCCGCCAAGGTCGACGCCAAGGCCGGCGCCGATCTGTTCAAGTCGGCGCTCGACGACGTGAAGGCCAAGCTGAACTGAGCTGACCACAGTTACGAATGAGAAAGCCGCCTGGGCAACCCGGCGGCTTTTTTGTTTGGCGAGGGAAGCGCGACGACGACGCTGCGGATCTCCCCCCTTCTGGGGCCCGGCAGGGCAGAAGGGGGGGTGAGGATCCCGGCGCTGCAGGGTCAAGGCTCCCCGCCCCACGAATGTGGGGAGAGGTGGCTCGGCGAAGCCGCGACGGAGAGGGGAGCGCCCTACGAAGGCCCCTCTCCGAGGAACCCAAGCATTGTTACGTCGGCGGGACAGCGCTCCCCTCTGGGCTGCCGGCTATCTCCGCACAAGGGGGAGAGATCAGCTACTGGTCCAACCCGGCCAGGCTCTCTTCCTCAACCGCCTCGGCTCCGCCCAGGCGGAACGGCGCGAACGAGGTCCGGTGCAGCCTTGCTACTGGCCCATGCGCCTCGATCGCTGTGCGGTGGCGGACAGTCGCATAACCCATATGCACCTCGAAGCCGTAATGCTCGTGATGGCCGCCGCAGCCGCACATCATTCGGTCCCGCATCACCTTGGCAACGATCGAGGCGGCCGCGATCGACTGCGAGCGCTGGTCACCCTTGACGAGCGCCCTGCCTTCGCAGGTGAGACCGGGAGGAACGTCCCGGCCGTCGGCCAGAGCAAGTTTCGGCTGCAGCGACAGGCCGGCGACCGCGCGGCGCATCGCTTCCAGGCTCGCTTTCAGGATGTTGCTGTTGTCGATGCCTTCGGCGCTGATCGAGGCCATCGAGATGCTGAGCGCCGAGCCGAGAATTTTGAGGAACAGCGCTTCGCGCTGCAAATGGGTGAGGCGTTTGGAATCGTCGAGGCCTTCCGGGATACTGGCGGGGTTGAGCACCACAGCGGCGGCCACTACCGGTCCAGCGAGCGGCCCGCGGCCAGCTTCGTCCATGCCGGCGACCGGCCACAGCCCGTCGGCCATTGCCTTCGTCTCGATCGAGAAGTCGGGCTTCTCGACCATTTCAAAGAGTAGCGGAGAATCGGAACGCGCGCGAGCCATGGTGCGGCGAGGTTCGCATCGGCTCCGATTCTCCGCAAGTCCCTCCGGGTCGGGTGGGGCGCCGGACCGGGAGGGCACCGTCTCACGGCCGGGGGACAGGGGCCGGACGGATTCTTCAAAAGGACCGCAATTCCAGACGGAAAACCGCTTTGCCTGGAACTGCTTGGTGCCGGCCAGCTATCGCCGGCACCAAGGTTAAAGCAGCATCAGCTGCTCGCCGGCGCCGGAGCCTGCGACGAATTGATCGATGCGAAGCTGCCGCCGTTCTGCGTTTAGGCCGAGACGCTTGGCCGCGATCTCAAAGCGCCGGCCGATCTGCCAGGCATAGGGACCGGCGCCCTTCATGCGCTTGCCCCATTCGGAATCGTAGTCCTTGCCGTCGCGCATCGAACGGACCAGCGACATCACATGCCGGTAGCGGTCCGGATAATGGCGCAGCAGCCAGTCCTTGAAGATCGGCGCCACTTCGAGCGGCAGGCGAAGGATGACATAGCCTGCCTCCCGGGCACCCGCGGCTCTCGCCGAGTCGAGGATGCGTTCCATCTCCGGATCGTTGAGGCCGGGAATGACCGGCGCCACCATCACCGATGCCGGAATGCCGGCATCCGAGAGCTGCCTGATCGCCTCCAGCCGCTTGGTCGGCGTCGACGCGCGAGGCTCCATCGTTCTGGCCAGCATACGGTCCATCGTCGTCACCGAGAGCGCAACCTTGGCCAGGCCACGCTCCGCCATGCGCGACAGGATGTCGATGTCGCGCGTAACGAGCGCCGACTTGGTGACGATCCCGACAGGATGGCCGCGCGCCTCCAGAACTTCCAGGATCTCGCGCATGATACGGTACTGCTTCTCGATCGGCTGGTAGGGATCGGTGTTGGTGCCGATGGCAATCGTGCGCGGCTGGTAGCCGGGCTTCGACAATTCCCTGTCCAGCACGCGCGCCGCATCCGGCTTGGCGAACAGCTTCGATTCGAAATCCAACCCCGGCGACAGGCCCATGAAGGCATGCGTCGGCCTGGCGAAGCAGTAGACGCAGCCATGCTCGCAGCCGCGATAGGGGTTGATCGAACGGTCAAAGGAAATGTCGGGCGATTCGTTGCGGGTGATGATGGTGCGTGGCTTCTCGACCTGCACCTCCGTCTTGAAGGGCGGCAACTCTTCCAGCGAGTTCCAGCCATCGTCGAACACATGCCGGCTGACCGGCTCGAAACGGCCGGAGGGGTTGATGCCGGCCGAGCGACCGCGATTGCGGTCGGGCCGCACGCGCATGCCGCTCTGTTCGATCATCGCGTTTGCCATTTCGGCTCTGCCTGCTCCGAAGGCAGCAATGTCGGCGCGCACGATCTGTTCCATCTTCGCCCTCTCCCAGGGACTGTTGGCAGGCTGTCGAATCGCTCGGTTCATGAAACTATTCCTATTTGGCCAATGAGAACAAAGCAAGAACTTTTTGTACTGTTAAGCGTAACTGGCGCAAGAGGCGGCTTTCCGCTATTCGGCTAGGGATGCTCAGCGTTCTCATCGAGACCCGCAATGACGAAGAGGGGCTTGCCCGCACGCTCGCCTCGCTGGTCGGCGGCGCGGTCGAAGGCGTTGTGCGCGACGTCATCGTCTGTGATGCGGGCTCGACAGATCAGACGCATCGGGTGGCCGAGCACGCCGGCTGCCATTATGTGACAGGCGGGATCGGCTCTGGCATCGGCCAGGCCAAGGGCGATTGGCTGCTACTTCTCGAGCCCGGCGCGCGGCTTGCCGAGGGATGGATCGACGAGGTCGTCGCGCATACGGCAAAGCAGACCATGCCGGCCCGTTTCTCGCGCGCCCGGGCCGACCGAGCGCCTTTTCTGGCTCGTGTCTTTTCAGGCAACCGCGCGCTGGCCGAGGGTCTCGTCATCAGCAAGCGGCAGGCCTCGGCCCTGGCAAAGAACGCGCGCAGCGCCGAGGCTCTGGCGCGCGGCCTTGCCAGCAGAAGGCTGGACGCCGAGATCCGGGTGGCTCCGCTGAAGTAAATTCAACCTGTTCGCGCCTCGCGGGCCGTGTTTCCATCGTCGCTGGAAGTGTGGGAAAATTCACCACGAGCACCTGATTGTGCATTGCACAAAATTTGCGGCGTTATTAGCATCCTTGATGCGGGACAAACGGGTTGGGCAAGACCGAAATCACAGGCGGCTGTCGCTTGGGATGCCCAATAGCTAGAGGACCCGATGAACCTCGGTAACCCAGACAACTCAGCCGCGGCCAGTCTGGAGGCGATCGCCCGCGACGGCAGCTTGTTCAAGCGCATGGCCGTGCGCATCCCGACCTATCTGACGGACCTGCGCGAAAATCCGGCCTGGCTGCCGATGTTCGTGCTGGCGCGCACCATGCCGGGGCGTCGCATGCACTGGCTGGCCGCCAAGCGAGCCCGTCCGCCCGAGGATGCGGCGGAGACAATGTTTACCGGCGTTGATCGCCAAGCGGTGGTCAAGGCCTTGCGCTCGGATGGCTTGTTCCCGGGCCTCGTTCTTCCCCGGGCGATCCACGAGGAGATCGCCGCTTTCGCGCGGCGCACACCCTGTTTCGGCAATTTCGACCGTCGTCTCGAATTCATGCCTGGCGAGCATCTCGATGCCGAGAAGCGCCTCGGTCGCTCGCTGCTCAGCGGCCATTATTTCGAACGCATCCTGGATTGCCGCGCGGCCCTCGCCATCCAGAAGGACCCACTGCTTCTCGACGTCGCCCGGCATTATCTCGGCGGTCAGGCGAAGCTGATCACCACCCGCGTCTGGTGGAGCTTCCCGACGGGCAAGGCTTCCGATGCGGACAAGAACCTTGCCTCGCTCGGCAAGTACCATTTCGACCTCGACGACTGGCGCATGCTGAAGTTCTTCTTCTACCTGGTGCCGGTCGATCAAGGCGCTGGCCCGCATGTCTATGTCCGGGGCAGCCACAAACGCCGCGCGCTCAAGCATCAGCTGACGCTTCTGGTAGGCCACCCGGCGCAGGAGGTGCTCGCCGTCTACGGCCCGCAAAGCCCGGTCATGTTGACCGGCGAGGCGGGGTTCGGCTTCGTCGAGGATCCGTTCGGCTTCCACATGGGCACCGTGCCGGCACACACGCCGCGGCTGATGATGGAGATCGGCTTCGGCGTCTCCAAGCCGTCGCGCCGACGTTTTCACGGCGAGCCGGTCATCCGCTGAGCGGGGTCGGACTGGCTTTTTAGCCGCTGGCCCTGCCGCCGCGCCGGAGATGCTCGTCGAGCCGCGGCATGATCTCGACGAAGTTGCACGGCATGTGCCGGTAGTCGAGCTGCGCCTTGATGATGCCGTCCCAGGCGTCCTTGCAGGCGCCGGGCGAGCCGGGCAGCACGAAGACGAAGGTGGCGTTGACGACGCCGCCGGTCGCCCGGCTCTGGATCGTCGAGGTGCCGATCTTGTCATAGGAGATGCGGTGGAAGACTTCGGAAAAGCCGTCCATGCGCTTCTCGAAGATCGGCTCCAGCGCCTCCGGCGTCACGTCGCGGCCGGTGAAGCCGGTGCCGCCGGTGGTGATCACGACATCGATGTTTTCGTCCTTCGACCAGCCGAGAACCTTGTCGCGGATCTTTTCGCGGTCGTCGGTGACGATGTCGCGGGCGGCAAGGGTATGGCCGGCTTCGGTGATGCGGTCGGCCAGCGTCTGGCCGGACTTGTCGTCGGCAAGGCTGCGCGTGTCAGACACGGTAAGCACCGCGATGCGCACCGGGATGAAAGGCCGGCTCTCGTCAAGCTTCGCCATCGCTCACCTCCATGCTGCGCGTAGCGGCGACGAACCATTCGGGATGGCGGGCGCGGATCTCGATCGCCGCGCGCTTGGCGACATTGCCGGTCTCGAACAGGCCGAAGCAGGTGGCGCCCGAGCCGGACATGCGCGCGAAGGCGGCGTCGGCGCGCTTGAGCGCCTTGAGCGCCTCGCCGATCGCCGGTTGGATCGAACGGGCGGCGACCTCGAGGTCGTTGCGCGTCGCCTCCAGCCAGCCTCGGATGGCGTGGAAGTCGAGGCGTCCCGGCAGCGGCGGCAGCGCCTCGTTGTCGCGGCTGGAGAGCGCCTTGAACACGTCCGGCGTTGAGACCGCGACGCCCGGATTGACCAGGACCAGGCCAAGCGCCGGAAATGCGGAGAGCGGCGATACCTCATCGCCGATGCCGCGCGCGACCAGCGGTTTTGACTTGAGGCACATCGGCAGGTCGGCGCCGAGCGACAGCCCGATCCGGGCCAACGAACCATCGTCGATATCGAGGTCCCAGAGCCCCGCCAGGCCGTTGAGCGCGGCCGCCGCGTCGCTGGAGCCGCCGCCGACGCCCGAGGCGACCGGCAGGTTCTTTTCCAGCCTGATGGCCACTGGCGGCGTGCGTTGCGCGCCGGCTTCCCGGCGCAAGGCATCGCGCGCCTTCACCACCAGGTTGCCGTCGTCGAGCGGCAGGCCCGCGGCATAGCGCCCCGACACCGAGAACTCATCCTGGTCCGCCGGCTCGATCTCGAGCCGGTCGCCGAAACGGGTGAAGACGGCAAGGCTGTCGATGAGATGGTAGCCATCGGCGCGCCGTCCCGTGACATGCAGCGCCAGGTTGATCTTGGCAGGCGCGAGCCACGTCCGGACCTTTGTGCCGGGCTCCAGGATGTCGGCTGCTGGCGGGATGGCTTCAGTCCTTGGCGAGACGATATTCGCCGGTCTTGGGATCCTTGACCAGCGTGCCCATCGTGCCGTTTGCCGCCTGTTTCTCGGTGCGTCGGATCTTGGCCGTCACGCGTTCGGCCTCGCGCACGAAAGCGCGGTAGCCGAAGTACGCGGCGGCGCCGACAACAGCGAAGAAAATGACCTGCGGCATCTCACAATTCCTCCCGCGTCCTCGCGGCAAGGCCGGCCGGATAGGCCGGTCACCTGTTATGGTAGACGCAATCATGGCTTTTTCAAAGCCCGAA
>Ga0315336_1003334_pt1 | contig 21655 bp, 12 predicted proteins | sample ASW5metaG_FD_204512 | JGI IMG/M metagenome (GOLD analysis project Ga0315336, IMG submission 204512) | Ammonia-oxidizing marine archaeal communities from Monterey Bay, California, United States - ASW #5 | ecosystem: Environmental > Aquatic > Marine > Intertidal zone | place: USA: California... | reverse complement strand
AGCGCAGAAGGACGGTCTTCGATCCTGCGGCGCGAGCGGCTATCGGCTGTCTCGCGGAGGCTGGCGAGGATGCCGCGCAGCCCGCCGAGGCCGATGCCGGCGAACAGGCCCGCGAAAAGGCCGGCCAGCGCCATCACCGCGCGCGACGGTCCCTTGGCCTGCAGCGGCGCATAGGCATCCGAGATAACGCTGATGTTGGCAGTGTTGATGTCCTTCTGCTCGCTGGTTTCCTTGGCGCGCAGCAGGAACTGCTCGTAGACGGTACGCTTGGCTGCGGCTTCGCGCTCAAGCTCGCGCAGCGAGACCAGGTTGTTGTTGACGTCGCCGCTCTGCACCTTGGCCTGGGCCAGACGCGAGGAAAGATCCTGCTCGAGCTGGACAGAGCGCTTCAGGTCGACCTGCAGCGAGGATGCGATGCGCTGCAGCTCGGCGCTGATGCGCTCGCGCGCGCCGGCGAGCTGGGCGTTGAGCGCCTCGATCTCCGGATGGCGCGGCCCGAGCTTGACTTGGGCGCGGTCGGCCTCCTGCTTCAGCGCCGCATATTGCGAGCGCAGCTCGCTCATCATGTTGGAGTTGATTTCCTCGGGCAAGGTGCCGCTAAGGACCGAATTGACGTTCAGCGAGCGCGCCGAGGCGGCCCGGGCGTTGAGCTCGAGCGTGCGGGCGCGGGCGACCGAAAGCTGTTCGTTGAGCTTCAGCATCTGGTCGTCGCTGATGAGGTGTCCCTGCGCGTCGACGAGGTCGTGCGTCGCCCTGAAATCCTCGACGGCGCGCTCGGCCGTCTGGACGCCCTTGCGCAATTCGTCGAGCCTGGCGGTGAGCTCGTCATTGGCGCGGCCCGCCGTGCTCGACTGGATGTCGCTGGAGATTTGCTTGAAGGCCTTGACCATGGTGTTGGCGATCAGGGCTGATTTCTCGGGGTTCTGGGTGGTGGCGCTGACAGAGACCACAAAGGTCTTGCCGCCGCGCTCGACGTCGAGGCTCTCGTAAAGATTGCCGACCGCCAGCGCGCGCTTGCGCGCTTCGTCAGCCGTGCCAGCGTCCTGTCGCGACAGGATCGAGCGCAGCGTCGACATCAGACCGAAGCCGCCCTTGCCCTGGCCGTTGAACTCCGGATCGTTGGTGAGGTTGAGATCGGTGACGACCTTGTTGAGAACGGTGCCGGAGGTCAGGATGCGAACCTGGTTCTCGACAATGGCGAGCGTCGCATCCGAAGCGACCACGTTCTGCGTCAGGTCGCGGTCGGTGAGCTTGAGGTCGCGCGGGTCGACGATGACGTCGGTGGTGGCTTCATATTTCTTCGGCGTCGACAGTGCGACGGCGACACCGAGAAAGGCCCCCAGGATAGTTGTCGACAGGATCAGCGTCTTGGATCGCGTGATGCCGTGAACGACCTGCATCGGGTCGATCAGCGGTTTCCACTCCTCGGAAACGCCGCCGGCGGGTGACCGGCTGGCATGACGAGGTTCGGGAGCGGCCTCCGGCCGGTGGACTTCCGCATAGGCCTCATAACCCTGCTCTGGCGAAGGCGGCCAAGTTCCCGCAGCCTGGCCATCCGCGGTCTCGGCTGGATTCGAATCTGGTTGCGGCTGATCGTCGCCAAATCCGCCTGTCTCGGCGGGCAGCGGACTCAACTTTCCTTCGCGCTCGGAACGCGTGGCACGATGGCGCGCGGCTGCGTCCTCGCGCCAGGAGGAGTGGGCCCGGCCGCCGATGGAAACGGTGTTGTCTTCGCCGCGCATGGCCTGGCCGAGCGCGAGCAGGGAACGCTCGCGCCTCCAGTCATCACGGTTATCCCTGTCGACCATTGTCCTGGAACTTGCTCTATGGCGGCTTGCGCGCGGCGGATCGGCCAATCGTTAAGCCACGCTAAACAGGCATAGGAAACAAAAGGTTAATTTTTGCGCTCCGCCGGACCTGGTTTCTCGCCTTGTTCGCGGCCTTTCGGCGCCGTCGGAGCGGGCGCCAGAACGCCGCGTTAAACTTTCCGGCCTATCTATCGCCCCGGATATGACCCAGGCCAGCGACATGCCGCACAGGCGGAGCTTCGCGCGGATCGGCCACTTCGTGGCCACCCGCCGGAAACTGGTGTTCGACTATTTCTCGGCAATCAGCGGCGCCGGCGGTCGGCTGGTGTTTTCGCTGGCCTATTTCGTGGCCTTGGCCAATACGCTTTCGATCGCCGAGTTCGGTATGTTCGCGACCGCCTCGGCCGCCGGCATCATGCTGTCGCGCATCCTCGCCTTCGGCTTCATCTCGGCGCTCTACCGTACCGCCACGATCCGACCCAACCTGATCGGCACCTTCACCGCCGGTTTCCTGCTTCTCGGCCTGTTCTCGCTGCCGTTCCTCGCCGCCGCGTCCTACGTCGTGTACCTGATCTTCTTTTCCGGCTCCGTGCCGCTGCCGGCGTTCGCCGCGGTGGTCTTCGCCGAGGCGCTGCTGTGGCGACCGGTCGAGGTGGTGCTGATCGTCAACAACGGTCTCGGCAAATTCGGACGCGCGGCGGTGCTCGCGATCCTGACCACTGCGCTGCGGGCAGTCGGCGCGGTGCTCTTCATGCTTGTCGCTCAACACAGCATCGGTGTCTGGTCGCTGTTCTATATCGGCGCCAACGCCGCTTCGCTCATCGTCGCCTTCGCCTTCTTCTATCCGCGCCAGCGGCTGAGGCTGCGGAGCGAGCTTTATTTCCGGCGGCTTCTCGATTCCGTCTACGTCGCCGGCTCCGAGGTGCTGTTCTACCTGCAGATGGAGTTCGACAAGCTGCTGGTGCTGTCGATCGGAGGACCGCATCTGGCCGGCATATACGCGATCATCATGCGGTTGGTCGATCTCACCGCGATCCCGATCCGCACCTTCTCGATGATGCTGGTGCAGCGCATGATGAGGGCGCCGGAGCTTCTGTCGCGGCTGGCGGTCAAGGGAGGGATCGAAGGCGGCGTGTTTCTGGTCTCGACGCTCTCGCTGGCGGCGCTCGGCATTGTGCTGCACTTCTTCCCGAACGCGCTTGGCAGGAATGTCGCCGAGGCGGCTCCCCTGGTGGCGCTGGCGGTCTGCGTGCCCGGGCTGCGCAACCTCGTCGAATACCAGGCCGAGCTTCTATTCGCACGCGGCCAGACGGCGGTGCGCGCGATCAATCTCGGCCTGCTCGCCGGGTTGAAGGCGGTGCTGCTCACCTATGTGCTGACGACCATCCCCGACACGGCCAATCTGGTCCTGTCGCTCAACACCGTCTTCCTGCTGCTTTATCTCGCCTCGATGCTGCTGACTTACTCGGCCATGCGCCGGCCGGCGAAGGCGATCTGATTGAGGTGAGGCCGGCCTGCAAACAGCGGCTTCCCGTGCTTCCGATGCTCAGTACGAAAAGTACGCTCCGCTCCAGTTCTCGGAAGCCACTGTTTTCGACGCGGCCTAATCTGTATCCTTCGCAGCTAAACAAGCCCGATCAGGCGGCGGATACGGCCGATATCGGTGCCGATGAAGGACTGCATGCCGATCGCCACCTGTTCCGGCGCCATGGTGTCGACGAACCGGCGGAATTCCTCGTCCGAAAGCGGCTCGCCGTTCCAGTGGACGCGGCACAGCTCCTCCGAACCGTGGAAATGACCGGCGCCTTGAAGCAGGTCATCGACATAGCGGCCATAGATCATGCACTCGGAGAACTGCCGCGCCGAACCGACGACGCTGACCCAGTCGCGGCCATGCACCTTCTCGATGCGCTCGCACATCGCGTTGACCGTCTCGCGGCGCCAGGCAATCAGTGTCGAGATGTAGTCGTGGCTCGATTGATCGGCGGGATCGATGCCAAGTGCTGCGCCGGCATTGCGCGACCAGATGCGATGCTCGTCATGCCCATCGTTTGACAGCACGCTGTCGCGCCGGAACAGCCGCACCTTGCCGTCGCGCCATAAGGCGCCGGTATCGAACGGTTTCAGGAAGGCAACGTCGGAATCGCAGAAGACCAGCACGTCTTCCGCGGCGTGGCCGGCGATGGCGATACGGCGCAGCTGCTGCACATGCCAGCCACGCAACGGCTGTGTCCTCAAGCTCAGCCAGACGCGGCGGCGGAAGCCGCTCAGCGGGTCGTCGAGGACATGCAGCCAGCGCGGCAGCAGATCCCGCTCGTCGACGACGCTGCGATGGCTACCCTCCAACCGGCGAAACAGTGAGACGTCGCGATGCTCTGTGAGAATGTAGTGATGCGCCGCGCCGGTGACATGGCGGTCGACGGTCTCGCACAAGAGCCGGCAGCGCTCGAAATCGGGCGCGTAGCTCGCCGTGACGATCGCGGCCGAAGGCGCGCGCGGCAACGGTTCGACAGCCGCGGAGGTATCCGGCACGAAGCGGCTGTTCATCGGGGCGCCTCCGCCGGGCGCCGCGGCCCGAGCGAGAGCTTCTGTCTGGCGACGCGCCACAGGAAGACCGGATTGCCGACGATGTAGCGGCGCCACAGGCGGCCGGGCTCGATCCACAAGCGGAACAGCCATTCGAGCCGCGACCGGCGCAGCCACAGCGGCGCGCGCGGCACCGAGCCGCTCATGAAATCGAGCAGCGCGCCAACGGCGACCGGGAGCGTGCAATGGCGGCTGTCGATATGGCGTTCGATCCACAGTTCCTGGCGCGGCACGCCCATGGCGACGAGCAGCACATCCGGGCGCAGCCTGGCGATGCGATCGAGGATCGCCGGCTCCTCGGCGTCGGAGAAGAAGCCGTCATGGATGACGACGAAATTGTGCTGCATGGCGAGCTTCGAAAGCTTCGCGCATGCTGCCTCGGCATTGGCGCGCGTCGTGCCGAGAAGCGCCACCGTCAGCGGGTGCGACGAAGCCTGCAGGAAGGCCGGAATGAAATCGGTGCCGTTGAGGTTGCTGGGGAAAGGCTCGCCGTAAAGCAGCTTCGCCGCCATGTCGACGCCGACGCCGTCCGGGAGGATGAGGAAGTTCTCCAGCGCCTCGGCAAAGACCGGGTCGGTGCAGGCAAGGTTGGCATTGTGGGCATTGAGGAAGCTCACCTTGGTGAAGCGACGCTCGTCGATCAGCCTTGTGAGCAAGGCAATGGCCTCGTCCCAGCGTATCGCCAGAACCGGAATGCCCAAAATGGTCTTGAGCGTATCGAAGCCGAAGGCGGCGCGCACGGTGTGCATGTTCATGCGGCGACCTCCTGCCTGACGATGCCGAGCCTCTCCAGGCCAAGCCCGATCGCGGCGTCGAGCGCCTTGAGCTGGCGGCGATGGAAGGCGCTGCCGTCCACGTCGCGGACATTGGCGGCCGCAGCCTGGAGGGCGGCCGCGAAAGCGATCGGATCGTCGGTCACCACGCAATTGTCGGGACGATAGCCGATGCCGCGCAGCGAACGGCTGGTGGCGACGGACGGCAGGCCGAGCTCGAAGGTCTCGATGGTCTTCAGTTGCACGCCGCTGCCGGCGGTGCTGATCAAGGGGACGACAGCGCCACCGCGCACGAAGGCCTGGGCATCCGGAACCTTGCCGACGAAGGAGACGCCGGGATGCGGTGAACTGACGCCGGAGGGCATGTTGCCCGCGATCCTGATGCGAAAACCCGGCTGCAGATGCGGCACCACCTTGGTCAGGAACCAGTCGAGGCCGATGCGGTTGGGCTGCCAGGTCCAGGTGCCGATCAGCGCGGCGTCGCAATCGATGTGGCGCGGCGCCTTGGCTGTCGGCGCCTGCGCGCGGGTCACCAGCGGCAACACCTCCGAGCGTCTGCCGGAAGCGACGCCAAGCGCGGCGCGATCTTCCTCGGCCAGCGTGAAGACAAAGCGCGCGGCGCCGCAGAGGCGTTCCTCCATGACCTTCAGCAGCCGGGCCTCGCGGCGGAACATCCAGCGCTGAAGCGTGCTGCCGGCCGCGGCCGCGTTTTCCTCGGCGGAACGATGCTCGACATTGTGCGCAACGAAGATCGACGGCGGGCCGGCCAGAACCTGCTCAAAGGCGCCGGCGAACTGCACCGAATTCAGGACATAGCCGTCGAAGGGACCGGCGCGTTCGATGGCGGCGCGGACCTCACCGTCGGAAACGACGCGCAGCTTGACCGAGGAGAAAGTAAGGCCGGAGAGCACCGCCCTGCCCAACCAGGCAAGCTTTTGCAGCGGCGAGGCGCTTTCGGTGCGAACTTCGACGGCGCCGAGCACGATGGTGTTTTGCGGGTCGGATGGGACCTTGCCCGGCCAGATGAAACCGATCACCGTCACGCGCACGCCGGCGCGCCGCAGCGCGTCGATGATCGCGGCGTTGGCAATCTCGTAGCCCGAAGCGAGAGCGCCATCAGGCACGATCGATGTGGCGAACAGCAGATGCATCTCACTATCCATGGTTGCAGCCGGTAGCAAAGCGCGGTGAAGCGTTGATTAAATGGCACTGTCAAAGGCCAACGACCCGGCTTTTCCGGAAGCAGGGCGGGAAGGTGATTAACGAAACGTTATCACCGCGATGCTATCGAGGCTCAAACCACGCTGCTGGAAACGGAATGATCCCTTTGCCGTCCGACGCTTCTGTATCGATCGCGGGACGGTCGCCGGGTCTTGCCGCCGAGACCGTCGAGGTTGTGGTGACGCTGCCGACCTTCAAGCGGCCGAAACAGGTGCTGGAAACGCTCGCTTCGCTCAAGGCCCAGCGAACCGACAGGCGTTTCGCCGTGATCGTCATGGAAAACGAGGACGAAGCGCGCGAGGGCGCCAAGGCGGTGCTACCGCTGTTCGAGCGTGATGAAATGCAGGGCCTGGTCGTCATCGCGCATGAACGCGGCAATTGCAGCGCCTACAATGCCGGCTGGCAGACGGCGATCCTGCAATTTCCCAACTTCAGGCACCTGCTGGTCATCGACGATGACGAGATCGCCGAGCCCGACTGGCTGGAGCGCATGTGCAAGACGGCCGAGACGCTACAGGCCGATATCGTCGGCGGCCCGCAAGTGCCGGTCTTCGCCGATCCGAGCCATGCCAGATGGTCCGAGCACCCCGTCTTTGCGCCGCCCTATCGTGAAACGAGCCGCGTGCCGGCGCTTTTTTCATCCGGCAACCTTCTGGTCGGCCGCAACGTGCTGACAGCCATGGGGCCGCCCTTCCTCGACCTCAGGTTCAACTTCATGGGCGGCGGCGATTCCGATTTCCTCAGCCGTTCGGCGCAGAAAGGCTTCGTGCTCGGCTGGTGCGCCGAGGCAAAGGTCAACGAAGCCGTGCCGGCCAGGCGCGTCGAAGCCGACTGGATCCGTGCCCGCAGCCTGCGCAATGGCGTGATCTCGACACTGGTCGAAAAGAAGAAGCGGGCCGGCACGCCGCTTGCCGGCCCTAAGGTTCTCCTAAAGAGCCTGGCGCTGCTTGCCGCTTCGCCGCTGCGCGGCGCCGTCCGGTTGGCGCGCACCGGCTCGCTGACGACAGGCCTTTATCCGGTCTATGTCGCGCTCGGCCGGCTGCTTGCCGAATTCGGATATGCCAATGAGCAGTACCGGCAGCCTGAGAAGAATTGAGCGCGCGCCGCTCGGCGCCGCCTTCACCAGTCAAGGTGTGGCGACGGCCATCGCCGCGCTTTTATTCACCGTCATCATCGTCTCCTTCCGCCCGTTCCAGCCGGCCGGCGCGGAATTGACCGGCGACGGCGGCGACATCGTCAACCAGCTCGGCTTCGGCTCGCTTGGCGCCGTCTCGATCTTCGCGCTGCTTGCCTTCGCCGATCCGCGTGTTGTGCGCTCGCTGGTGAGCCCCTCCTGGGCGCTGATGCTGGGCTTCTTCTTCCTGTCGGTGGTGCTCGCCTCCGACCCGCCGGCGGCGATGCGCGCAGCCTCCTTCACCATGATCGGCATCATCACCATGGCGACGATCCTGGTGCTGCCGCGCGACGCCGATTCCTTCGCCCGCGTGATCATCTTCACCGCCGTCGTGGTCATCGGCCTTTCCTATGTCGGGCTGATCGTCTTTCCGCACGAGGCGCTGCACACGGCCGACTCGCAGGAACCGGAGCATGCGGGCCTGTGGCGCGGCGTCTTCACCCACAAGAACATCGCCGGTCCGGTGATGGCCTGTTTCAGCTTCGCCGGGCTCTTTCTGTTCCGGCGCGGCCAGCGCTGGTGGGGCGCCGGCATTTTCTGTGCCGCGATGGTGTTCATGTTGCACACCGGCTCCAAGACGACCGCCGGGCTGGTGCCGTTCTCGATCATGATCGTCGTGCTGCCCAGCCTCGTCGGAATGCGGCTCGGCACGCCGATCCTGTTCGCGCTGGCGATCGTCGCTACAGCCGTGGGCACACTCGGCATCGTCTTCATCGCGCCGGTGAAGGATCTGGCGGCGATCTATTTTCCGAACCTGACCTATACGGGACGCACGACGCTTTGGGAGTTCGCCGGCGAGATGCTGGCGAAGAGGCCGTGGATCGGCTACGGCTATGAAAGCTTCTGGGGGACGCCGCTGCTGCTCAACCAGGACCAGCCCTTCGACCGGCCATGGGATATACGCACCATCGTCCATGGCCATGACGGTTATCTCGACATCGCCGTGCTGATGGGCATCCCGGCGCTCTGCGTCGCCGTATACACCTTCCTGATCGCCCCCTTGCGCGACTACATGCGCATCCCGCTCCGCAAGGAAAACATCTTCCTCGGCGACTTCTTCATGATGGTGGTGCTGTTCACGGCGCTGAATGCTTTCCTGGAAAGCTTCTTCTTCCACCGCGGCGATCCCGTCTGGCTGTTCTTCGTGCTCGGCGTCCTTGGCCTCAGGCAAGTCTCGCTGCGACCTATCCCGGTTCGCCTTTCCCGCTAGGGTGTCTCACCCCGCAAACAGCGAACCGCTCCATCTCTTTGTCTTGACGCAATTCAGGCCGGAGAATCGTTCGCACTTTTCCTGGAATTGCACTCAGCCCTGGACGATCGATCTCCCTCGCGCTGGGCTTTTCCGTGGCCGCGCAAGCGTCTAAGGAGAACCGTGGTATGGAGATTTTCATGACGATCAGGCTCGTTCTCGCCGGCTGCGGCAATATGGGTTACGCCATGCTCTCGGGCTGGCTGAAGTCCGCGAGGCTCGAGCCGCAAGCGGTGTTCGTGATCGAGCCCAAAGCGGAGCTCCGCCGGCGCGCAGAACATCTCGGCTGCCGCGTCTCCGCCGACGCCGCAGCCATTCCGGCCGATGCCGTGCCTGATCTCGTCGTCATTGCGGTAAAACCGCAGGTGATCCGCGAGGTGACGGCGCACTACAAACGCTTCGGCGATGGCAGGACCAGCTTTCTCAGCATCGCCGCCGGCACGCCGGTCGCCACCTTCGAGGAAATCCTGGGCGAGCTCGCGCCGATCATCCGCTGCATGCCGAACACGCCGGCCGCGATCGGCAAGGGCATGATGGTGGTGTTCTCAAACCCGTTGGTTTCCGACGACGTCCGGCGCTTCGTCACCGAACTGCTTTCGGCAAGCGGCGTGGTGACGACGATCGACGACGAGGGCCTGATGGACGCCGTGACCGCCGTCTCCGGCTCCGGCCCGGCCTATGTCTTCCATTTCATCGAGGCTTTGACGGTCGCGGCCGAGAATGCCGGCCTGCCGGCCGAAACCGCCAAGCTGCTGGCCATGCAGACGGTCTTCGGCGCTGCTTCGCTCGCCGCCGAAAGCGACGAGGAGCCCGGCGTGCTGCGCCAGCAGGTGACAAGCCCCAACGGCACCACCGCAGCCGCGCTTGCCGTGCTGATGGGCGGGGACCGGCTGACGAAGCTCGTTACCGAAGCCGTGGAAGCGGCCCGGCTGAGGTCGATAGAACTGGGGAAGTAAGAGCCGCCCCGTAGAGCATTTCGTCCTGCAGCTTGCGCAGGGCGTACAGCCGCGTCGTCCTGTCCGGCGCGGCATTGTCCTCGGTCAAAAGCTCACCCTTCCTGACCGGCTTCAGCACCTTGCTGCCCTCGAGCAGTCCGACCGGGACGGCGCGACTGGCGCGCGCATCGGAAATCGTCGTGGTCCACGAGCGGTAACAGGTCTCGCCGATGGCATCGAAGGTCTCCCCCGCGGCAAGGTCGCGCTTGGCGACCGCACAGACTTCCGCCACCGGCCTCGGCAGCGGCACCATGTCGGGCTTGCCGTGGAGCATGATGCGGGCGGCGGTCAGCGGCACCTCCAGCGAGGTCAGGTGATAGGGCCGGAACAAGCCGTAATACGGGCCGCGGCCGACATGGAGGTCGTCCATCCGCTCGACGACGCGCGGATGCATAGCCTCGACGATGACGAAAACTCCCGGGGCCACGCCCTTGCCGACCGTGTAGTCGACGACGCCTTTCCTCGACAGGAGGCCGCCATCCTCCTTCGGGATCAAGACCTTGGCCAATTGATCACGATCTGCCCTGGGTCCGTGCATGCCCGGAACATCGGGGACCAGGCCGGTGGCGTTGGCGATGGCGCACATCTCGACCATGGTTTTCGAGCCGTCGACGAATTCGACCAGCATGCGCGGGTTCATGTTGCGGCGGGCCGCCTCCTCCCGATAGTCGTCCGGAACGGCGTCGTGGTTGAGCGGATTGTTCTTGCCCTTGCCAGCCGCGACGATGGCTAGCCCAAGCGCCGAGGCGAATTCGACCAGTTCCATGCAGCTTGACGGCTCGTCGCCGGCCCCGACCGAGTAGACGACACCGAGCCGGTCGGCCTGCCGTTTCAGGTAGCAGCCGATGGTCACGTCGGCCTCTACGTTCATCATCACCAGATGCTTGCCGTGCTCCATGGCCATCAGGTCGAAATCAGCGGCGACGCCTGGCTTGCCGGTGGCGTCGATGACGACGTCGACGAGCGGGTTGGTGACCAGCATCTCGTTCGAGGTGATGGCAATCCTGCCGCCCTCGATCGCCTGGGTGACCCTTGAGGCGGTTTCGGCCTCGGCCGCCATCGCCTCGTCACCATAGGCGATGCGGATCGCCTCGCGGGCGGTGTGCGGACGACGGGTGGAAATGGCCGCGATCGAAATGCCCGGCATCAGCATGCCTTGGGTCACCAGGTCGGTGCCCATCTCGCCGGAGCCGATGACGCCAATGCGCACGGGACGCCCTTCGGCCGCGCGACGGGCGAGATCACGCGCAAGTCCGGTCAGGGCAACATTGGTCATACAAGAAAATCCACGGCTTTTTGCTCCGGCTCGCAATACAGGGAACGATCGCCGTTTGCCAACAAGACCAGACCGACATGGCGATTTCTTGCGCATGCTTTGCAAAGCCGCAGCAGATTTCCCAGGAGGTCGCGCGTAGCAACCGCACGATTCGTCACTTCTTCCAGGTCATTAACCATTGCGATCCGCCCTAACCTGAAAAGGCCTTGCCGCCACGCCGGGCTTCTGTGCCATTTTTGCTACAGGTTTTTGCGCTAATGCCAGGAATCGCACTTTTCAGAGGCGTCTAATCCATTATGCACTCACATCCCCGAAAAATCTGATAGATAGTGGCCGCAAGCTCCGGTGGCAGGCTTGGGCAATAAGCGCCGACAAAAAAATAATGGCGCGGGGATAGTCACGGGGTAGAAATGACCAGGACGGGTAAAGTGACCGTCGGCTGGCGCATAGCGCTTGCCGTCACGGTGTCGATGCTGGCTTGTGGTAGTGCCGGCGCACTCACGCTCAAAGAAGCCGTTGCCGTCGCTGTGGAATCCAATCCAGAGATTGGACAGGCGATCGAAAACCGCGAAGCGATTGAATTCGAGCTGCGCCAGGCAAAGGGCCTTTATCTTCCCAGCGTCGATCTGGAAGCATCGACAGGCGTTCGCCGCCTGGACAACGACACAAGGCGCGCGCTCAACGAGGATCACAAAGCTCTCTATCCGAACGAGGCCGATCTTACGGTTTCGCAGACGCTTTATGACAGCGGCGCACGGCGGGCGGAACTGGAACGCCAGGCCTCGCGGGTCGATGGAGCTTCCTTCCGGGTTCTGGAGCGGTCCGAGTTCATCGGGCTTGCGGTCGTCCAGGACTATCTGGAATACATGTTGCAGGCTTCGATCGTGGCCGAGGCCAAGAAGAACCTTGGTTTCCACCAGTCAATTCTCGGCGACATCAAGCAAGGCATCGCGGGCGGCGCGCTCAACGACGCCGACCGGCAGCAGGCCGAGGAACGCCTCTTTGCCGCCAAGGCGCGGATGCAGGAGGCAACCGAAGAACTCGAGGCGGCCAAGATCCGCTTCTTCAAGAATGTCGGTAAGCCCCTGATCAGCCCGTCGCGGCCGGCCGACGTCTCGGCCGCCCTGCCGCGGTCGCTGGACGATGCGATCGGGCTCGCCAGACAGAACAATCCGCGCGTCCATATGGCCAACAGCGATATCGACGCCGCGGCTTCCCTGGTCGACGCGGCGCGGGCGAAATACGGCCCGACGATCACTGCCGAGGGTGTTGCCCGGGGCGGGTACGACATAGATGGCGACAATGGTGACACGAGCGACCTGCAGGCTCGGGTGGTGTTGCGCTGGAACCTCTATCGCGGCGGCATCGACAAGGCCAATGAGCAGGAACAGATCCGCCGCACCAGCGAGCAGCGCCTTGCGATGCATCAGGTGCTGCGCGAAATCGAGGAAGCCGTCCGCACCTCCTGGGACCGCCGGTTCCGCCAGGCGGAGCTCGCAAAGACGCTGCGACAGCAGGCAGCCACCAATGAAAAGCTCGTGGCTTCCTATCGCGAGCAATTCAAGGTCGGACAGCGTTCGCTGCTCGATGTGCTCGATGCGCAGAACACGCGCTTCAACACCGCAACGCTGGCCGACACCTCGTCCTACGCGTCGCTGTTTGCGCAATACCGGCTGCTTGCCGCAACCGGCGAATTGCTGAAGACGTTGAACATCCAGCCGCCAAAGCAGGCCACCGCGTATGCGCAGACCGAGTTCGGCGTGCCCGCGACGGCTGACACCGAAACCTATGCGCGGACTCCGTCGGAGCAGAAGAACGACCTGCCGTTCGACATCCTCGCGCCGGTCAGGAAGAAGTAGTAGATGTAAGCGTCGATCTCAGGTCCTTCGGGGCAGATCGTGAACCAGCAACCCAATATCCTGTCGCCCAAGGAGGCCTTCAAAGCCTGCTTTTGCGCCGTTGCAGCCTATCTCGGCAGGCCGAGCGCGGAAACCGTGCTCTTTGCCGGTGTGCCGATCTCGGAGACGCGCATCGAGCCGGATGAGATCCGCCACCTGGCCGAGCGCATCGGCCTCGAGGTCCAGGATTTCAGCCATCGCGATTTCCTGCGCGGCCGCTTCGATCTTCCGGCCATCGTCTTCCGCGTCAGCCAATTGCCGATCGCCATCCTGGCGGAAATCGAAGGCGGACAATATCTGACGGCGCCCCAGGAAAACGGCCGCACCACGATCGACAGGGCGGAACTTGCCGAAAGCTATATCAGCGGCGGCACATCCTTTTCGATCACCTACGCCAATACCGCCGAGGAGATGACGGTCGGCACCGCCGCGCGGATAGAAAGACGCCACTGGCTGACCGGCACCATGGGGGCCTTCTGGCGAACCTACTCCAAGGTCGTGCTGTCGGCGGTCTTCATCAACCTGCTGGCGATCGCCTCGCCGATCTTCACTATGAATGTCTACGACCGCATCCTGCCGAACAAGGCGATCTCCACGCTGTGGGTGCTGGCGCTGGGCATCGGCGCGGCCATCCTGTTCGACCTGCTTCTCAAGACGGCCAGGGCCTCACTGATCGACTATGCCGGACGCAAGGCGGATCTCAGGATCTCCTATTTGCTGTTCGAGAAAGTGCTGAATTCCTCGCTGTCGGCGCGGCCGGGGTCGACCGGCGAATATGCAAACCGTGTCACGCAGTACGAATTCGTGCGCGAATTCTTCACCTCGAATACCATCAGCGTGTTCATCGACACGCTCTTCGTCTTCGTCTTCCTGGCTGTGATCTACGCCATCGGCGGCTGGCTGGTCATCATACCGGCGCTGGCCTTCATCATCTCCGTCATTGTCGGGCTGATAACGCAGCGGCGGATCGGCAAGCGGGTGGCGGCCTCGATGAACGAGGCGTCGCAGCGCCAGGCCCTGCTGGTCGAATCCATTTCGACGCTGGAGACGATCAAGTCGCTGCGCGCCGAGGCCTACCTGCTGCGCAAATGGGGCGAGCACTCGAAAAACGCGGCCAACACGTCGGAGAAGATCAAGGAGCTCTCGGCGGCGGCAGGCAACATCACCGGCGCCATCCAGCAATTCGTGACGGTCGCGCTGGTCGTGGCCGGCGCCTATGCGTTCTCGGAAGGCCAGGTCTCGACTGGCGCCATCATCGGCACCGTCATGCTTGCCGGCCGCGCCGTGGCGCCGCTCGGCCAGATCGCCATCACGCTCGCGCGGTTCCGGCAGGCCATGCTGTCGCTCAGGATCATCAACACGATCATGGCACAGCCGGAGGATCGCCCCGACACGGTCGGTTTCGTCAACCGGCCGATCCGCAGCGGCGCGCTGGTCTTCAAGAATGTCGGCTTCGCCTATCCCGGCACGGAAAACGAGGTCCTGAGCGGGCTCAACATCGCGGTCAAACCCGGCGAGCGGGTCGGCATCATCGGCCGCATCGGTTCCGGCAAGACCACGATGGGCCGGCTGATTGGCAGGCTTTACCTGCCGACGTCGGGAGAACTGCTGCTCGACGGCATCGACATCCGCCAATACCATCCTTCAGAGGTTCGTGCCGCGGTCGGCATCGTCGCGCAGGCCGGCGACCTGTTTTCGGGAACCATCAAGGAAAACCTCCTGATGGCGGCGCCGGAAGCGACCGACGAGGAGATCATCGATGCCGCGAAAGCCGCGGGCGTCGACGACTTCGTCTCGCGGCACCCGCGCGGCTACGACATGAATGTCGGCGAGCGGGGCACCAATCTCTCGGGGGGCCAAAGGCAGGCCGTGGCGATTGCCCGACTGCTTCTGACCAAGCCTAAGATCGTTTTCCTGGACGAGCCGTCGGGCTCGATGGACCTCGCTTCCGAGCGGCAGTTGATCAAGCAGCTCAAGGTGGCGTTCGACCGCGGCACGACGCTGATCGTATCGACCCATCGCTACAGCATGCTGGAACTTGCCGACCGCCTCATCGTCATCGAGCAAGGCCGCGTCGTCGCCGACGGGCCCAAGGAACAGGTCATCCAGGCGCTGCAGAAGAGCAGTGCCTGACCGGAATGTGAACATGCTTGCAAAGGAAGATCGACCACCTCTTTTCGCCTCGGCGTCCGTATACATCATCGGCGCCCTTTTCGTGTGTTTCACGGCCTGGGCATCGTTCGCCGAGGTGGACGAAATCGCGCGCGGCGACGGCAAGGTGATACCCGCCTCGAAGACGCAGGTGATCCAGGCCAGCGAGCCCGGCGTCGTGCAGGAGATCGCCGTCCAGATCGGCCAGATCGTCAAGAAGAACGACCTCATCATCCGGCTCGACAATTCGGGCAACACGTCCAGCCTCGGCGAAGAAAAGGCCAAGGCGCGAGCCCTGCAGGCACGCATCGCGCGGCTGCAGTTCGAGCAGAGCGGCAATGTCGAAGGGGCGTTCCCCTGCCCCGCGGAAATCCAGAAGGTCGCGCAGGAAATCTGCGACAACGAGCAGAAGCTGCTCGTGGCGCGCCGCGACAATTTCGAGGTCAAGCTGTCGGTTCTCAAATCGCGCCTCGACCAACGGGAAAAGGAACTGGACGAGGCGGTCGCCAATTCCGACCGCCTGTCCAAGAGCCTGGCCGTGACCGACCAGGAAGCGGCGCTGGTGGAACCGATGGTCAAGAAAGGCCTGATGGCCAGGACCGAGCAGCTCCGCGTCGAGCGCGAGCAGACCGACCTGCACGGACAGCTTACTCTCGCCGGAGAGACGATCAAGAAGACCCGGTCGGCAATCACCGAGGCACAGCTTCAGGTGAACGAACTCGGCCTGCAGTTGCAGCAGGAAGCGCTGAGCGACCTGACGCAAGCGCTCGCCGACCTGTCCGTGGTTGACGAAACCATCCGGGGCGCCACCGACAAGGTCGCGCGCACCGATATACGCTCGCCGGTCGACGGCATCGTCAACACGCTCGACGTCAATACGATCGGCGCCTTCGTGCAGCCGGGAGCGGTCGTGGCCGGCATCGTGCCGACATCAGAGACGCTGCTGGTCGAGGCCCGGGTATCGCCGCGCGACGTAGCCTTCATCCAGCCTAACCAGGACGCGCTGATCAAGGTCACGGCCTACGACTTCTCGATCTTCGGCGGCATCGAGGGCAAGGTCTCCAACATCACCGCCGACAGCCTCGTCGACCAGAAGACCGGCGAACCATACTACCAGGTGCGCGTCGCCACCGAGAAGTCGACCCTGATGAGGAACGGCAAGACTTATTCGATCATCCCCGGCATGATCTGCTCGGTCGACATCAAGACCGGACGCAAGACGATACTCAACTATCTTTTGAAGCCGATCAACAAGGCGCGTCAGGAGGCGATGAGTGAGCGATAGCGCCATCCGCCCAGCCGCGTCCCGCGAAAAGCTGCTGCCGGCGCTCGCGGCCGAGGATTTCGGCCCGGAATTCCGCGTCGTGGCACGCGGCGGCGTGCGTCGCGGCATCCGCTTGGAGCGCGCCTTCTGGGTGTCGCTGAAGCAGATGGCGGAAAGCCGCAAATGCACGATCGGCATGCTGGTCGAGGAGATCGCCGAACATCATCCCGATCAGGGCAATCTCACCTCGGCGATCCGGGTGGCCTGCATGCGCGGCCTGGCCGAGGAAAGCATGGAGTTGCGCAAGCTCGCATCGATCCGCACGATCAATGCGATCCTGGTCGCCTGTCCGTCGCCCGCCTTCGCGCTGTCGTCATCAAAGAAGATCCTGGCCTTCAACGCGCCCTTCCAGCAACTGGTCAGGCGCCAATTGCCGAGCGCGCCCGGCGAGGATGGGCGGCAGGATTTGAAGCTGGCTCTCGACCTCAACGTCACCGACGTCTTCGCCAGGCTCGACGCCAATGGCGAAACGCCCGTCACCAGCGGGTTCGTCATCGGCGCTGGCGAACGGCGCTATCGTGGCCAGCTCAGCGCCGTGCGCGCGCCCGTCGCCGAGCCGGAACTGCTAATGGCATTCGTCTACAACGGCTGAAGTGCCTGGCAGCTCGGCTGCTCGCTCGGCGTCGGACAGTGCGACCTGACGGAGTGCTGTCCCTTCAACGAAGGCTCGAAACGGACGAGCTACTGTCTCGGATTCGAAGCGGCCGATGCTTCCGGCACCCCTTCGCCGGGCGCGATCGTCGCAAAGCCGCCGGCAATATCGGCGACCTGCGCGCCGGTCTTCGACCCATGGATCCAGGCGCGATCCGTGCTGAAGGAATAGAGCGGAACATAGTCGGGCAGCTGGGTATCAGCCAGGACGAGATTGCTGAGGCTGTCGAGGATGAAATTGCCGCTTCCGGTGCTCACCGACACGACGGCGTGGAAGAACTTGCGACGGCGATCCTGAAGCACCACAAGCGACATGCTTTGCGCCGGAATCCCGGCGCGCAGCAGCGCCGCCATCTTCAGTATGGCGTAGTCCTCGCAATCGCCGGCGCGATGTTCGAGCACTTCAGAGGGCGTAGCCCAATGGTCCATCACGCCATAGACGGCCATATCCGACTTGTAGGCGATCAGCCGATTGATGCTGCTGTTGATGAAGGACAGCTTCTCGCGGAAAGCCTTCCTGCTTGCAATGTCGATGATCTCGCCGAAAGCCGCGTTCTTGCGATCGCAGGGGCTCCCGGCCTTACAATCGATGATCGCCTTATAGACCGGAGCCCAGTGCGCCGAGACCGGGAAGTTGCGCATCGACAGCGCGACCGAGCCGAAAACGCCGGGAATGATCGCGGCGGTCTGGATGGGGTCAACGCCGGGATCGGCCTTGGCTTTGGAAAGCGTCCCATCCGCGTCGGACGTCGCCGGCGCGTAGCCAGGCGAAAGATTCGCTAAGCGGTATGCAGTTGCTGGCCGCCACGGCTGCGGCCGGGTCAATGAAACGCCGCCGAGGCTCGCCGGCGCAAGCACCTCTTGCAATGCTGGATCCGTCCCCAAATCCATGCTGGCCGAGGATGGATTTGCCTGAACGGCGAGGCCGATCGCCAGGAAAAGAAACCTGATCCCCGTCATCCCCGGGGCTGCTCTTTGTATTTTCATAACGCCCACCTTTGACTGTGGACGCTACCAATCTTGTCTCAAATTAAAGGAAAAGAATTTGGGTAAATTTCCGCGAATCACTCTATTCTATTTTCCATCAAATTTTATTCAAATTTATACTTCTGTTTACCAAGCTGGTGCAGCGTTCCGCTGACTGCCGCGCACCTCTCAATAGGAGACATATCCCAATATATCATCGCGATTTACCAAGTGCAAAAAATGCGATTCGATACATATCCCAATATATTAAATGGATTGAGGCTCTGTTGCAAAGTCCAGGCCTCACATGTCTCTTTCCGGGAAATACCGAAGGGGCTTGAGCTATGACGACCAATATCGAATTCGACGCCGTTTCAAATTCCTGGGACGAGCACGCGAGCGCCGGTGAAAATCATATCCCGGCAGGTGTGCAGGTCGCACAGGCGACCACGGCGAGCGAACCGGTGCCGGTCGATGTCGGCAGCGGCGCGCCGGCCCAGGGCGCGACCAATGCCCCGGCCGCAAACCAGCCGCCGGCCGACGCGAGCGCCCCCGCTTCCAACGCCCCGGCCTCCAATGCCGCCAAGGGAAACGCACCGGCGGCAAACACCGCGGCCTCCAACGTTCCGCATGAATATCACGCCGAAGCCGGCAACGTCGTGAAGCTACCGGCCAATGTCTCCATCGACAACATCAAGGTCGACGGGCACAACCTCGTGTTGGTGCAGCCCGACGGATCCGAGATCATCATCAAGGACGGCGCGCTCAACGTGCCGACCTTCATCCTCGGCGACGTCGAGGTGCCGCGCGTCGCCCTGATCGCCGCGCTTGAAGCAAGCCATGTCGATGTCGCCTTCGGCGCCGACGGCTCGATCTCGGCCGGCGGCAATGGCTCGCCGGGCAGCGCTGGCGGCAATTTCGAACATCCCGCCGGCGGCATCGGCGACGGCTTCGGTCTCACCGCCCTGCTGCCGCCGACGGACCTGGCATTCGGCCAGCCGGAGCATCGCGAGCTGTTCCCGGGCCTGGTGCGCGAGAATTCCATTCCTACGATCATCGACCTGACGCCTTCCGTCGATGGCGGCGACACCACCGTCAACGAGAAAGGCCTGCCGGCAAGCTCAGGGTCGGAAGGTTCCGGCGAGGCGCAAAATCCTGCCCCCAACACCGACCAGTCCGAGATCAACACCGGCACGTTCACCATCAACTCGCCCGACGGCATCGGCTCGGTGACCATCAACGGCGTGGTAATCTCGGGCGCGGCCCTTGCCAACAGCGCGTCGACACCGATCAACATCCCGACACCGCTCGGCAACACGCTGACCATCGACGGCTACGACTCCGCCACCGGCCAGGTGAGCTATACCTACACGCTGCTGCACGCCGCGCACCAGCCCAACCCGGGCACCGATTCAATCTTCGACAATATCACGGTGACCGTTACTGACGGCAACGGCGATGTCTCGCTTCCCGGAACGCTCTCGGTCCAGATCGTCGACGACGTGCCGACGGCAAACCCCGACGCCAATAGCATCGCGGCGGGAAGCCATGCGCAAATTTCGGGCAATGTGATAACGGGCGCCGGCGAGACCGACCCGTCCACCAGCGCTGACGTGAAGGGGGCCGACGGCGCCAGCGTGACGTCAGCCTACGGCACGGGCGCCCCGCAGGATGTGACGTCCGCCGTCACCGGCACGACGATCGCGGGCCAGTATGGCACCCTGACGCTCTATTCCGATGGCCACTACACCTATGACCGCGCGGCAAATACGCCAGGTGGTGTGAACGACGTATTCCACTACACGCTGACCGATGGCGACGGCGACCAGTCGAGCACCACCCTGACCATCAATATCGGCAATGAGCCGCCGAAGCTGGGAGATATCCCGGCCGCGGGCGCTGACGGCGCGGTCGTGAATGAGGCGGGCCTGGCGACCGGCACGCTGCATGACGGCTCGAACGCGACCAGCGGCACGATCTCGTTTTCCTCTCCGGACGGCGTCGGCTCGGTGTCGCTCGGCGGCAATGCGCTGTCGAGCGATCCCGGCAACCCGACCGTGTTCACGGCGGGCCCGGGATCGAACGCCCAGGTGAGCGCATACTACACCTATGACAGCGCGACCGGCACCGGGACTATCCACTATTCTTACACGCTGACGGCGGACTATCTCGCCGCCGCCGGCGACAATGGCGCCAACGTCGAGGCCAACCCGAGCTTCGCGGTCACGGTGACCGATCTCGACGGCCAGCCCGCTACCGGCAACCTGGTGATCAATGTCATCGACGACGTGCCGACGGCCAAGGCCGACACCGACGCGGCCCAGTCGGGCGAGACGGTGACGGGCAATGTCGAGACCGGCACCAGCACGCATGGCACCGGTGTCGCCGACACGGCCGGCGCCGACGGCATCGCCTCGATCGCCTGGACCGGCTCGGTCACCAACGCCGGCATCACGACGGTCACCGGCACCTATGGCGTGCTGACGGTGCAGGCCGACGGCAGCTACAGCTACAAGGCTTTCGCCAACACCTCCGGAACGGACACCTTCACCTACACCATCAAGGACGGCGACGGCGACACCTCGCCCTCGACGCTGACGATCAACGTGACCAACGGCCAGCCGCAGCCGGTGGCGGCGACCGGCCAGGTCGACGAGTCCGGCCTTGCAATCATCGGCAGCCATGCCGGGGATCCGGCGCATCCGACCACGGCAACCGGCACCCTGACGCTCGGCGATCCCAACAGCCCGGTCGTGACCGGCGCCAGCGGCACGGGCGGCTCGGGCACGGCCGACGGCTCGACCCATATCCAGGGCACTTACGGCTACCTGACCATCGACAGCGCGGGCCATTACACCTACACGCTGACGACGCCGGAGGGGAACGTCCCGGCCGGCGACAACGGCACCAACATCCAGAGCGGCACCGACGCCTTCACCTATACGGTGCAGGACGCCTTCGGCAACACCAACACCTCCACCATCACCATCTCCATCAAGGACGACGTGCCGACGGCCAAGGCCGACACCGACGCGGCCCAGTCGGGCGAGACGGTGACGGGCAATGTCGAGACCGGCACCAGCACGCATGGCACCGGTGTCGCCGACACGGCCGGCGCCGACGGCATCGCCTCGATCGCCTGGACCGGCTCGGTCACCAACGCCGGCATCACGACGGTCACCGGCACCTATGGCGTGCTGACGGTGCAGGCCGACGGCAGCTACAGCTACAAGGCTTTCGCCAACACCTCCGGAACGGACACCTTCACCTACACCATCAAGGACGGCGACGGCGACACCTCGCCCTCGACGCTGACGATCAACGTGACCAACGGCCAGCCGCAGCCGGTGGCGGCGACCGGCCAGGTCGACGAGTCCGGCCTTGCAATCATCGGCAGCCATGCCGGGGATCCGGCGCATCCGACCACGGCAACCGGCACCCTGACGCTCGGCGATCCCAACAGCCCGGTCGTGACCGGCGCCAGCGGCACGGGCGGCTCTGGCACGGCCGACGGCTCAACCCATATCCAGGGCACTTACGGCTACCTGACCATCGACAGCGCGGGCCACTACACCTACACGCT
>Ga0315336_1003333_pt1 | contig 21658 bp, 19 predicted proteins | sample ASW5metaG_FD_204512 | JGI IMG/M metagenome (GOLD analysis project Ga0315336, IMG submission 204512) | Ammonia-oxidizing marine archaeal communities from Monterey Bay, California, United States - ASW #5 | ecosystem: Environmental > Aquatic > Marine > Intertidal zone | place: USA: California... | reverse complement strand
CGCTGATTTTTCAGCGGCGATTTTGTTTGTTCAAATGGATATCTGAGGTCTATTCGGCTGCTTCAGCAATGACAGTCGTCAAAGCTTCATTGAAAACATCTTCTGGTTGAGCACCAGACAATCCATATTTGTTTTGAAGAATAAAGAATGGCACTCCTGTGATGCCTTGTTCAGATGCGCCGGCAGCGGCTTTCTCAATTTCACGTTGCAATTCTTCACGTTCCATCAAAGCGCGAACCTCTGGCTCGCTAAAACCGTTGGCAACACCAATCTCAACAAGAACATCCACATCTGAGATATTCTTCGCATCTTCATAACAGGCTTTGCTCATGTCCATGGCCGTCGCGTGCTGAGTGCCTTTTGCGGCCGCAGCTGCAATAAGCACCTGTGCAGCTTGAGATGGATACCGCCATTTTTGCTTGCGCATGTCCAAATCAAGTCCAGACTTTTTAGCCTCATCTTCCAGACGGTCCCACATTGGCGCAGGGTCCGTGCCGTATTTTCGGCGCAGCATCTTCTCAACGTCCTCGCCCTGCTTCACCGCACTCGCGTCAAGCAAATAAGGGTGATGGACAATATCGACGTCCACGTCGTCTGGCAAAGCATCAACTGCTTTATTCAAACGATGTAAGCCCACCAAACACCAAGGGCAAACCGGGTCGGAGAAGATATCAATTCTAACTTCTGGCATATTCGTTTCCTGTTGAATTTTCATTTGTGATAAGCACAAATTTGGCACAACGCAACTCACGCTTTAGCGACTAAAACTGGCTACGCACTGGCATGAGCTAACGTTTCCTGATTAGCCCGACAGCGTCCCGGAACTTCACTATATGATCTGCGACGCCAGTTTCCACGGTATTGGACCAGTATCTGGTGTGTGTAATGAGCCGTAGATCTTGAAAACCAAACTTTTCATATTTGATTTCGACTTTATGGTCGAGAACGCCACGTCCAAACATTTCTAAACCACTCACGGGACCACCAAGGACATCGCCTTGCCACATGAATAATGGATGTGCCTCATCATACATATTTGTCCATTTAACCGCCGAGAAAACCGCGCCATGATGCGCGAAAGCTTTCGGAGCAATCACCGCCCATTGCGACGGGGTTTCTGGCACGGGTAAATGCGAAGTGTTAGTTGTAAACTCGGGCTTGTCCGTCGTGTATAGAACACCAAAATCCTCGTCGTATGGCCGTGGCGGTACTACGGGGAAAAGACGTTCCTCTTTCAACTTTTCTAGGTTTTCTGTGCCTCGAGCCATTAGGAACTGCGCGTGACTGAGAGGGGAACCGAACGTAATGAAGTCTGTGATCTTCCAATATGACGTTGATTTCTCACCGCCTTTGTCTTCAACCCCACCAGACTTGCGAATGGCATCGGCCACTTTTCCTTGCACAGTTTGGTATGCTTTCACCGTGAGCGAATTCCAGAACTTACTTTTGTGATTTCTGACAAACATGTCGTGCTCAAACAAGGCCCTACGCACTCTATCGCTAGGCGGATTTTCATTGGTTGGGCCCAACTCCTCCCAAAGCAAGTGAAGAATATCGTAGGCCACCACTGAACCAAGTGAATGCGCGACTATAACAATGCGATCGTATGTAGGGTCTTCATGCAAATCTCGCAACAAACTCAAGCCACGTTCGCGCACAGAGTGACGACGCGCAACTGTATCGGGGTGAGCACCCAAGTACCCAGCAACATCTCCCAGATAAGGTAGAAAAAACATACCGGTGAGAATGGTCAGAAACACCGTTCCGCCAACAACCATTGAGCGAACTTCCACGCCGCCGATGCCAAACAATGTGTAATAAACCAACGCAGCAATCAGCCCATAAGCGGGCCAACGCAAGATCCAGCGTAACTTTGGCGCAAAGCGCCCAACGCCAACCATCAGACCTAAGCTAACAATCCCAAGCAAAAACACTTCGATAAAATTAAAACGCGCTGTGCCGCCTTCTAAAGCCTGCCAATTGAGATCAAAAAAGGTCCCTAACCCGAGAAGCACAACCCCGAATGAAACCAAGCCTATCAACACGATGAGGAAACACAATGCCGACCAAGGCCAGACCATGCGATCTGTTACAAACTGAGGTCGAACAATAACTATGCGAAGAAGCCAACGCCACAGATTACTTAAGCTGGCATCTCCAAGAATGTCTGCATAATAGAATTCAAAGAAATCTGTGCGCTTTCCGTCCTTTGCAGGCGGCGTTGTTATTCGCTGCAAGTCATGGCTTCCGGTTTTGCAGTCAGGCACAATCCAACTTTTATTGCCGTCTGGCCCCGCATGACGCGCCCCTTCGGGCAGCATAGATTTGTCTGTAGTCCAAAGCGTTTCAACAATGCGACGCATCATTCCCATAGGGCGCTGTTCGCCCATGCCATGCACTACCACAATTGCTTGTTTCTCACCGGCCACTGATCAGCATTCCTTGGCAATATTTGATGGTAATCAAGGTGGACCAATTTGATGTCAGAAACAACCTCAACTGCCAGTTTTCAAAGTTGCATTAGCGATTGCTATTTCAAGCTCAAGTTTTTGGTCGCATTATCGCGTACACGCCCAAGCATTGAAAACAATTGTTCCACTTCTTCGGATGAAAAGCCCTGCAACAACACCTCATTCAGATCTTCATATAGGCGAAGCAATTGGCGTTTCTCATTCGCCTTAGGGGTTGCACTAACAAGGATCGAACGTGCATCGCTACTTGAAGCGCTCTTCTGTACCCATCCAGCCTTTTCCATCCGGTCAACCAACCTTGAAACCGCCGGCTTTTCTGATCTCATATACGTTGCAATCTCGCCGACACTGACACCGTCTTGGCGCCACAACACGCCAAGCACAATCCATTGCTGCGGCGTTAGGTCATGCGGCTCCAACATACGCGCCAGAATTTGCTGGGCACGCGATGAGGTAATGGAGACCATTCGGCCCAATGAATCTTGCGGTGGTTCGATCGATTTTTTGGACATCTACAAATTTAGTTTACATGGAATACAATTTATATTACATGTAATGTATCAGAGGAGTTTTGATTTGAAAACCGAATATGGAGACCAAAATGAACGCATCAGTTGTGACAAAGTATTCAAAACCAATCAGAGTTCTTCATTGGACACTTGCATTGCTACTGATTGGTTTATTGATCGCAGGAACGGTGATGCACAACAGCCAAGACGAAGCCGCAAAATTTAGCATTATCAAGCTTCACGCTCCCTTGGGCATTTTGGCAGGCATCCTACTTTTGGTTCGCACGTTTTTTGCATTCAGGCATGCACGCCCTGCGCCAGATCCCAACTGGTCATTTGCCGTTAAATGGGCATCCAAAATCATTCATATCCTGTTGTATGTGCTGCCGTTCGCATTAGTCGGTTCAGGCATCGCAACAATGATCGTTTCAGGTCTTGGCGATATCATTCAGTCAGGACAGTCCGCACCATGGCCGGACATGTCCAACGTTGCACCCGCTAGCGCACATGGATTGTTTGGCAAACTCTTCTTGGCAAGCTTAGCGTTACATATTGCCGGCGCTGTTTACCATCAGTATGTGGTCAAAGATAATCTGCTGGCACGTATGATGCCTGAAGCCAAGTAAAGAAGTTGGGGCGCCATACGCGCCCCAATATTCTAGCGTGTAAAGGTCTCGAGAACTTGATAAACTGGCATTGGCGCGTCAGGATCCCAATCACTCAAGTCCATAACGCCAAAAAACTCTTTACACACATCTGACTTCATTTCTTTTTCCAACACGTCTTCAAGGTCTTCCTGGCTGCGGAATTGAACAATATCAATATAGCTTCCATCAGCCGCTTTCACCAATTCGCGGCGAAGAATGCCAGGTTCTTTCGAAACAAACTCATCTTGAAACTTTTTAGATGCAGCAAGCATGTCTGCCTCAGTGAAATCTTTGCCGAGTTTGGCTGGTGCGAGCACTGTTACTTTTTTCGTCATGATCTTCTCCATTAGGTTGATGCAGAAGGTATATTGATTAATAGGCCATTTAATGTCCTATTTGTTTGATGAACAACAGATCGACAATGAATAGAATCTCGCGGCTTGCGCGAATTGAGGCGCACCTAAAACAAGGCGATGCATTGACGGTTCAGGCGCTCGCCGAAGAACTTGGAATCAGCGTCCGAACGGCAACGCGCGACATCGACATTCTGCGCGAACAAGGACTGCCAATCGAAGCGGACCGCGGGCGCGGTGGCGGTATCCGATTAAGCTCACGCTGGGGCATTGGCCGCATGAACCTAAACTACACAGAAGCCGTTGATCTACTTGTAAGCTTAGCTATTGCAGAACAAATGCAATCCCAAATATTTCTCGCCAACTTACGTTCCATCCGCACCAAGCTGGTCGCTTCATTCTCACCCGACAAGCGGTCAAAGGTGGACAAACTTAAATCGCGCGTTCTGGTCGGCGGTACTGCGTCGTTTACTGTTCAACAATCGATGAGCAAAAAACGTGAGCGGATTGTTGGCAAACTGCATGAAGCGTTTGTTGAAATGCAGACCTGCAAAATCATTTATCGCGCTGACGACGGCAACAGAACCACTCGAACAATCGAGCCGCACTACCTACTTCTAAACTATCCAGTTTGGTACGTCCTAGCTTGGGACCACTTGCGTGACGCGCCACGAACTTTCCGTGTCGATCGCATCGAGAAGGCAACCATTGATGCAAAGTGCTTTAAGCTAATTGGCCAAGAACATTTCAAAGAGACTCTGGTGGAAGGCAACACCATATAAAAAGGGGCACTCAAAGAGCGCCCCTCAAATTTCTATCGATGTAGACTTGGCTTAGTGACCAAGTGCTTTCACGATATCTTCTGTCATTTTCTTCGCATCAGCAAACAACATCATCGTGTTGTCGCGGAAGAACAACTCGTTCTGCACGCCTGCGTAACCAGCAGCCATACCGCGTTTAATGAAGAGCACTGTGCCCGCATTTTCCACATCAAGAACAGGCATACCGTAGATCGGCGATGTCTTGTCTGTCTTTGCAGAAGGATTGGTCACATCGTTCGCGCCGATAACAAAGGCAACATCCGCTTGCGCGAATTCTGAGTTGATATCTTCCAACTCGAACACTTCGTCATAAGGAACATTGGCTTCAGCCAAAAGTACGTTCATGTGGCCCGGCATACGACCCGCAACAGGGTGGATCGCATACTTGACTTCAACGCCTTCAGCTTTAAGCAAATCACACATTTCACGAAGAGCGTGCTGAGCTTGTGCAACAGCCATACCGTAACCCGGCACAATGATCACTTTACCAGCGTTTTTCATCATGAAGGCCGCATCATCTGCAGAACCTTGCTTAACCGGACGTGTTTCTTCTTCGCCTTCTTCAGCGCCGCCAGTGTCACCACCAAAGCCGCCAAGAATAACAGAGATAAACGAACGGTTCATCGCTTTACACATGATGTAGGATAGGATCGCGCCAGACGAGCCAACCAAGGCACCTGTGATGATCAGTGCCGTATTACCCAAAGTGAAACCAATCCCTGCAGCTGCCCAACCTGAATATGAGTTCAGCATGGAAACTACCACCGGCATATCAGCGCCACCGATTGGAATAATCATCAAGCCACCAAGAACCAGCGACAGGATTGTGATTACCCAGAACAATGTTGGATCACCAGTGATGGTGAATTGCCATACCAGATAGATCAGAACCAAACCAAGGCCGATATGGATCAAATGACGTGCTGGCAAAATAATTGGTCGGCCAGACATATTGCCATTTAGCTTTGCAAACGCAATCACAGAACCTGTGAACGTGAAGGCACCAATTGCAACACCCAAGCTCATTTCTACAAGGGCTTGCGCATGGATGTGACCGTCAGTTGTGATGCCAAAAGCGTCTGGTGCATAAAGCGCAGCCGCAGCAACAAACACAGCAGCCAAACCAACAAGCGAGTGGAATGCTGCAACAAGTTGAGGCATGTCCGTCATAGCGATACGTCGCGCCATAACGCCACCGATCACGCCACCAAGGCCTAGACCACCAATGATCAATGCCCAGCTGAGCATGTCTGATGGGTTAGCAACGGCGAGAGTTGTCAGAACAGCAATAACCATACCGGTAATACCATAGGTATTGCCGCGGCGAGCCGTTGCTGGGCTAGAAAGACCCCGTAGAGCCATAATGAATAGTACACCTGCGGCGAGGTACAATAGAGCCGCGATATTTGCAGAAATCATGTCGCTTAACCCTTCTTCTTGTACATGGCCAGCATACGGTGCGTCACCATAAAGCCGCCAAAGATGTTCACGCTTGCAAAGACGAGAGCCAAGAAGCCGAACACTTTTGAAATCCAGTTGCCGTCGGAAGCTAGCTCAACGCCAACAGCCAACAAAGCACCCACAACAATCACAGACGAAATCGCGTTTGTTACGCTCATCAATGGCGTGTGCAACGCAGGCGTTACAGACCAAACAACGAAATAACCAACGAAAATCGCCAGCACGAAAATCGCTAAACGAAACACGAATGGGTCAATTGCGCCACCGCTTACAGCGGTCGCAGCAACACCAGCAGCTTCTGCCACTTGTTCAGTAGTTGAAGACATTATTTTGCTCCCTTCTCGCCACTAAAGGCAGGGTGCACAACAGCGCCATCACGCGTCAGTTGTGTTGCGGCAACCAGTTCATCTTCTGGGTCCACAGACAATTCTTTGCTTTCCTTATCGATCAAAGTCTCAAGGAATGCGGCTAGGTTTTTCGCATATAGCGTGGATGCAGAAGTTGCGATCCGACCTGCCATATTTTCAAAACCAATGATCTTCACGCCCTTCACTTCAACAACTTCGTTGAGCTTTGCGCCTTCAACATTGCCGCCGCGTTCAACAGCTAGATCAACAATCACCGAACCCGGCGCCATTGATTCAACCATTTTCTTGGTCAACAATTTAGGAGCAGGACGACCCGGGATCAAAGCTGTCGTGATGACAATATCTTGCTTCGCAATATGCTCAGCAACCAAAGCAGCTTGCTTGGCCTGATATTCTTTACTCATCTCTTTAGCGTAACCGCCAGATGTTTCAGCTTGCTTGAACTCGTCGTCTTCAACAGCAACAAATTTGCCGCCCAAAGATTCAACTTGCTCTTTAGAAGCTGGACGAACGTCCGTAGCCGAAACAATCGCGCCCAAACGCTTTGCTGTCGCAATGGCCTGAAGACCAGCAACACCAGCGCCCATAACGAATGCTTTGGCAGGACGAATTGTACCCGCAGCAGTCATCATCATTGGGAACGCACGTTCAAATGCAGCAGAAGCTTCAATCACAGCTTGATAGCCAGCAAGGTTAGCCTGTGAAGACAAAACGTCCATCACTTGCGCACGGGTAATCCGTGGCATGAATTCCATAGAGAAAACGCCAAAACCCGCTTTTGCCAATGCAGCAACGTCTTTTTCGTTTCCAAATGGGTCCATTTGCCCAAGAACAACTGCACCTTTGGCTGCACCTGTTAGCGCTTTGGCCGTTGGCCGACGTACAGTCAGAACAACATTGGCGCCTTTCACAGCAGCCGTTGCCGTTGCAGAAATGGTCGCACCAGCTTCCTTATATTCTGCATCCAGGATTTGAGAGCCGAGACCGGCTCCCTTTTCCACGGCGACTTTAGCGCCTAGCCCTACATATTTTTTCACCGTTTCCGGTGTAGCCGCCACACGGGCTTCGTTGGCGGCGGTTTCACGTAAGATCGATATCTTCATGCCTTACTCCCTGGAACTGCGAACAGTTCCAAACGCATTAACAAAAATGCGCCGCCCCCACACCTGCGGCACGAACGAACTCGCGGCTGTTAGGCTACGAGGAAGAAATACATCAACACAAGCACCACAACGATGGCGATGGTTGAGTATTTTGTCACATTCAAGAAGCTCGAATAAGTTTCTGTCTGCGACTTATAGAGTTTTTCTGATTCCTTGCTCATTTCATTCTCCGTCAATGAACTCTTGTTTAAACGCCGATCAGGCGTCCATTTCTTCTAATTCGTCAATTAGACCTTCGATCATCGAAAGGCCAAGTGACCAAAAATCTGGATCTTTAGCATCCAAACCAAACGGCTTGAGCAGTTCAGAGTGATGTTTGGACCCGCCAGCGCGCAACAAGTCAAGATAGCGTTCAGCAAATCCGTCCTCTGAATTTTGATATTGCGCATAAAGCGAGTTTACCAAGCAATCTCCGAACGCATATGCGTAAACATAAAATGGTGCATGGATGAAATGCGGGATGTAAGACCAGAAGTTCTCATAGCCTTCATTTAGCACAACTGATGGGCCAAGGCTCTCTTTGCTAGTTTCTACCCACATATCATTCAGCTCTTCTGCGCGCAATTCGCCATTACGACGTGCTGTGTGAACCTTACGTTCAAAAGTGTAGAAAGAAATCTGGCGAACAACTGTGTTGAGCATATCCTCAACCTTGCCTGCCAGCAGCGCAAACCGCGCTTTCTTGTCTGTCGTAGCATCAAGCAGCGAACGGAACGTCAGCATTTCACCGAACACACTTGCTGTTTCAGCAAGGGTCAGCGGTGTTGATGCCATCAAAGGACCTTGGTCAGCAGCCAACACTTGGTGGACGCCGTGGCCCAATTCATGTGCCAACGTCATCACGTCGCGTGATTTACCCAAATAATTGAGCATCAAATATGGATGTGCACTTGGCACAGTAGGATGTGCAAATGCGCCCGGTGCCTTACCGTCGCGCACTGGCGCATCAATCCAACCTGATCCAAAGAACGGTTTAGCGACTTCGGCGAGCTCTGGTGAAAACTTACCGTACGCAGACATCACCATTTCGGTGGCTTCATCCCAATTGAACAAGCGATCATCATCATTTGGCAATGGCGCGTTGCGATCCCACGCGTTTAGCTTTTCCATGCCAAACCATTTTGCTTTCATCGCATAATAGCGGTGTGACAATTTTGGGTAGGCAGTGCGAACTGCGCTTTCCAAAGCATCAACAACTTCTCGCTCAACGGAGTTGGCCATGTGGCGGCTGTCGGCCACATCTTCATATCCACGCCAGCGATCAGAAATCTCTTTGTCTTTTGAAAGCACGTTGGTGATGTGCGTAAACAATCGTTGATTTTCACCAAGCGTGCCCACAAGACCTTTGAAAGATGCCTCACGCTTCTTGCCATCTTTGTCAGTCATCAGCGTAAGCGTCGGCTCAAGCGCCAACATCTCGCCATTAACGTCGAACTTCAAACTCGCCATTGTTTCATCAAACAAGCGGTTCCAAGCTGAACGACCAGTTACTGATTTATCGTGGAACAGTTCTTCAACGCGATCTTCCAACTGATAAGGCTTTGCTTTGCGCAGCTCATCGAACCAAGGTTTATAACGTCCCAAAGTCGCGTCTTTTTCCAATGCAGCGTCTAAAACAGCATCATCAATACGGTTAAGTTCCAAAGTGAAGAACAACATTGGTGTAGAGAAGCTCGTCATCTTCTCGTTCATGTCGCCCATAAACTTTGAGCGATCTGGATCCTGGGTGTTTTGGGCGTACTGAAGATAAGCAAATGAGCCAATGCGGCCCATTTTGTCGGAAAGAGCCTCGTATCGAATGATCGTATCGATCAGATTGCCACTTTTCGTCAGCTCTTCGAGCTTGCCTTTATAGTCCTCAGCGAATGACTTGGCTTCCGCCTCACAAGCAGCAATATCTGCTTTGATCTCGTCACTATCCAAACTTGGATATAGATCCGTTAGATCCCATTCAGGCAAATCGCCAAACTCTGCGCCGGCCTTAGGTTCAGCCGAAACATTAAACACCGCTTTATTCTTCAATTCCGCAACTCCAAAATATTTGCTCGGACATTACCATATTCGGCAAGGTTGTGAAGGCCATCAAAAGCCCAGAACGCGGGCCCATGCCTCAAATTTTCGTCAACCAAGTTGCATATGAGCAACCCAATTAACCCACAAGTAAACAGGCAGATGAACAATTATGCTTAAATCACTGTTAAGAACTCACGCCTAACCTGCCCCAAAATAAGACAGTTTTATGATTCGCCGCACCAAACCGTGGGGCGAATCTCATTGCGGATGCGAGTTGTACTAGATGACTAAAGTTCTCATTATTGATGATGATCCGGTGCAATGTCGGCTCAGTACTGAGATGCTAAAGTCAAATGGCTACGAGGCAATTGAAGCTTTGTCTGGTGCTGCTGGCCTAGAGTTGTTAGCCGAAGAAAAAATCGATGCCGTAATCTTGGACCTAATCATGCCGGAGATGGACGGCATGACAGTGATGACCGAGATGAAAAAACGCGGCATGACTCACCCAGTGATTGTGCAGACATCCAATTCATCAATTGAAACCATTGTGACCGCCATGCGCCACGGCGCAACAGACTTTTTTGTCAAACCAGTTGCCCCTGAACGACTGACCATTTCCTTGCAAAATGCCCTTAAACGTCAAACACTTGAGACTTGTCTGCGTACTGAGAAAAACCGCCTTTCAGGTCACTTTGGTTTTGACGACATCATCACCCAATCAGACGCAATGGCAAAGGTGAAGTCGCTCGGCACGAAAGCCAGCGCCAGCAATATTCCTGTTTTAATTGAAGGTGAAAGCGGCACGGGTAAAGAACTCATTGCTCGAGCAATTCAAGCCAGCTCCAAACGCACGAACAAGCCAATCGTCACCATAAACTGCGGCGCCATCCCAGCCAATCTAGTCGAATCAGTCCTTTTCGGTCACAAAAAGGGCGCTTTCACCGGCGCCACGAGCGATCAAAAAGGCAAGTTTCAAGAAGCAGATGGCGGAACGCTTTTCCTAGACGAAGTCGGCGAACTACCTCTGGACATGCAGGTAAAGCTTCTGCGTGCTTTGCAAGAAGGCGAAGTCGAACCCGTCGGCGCAACAGTGGCTGAAAAGGTCGACGTCCGCATAATCTCTGCTACCAACAAACGACTTCTCAATCTGACGAAGGATGGGCACTTCAGGGAAGACCTTTATTATCGCCTTAATGTGTTCCCGATTTATTTGCCGCCGCTTCGTGAACGCATGGAAGACTTAGACGCTTTGTCTGCCCATTTCATTGCTCGGTTTGCCTCCGAAGAAGGTCGCCACATTTCAAGCTGCAGCATCCCCGCCCAAGAGCTGCTTTCAAGCTACGACTGGCCAGGAAATGTAAGGCAACTAGAAAACACAATCTATCGTGCCGTTGTTTTGGCTGGAACGTCAAACTTAGAAGTCGACGATTTCCCTCAAATCCAAGCCTCTATCGAAGGCGCAGACAAAATCCGCGAGACACTCACCAATCAACCTCATATGGCAGCACCGGTCCACATTGACGATCAAAGTTCGCCAGATGGTCCACTTCCAAACGCAAGTGAAATGCAACGCGACCGTTTTGTAGACGAAAATGGGACACTTTCGCCACTTGATAGCGTGGAGAAAGACCTTATCATTTTTGCTCTGGACCAACATCAAGGTCGCATGAGTGCCGTCGCACGAGCACTTGGCATCGGCCGTTCGACCCTATATCGCAAACTCAAAGAATACGGTTTGGACGAAAGCAACGCTGCGTAATCCGATCACGTTTTCTCATATTTCTGGTAACAATTCCGCGAAATACTTGGTTTCGCCCAATTCCACAGATATAAAAACGCAATATTTTTAATTTCTAAATGCTTTTCTGGCTCCATTAGCAGCCAGATATTGAGGGTTGAGGGAAACGAATGCGTTTTGGATTGCGGTCTTTATTTGTAGGTTTGAGTTTCGCCAGTTTATTGGCTGCACAAGCACCTGCCCAAGAAATTGTTATGGTCAACGGCGTCGAGGCCACGCGCGTCGTTATTGGACCAGCAACAACACCATTAGCGAAGATCATTAAGACAGGTCTCCGCAAGGATTATTATTCTGCGAAAGCAGGATCAAAGTCGTGGAAGGATGCCCAAGAGCTTTACTACTTCTATGGCGCTCGCAATTTTGAACCACTTTGGCTTTCGACAGAAAATGAGCAAGTTAGCTTCTCTGACAAAGCGCAGTCTATTATTGACTTGCTGCAAGATGCTCAAAGCTACGGCCTTCGTCCAACTGACTATTTGGGCAATGGCATCAATATTGACGCCGCCGGTAGTGACCCGCTCAAACTTGCTGAAGTTGAAACAGCATTCACTGACGCCGCTATTTTGTATGCAAAACATGCAAGTGGGGGTCGGATCAATCCACGTTCGGTTTCAAAATCAATTTCCCTGAGCCCTCCAACCGTCAACTTGTCGGACTTGCGCGTGGAGCTTGTGACATCTGCAGACCCAGCGGCGATGCTTGAAGCCTTGCACCCAACTCATGTTGAGTTCGCAGCGCTACGTAAAGAACTTGCAAAACGTCTAAATGGTCCACCAATTGAGCAAGTCATATTGCCTGCTGGCAAACTAATGAAATTGGGTAAAAGCGATCCGCGGACACCAATGTTACGCGAACGATTGAACTTGTTGCCTGTCGCTACCGAAATGGAACTCATCTACGACGAAGCGGCGGTTGCAGCTGTCGAAGAGTTTCAAACTTCAATCGGTCTGATCGCTGACGGTGTAATTGGACCAGCAACAATTGCGGCGCTAAATGGTGCACAAGGCGCAAGCAAAGAAGACATTGTTGCCAATATGGAGCGCTGGCGCTGGATGCCAAAGGAGCTTGGCGATTTCCATGTATTCGTGAACATTCCTGAGTTTAGACTGCAGGTCAATAAACAGGGTACCGTTGAACATGAAACGCGTGTTGTTGTTGGTAAGCCAAAACACAAAACCCCAGTCTTTTCGGATGAGATTGAACACGTAGTGGTCAACCCATATTGGAACGTACCGTATTCAATTACGAAGAACGAACTTCTGCCGGCAGCTGGCGGCAATCCGGGTTACTTCTCTGCACGAAATTACGAACTACTGTCCGGTGGACGTGTAATTAGTGCATCATCTGTTGATTGGGCCAACGTCAATCCTGCGAACCCACCGTTCCGCATCAGACAACGTCCAGGCAGCCGCAATGCACTAGGCCGTATTAAATTCCTATTCCCGAACCAGCACTCTGTTTACCTGCACGACACCCCTTCTAAGTCATTGTTTGGGCGCACATATCGTGCATTCTCTCACGGCTGCGTGCGTGTACATAACCCGCTGGAATTCGCCGATGCTCTTCTCAAATATGAGGACAGCCTGAGCCTGAGCAAGATCAAAGGTATGATGGGCAAATCGGAAAAATGGAATAATCTGGATGCCCATATTCCAGTGCACCTTGCCTACTTCACACTACGTATCGGTGACGACGGTACAGTGCGCTCATATGGCGACGTTTATGGCCATCATAAACGTCTGCTGCAGCTGCTCGACAGCTAAGCAAAACCAAAAACTGATCCAAGGCGGGCACGTTGCCGCACCGCCTTGGTTCGGCCCCTTTTCTCACCCATATAATAGATGTACGTTACACCGTAAGTGAGCTGTTGCGGTTTTCGTCATTGGACGATTTATCGTTAACAAAATCTCATTCTGTTATGTGTAGGTTGGGCAAAACTAATCTTGAGGGCACCACGAAAATTGCTAGGTATATTTAAAAGATATTCCGCTAGTGCGTTTTACCGCGCGGCGATTTTGCTGATTGCTTCGCTTGTTGTAACAGCGAGTGCGATCGCGCCTACATATGCTGCGGATAGATCACTCTATCTTTATTACACACACACAAAAGAGACAGCCAAAATCACCTTCAAGCGCAACGGGCGCTACGATAAGAAGGGCTTGGCTCAACTCAATCAGTTTCTACGTGACTGGCGCCGCAATGAACCCACCAAGATGGACCCAAAACTTTTCGACCTAATCTGGGAAGTTTACCGAGAATCCGGAGCAACTAAACCCGTTCATGTCGTCTCTGCATACCGTTCACCGAAAACAAATGAAATGCTGCGCTCTCGTTCAAGCGCCGTCGCCAAAAATTCAAACCACACTCGCGGTCTAGCGATGGACTTTTTCATCCCCGGCGTCTCAGTCTCAAAGCTGCGTCAAATAGCGATGAAAAAACAAAGCGGTGGTGTTGGCTATTATCCAACATCCGGTAGCCCATTTGTGCACTTGGACACCGGAAGCGTACGTGCATGGCCACGCATGACAACAGCGCAACTCAAAAAAATCTTCCCTAAGGGCAAAACGATGCATATCCCGTCAAACGGTGTAGTTTTGTCCAAGTCAGGGTATGCATATGCTAAGGCCGAATATAGCCGCTGCCGAAAAATTCCATGTAGCGGCTCGGCCACAACGCGTCTTGCAAGCACATCTTCGGATGCGGCCAAACCTTCTGGCCGAACATTGTTGGATGTTCTGTTTGGTACCAACAAAGAAGATGAAACGAAAACACCGACGCAACGCACTGTTGCAGCAACAACCATCCGTGTTGCCGCCCTCAACCAGTTGCCGCCTCAGCGACCAACGTTGGCCACAGATACACCTGCAAACACGGAGCCTGGACAAAACCAGCTTCTAGAAGCAGTAACTGAATTTGCAATTACACCGCCGGTGAAATCAGCGAAACTTCAATTGGCAACAACAGCAGAGCCAGCTGAAGAAATTCCTTCGCGTTTCGCTGTTGCTTCTATCGATCCAGCAGATGAAATTGCAAATCCAACACCGGGCTCAGCTTTGGCGATCCTCAAAAACGCTCCAATTCGCGCAACAATTTCGGCGCCGGACTTAAACCCAGAAGCGGCCCTCCTCGCGGCATATGCCCCGACGAACTTGGAAACTTCACCCGACGCTCAAAAAGCCTTGGAAATTATTCTTAATCGTCAAAATGGCATCACCGATCTACCGGAACCGACAACAGCTAAAAATCAAGGTATCCGGGATGCATTAGCCACAGCCTCGCTAACAACGGACTTTGCTGATTTCGGGTCGATCCTAAAATCTGCAAAAGGTGGCAACACCAAATCAGCACCAAACGTGCCCGAGTTTGACATCGCACAACGCTCTGGCGAATTCATTGCACCAGACCTTGAGCACGTCATCGACTTAATGACAGAACCTGCTCGTTTGGATGCCTCTCAATATGCCGTATTGTTCGAACCTGATGATGCGGATTTACATCCTGCAGCTCTGCTTGGAAGCAGAAGCCAAGTCGGTTTCTCGAGCCAAAGCGAAGACATTATTGTTAGTGGCATTGCCTTCAGGGCCAAAAACACGCTCTAATCCCATTATTAGCTGGAAAAAACGCGACGGATTGTCGCCAATTGGTTGCGCCAACTGGTCAGTCTGATAAATCTCATGTGACAGATAAAAGAGACCAAAAAATCGGTCCGACTGTGAACTGCGAGGCATAAGTGAACAAGCGCTCAGAAACCACCGTTCTTGACGGCATTTCGACCATTGAAGACGTCCGTAATCTTCCACGAGAACAAGTCCGTCAATTGGCTGACGACGTCCGCACAGAAATGATCAATTCCGTGTCGGTGACAGGTGGTCACTTAGGTGCTGGTCTAGGCGTTGTTGAGCTAAGCGTTGCCCTTCACCATGTCTTCAACACACCGGACGATAAGATCATCTGGGACGTCGGACACCAAGCTTACCCACACAAAATTTTAACTGGCCGCCGTGAACGCATGCGTACTTTGCGCAAGGAAGACGGCATCTCGGGTTTTACTAAACGAAGTGAAAGCCCTTTCGACCCGTTCGGCGCAGGTCACTCGTCTACATCAATTTCTGCTGGCCTTGGCATGGCCGTTGCTGCTGACATTAAAAATGAGAAGCGCAACATTATCGCAGTGATTGGCGACGGCGCCATGTCTGCTGGCATGGCATATGAAGCCATGAACAATGCGGGCGCTATGGATGCCCGCTTGATCGTTGTTTTGAACGACAACGATATGTCCATTGCACCACCAACTGGCGCCATGAGTTCCTATTTGGCACGGTTGGTGTCCGGCAAAGCCTATCGCTCCATTCGTGAGATCGCCAAAGGCATTTCCGAAAAGCTACCAAAATTTGTAGCGGACAAAGCCCGTAAAACAGAAGAATTTGCGCGCGGTTTTTGGGCTGGCGGAACACTGTTCGAGGAGCTTGGATTTTACTATGTAGGTCCAGTGGACGGCCACGACCTTGATCACCTATTGCCAATTCTAGACAATATTCGCGATGCGGAAACCGGTCCTATTCTTGTTCACGTTGTGACACAAAAGGGCAAAGGCTACGAACACGCCGAAAACGCTGCCGACAAATACCACGGCGTTTCAAAATTCAATGTCGTCACAGGCGCACAATCTAAGCCAGTTTCAAATGCTCCGTCTTACACAGGCGTGTTTGCTGAAAGTCTAATTCAAGAAGCTGCGCTTGATGAGCGCATTGTGGCAGTAAACGCCGCAATGCCGTCGGGGACAGGACTTGATAAGTTTTCCAAACAGTTCGGTGACCGGTGCTTTGATGTTGGCATCGCAGAGCAGCATGCCGTCACGTTCGCGGCTGGCATGGCGACCGAGGGTCTCAGCCCGTTCTGTGCGATCTACTCAACATTCTTGCAACGTGGGTTCGACCAAGTGGTGCATGACGTTGCTATCCAAAATTTACCCGTTCGATTTGCGATAGACCGTGCTGGATTCGTAGGTGCCGACGGCCCAACACATGCAGGTGCGTTTGATACGTCTTTCTTAGGTGCTATCCCCAACATGGTGCTTATGGCACCAGGAGACGAAGCCGAACTCAAGCACATGGTGCGTACAGCCGCCGAGTTCGACGAACACCCAGTTGCATTCCGCTACCCACGTGGCGAAGGCGCAGGCGTAGACATGCCAAGCCGCGGTCAATTCCTAGAAATTGGCAAAGGACGGATTATTAGCGAAGGCACATCTGTTGCACTGCTCTCTTTTGGTGGCCGCCTTCAAGAAACTATTGCTGCTGCAGATTTGCTTGCAACATTCGGAGTTTCAGCGACAGTTGCGGATGCACGGTTCGCCAAGCCACTTGATGTGGACATGATAGAGCGTTTGGCCAAAGACCATGAAGTATTGATCACAATTGAAGAGGGTTCGATTGGCGGGTTTGGTAGCTTCGTGCTCAACCATCTCGCGCTCAAAGGTTTCTTGGATGGTGGCCTGAAATGCCGCCCTATGTTTATTCCTGACCGTCACTTTGATCACGCTGCGCAAGATCAGATGTATCTTCATGCGGGACTTGATCGGAACGCCATCGCAGCAACCGCAATGCGCGCAATCGGTGACGAAAAGGCCGCAAACAAAGTCATGTCTGGTTTGATTGAGCGCGGCTAAACCGCGCTCATCAAGAAATACTAAAGGCCTTCGCCATCAATTGGTGCACTTGGGATCATACCAAGAGCGTGTTTGTACAAATCAAGAATTGCTTCTTGCTCTTGTCGCTCTGAAATCTCTTGCTTACGAAGGGCTATAACTTTGCGCATTACTTTTGCGTCGTAGCCATTGCCTTTTGCTTCCGCATAGACATCACGGATATCATCAGAAATTGACTTCTTCTCTTCTTCCAAACGTTCGATACGTTCGATAAAAGCGCGCAGCTGTTCGCGCGCAACAGTTGACTGTCCCATGTGTCTCTACTTTTTCCAGAGTTCGCAAAAATTGTAACCAAGGTTTTCGCGCATCCACATAGGGAAAGGCAAGGAAGAATAGACTTCATCCACTGTGTTTGGATAAAAAATCACCTTGCCCCAACAATTTCTACATTCCTAACTGCGATTCTCAGCCACAGAACCGTCTAAAATGGATTATAAGTTAGGACCAAATCAGTATTATGTACGCAACTTGGAGTAACCGACCTTGTTTTTTATCGACTTTAGTATAACAAAAGCCGCAATGAGATTTGCACCGCTGATTGCATTGCTGACAATGTTTTACACAACGCCTACTTTGGCGGATTTGCGGATTTGCAACCAAAGTCAAAACCCGGTGGCCATCGCCATAGGATTTCGTAGCGAAAAAGGCTGGCAATCTGAAGGCTGGTGGATGGCAGAGCCGGAGAATTGCGCGGTGGTCTTTAACGGACCACTAAATGAGCAACGGTCGCAATACTTTTATATTCACGCCGTAGACGATATCGGCGGAAATCGTTGGGATGGGCGCATATTTATGTGCTCGAGAGACAAGTCATTCACAATCTTTGGTGAAAAAGACTGTCTGGCCCGCGGATACGAACGCACCGGCTTTATGGAAGTCGACACGAAGAAAAACAAAGATTGGACTGTCCAACTAACGGACGCTGATCTGAACTAACTGGAGCACCAATGAGACGTCTACGCAAAGTCAAAATTCTCGCTACCCTCGGCCCTGCATCAAATGATGCCGCTACTATTGAAGAACTAGCACGGGCTGGCGCAGACGTTTTCCGCATCAACATGAGCCACGCCAGCCACGAAGTTTTGGCTGAAACCATGGCGACCATTCGTGAAGTTGAAAAGAAGGTCAAACGCCCAATTGGTGCGCTTGTGGATCTTCAAGGTCCTAAGCTGCGTGTTGGTAAATTCAACACTGGCTCAGTAAACCTAACAACTGGCGACGTTATCACGCTTGATAACGACAGCTCTGAAGGCAACAAAACACGCGTTCAGCTTCCACACCCAGAAATCTTCGATGCTGTTGAAAAGGGCAATCGTCTTCTTCTTGATGACGGTAAAATTGAACTTCGTTGCATCAAGAAAAGCGAAGACAAAATCGAATGTGAAGTCATTCACGGCGGCAAGCTTTCAGATCGAAAAGGTGTTAGCCTTCCGGATTCACTACTTGGCGTTGGCGCACTGACCGAAAAAGACCGCGCAGACTTGGTAGCAGCGCTCGAAGTAAATGCTGACTGGATTGCGCTTTCTTTCGTGCAGCGTCCAGAAGACATCATTGAAGTGCGCAAAACTGTTCAAGGTCGCGCAGGCATCCTTGCTAAGATCGAGAAACCACAGGCCATCGAAAGCCTCGAAGAGATCATCAAACTTTCTGATGCGATCATGATCGCTCGTGGCGACCTTGGTGTTGAAATGCCTTTGGAAACTGTTCCAGGTTTGCAAAAACGTATGATCCGTATGGCGCGCCAACAAGGCAAGCCAGTTGTTGTTGCAACACAGATGCTTGAATCAATGATCGAAGCGCCAGTTCCAACACGTGCGGAAGTTTCTGACGTTGCAACCGCTGTTTATGAAGGCGCTGACGCGGTTATGCTTTCAGCTGAATCTGCTGCTGGTGACTATCCTGTCCAGGCTGTGGCAACAATGAACCGTATTGCGGTCGCTGTAGAACAAGATGCATTGTATCAGGGCATCATTCGTGGCCAAAACATGGTACCAGATGCAACGGCTTCAGACGCTATTTCTGCAGCTACACGTCAAGTTGCAGAGACACTAGATCTTGCAGCAATCGTAACTTACACATCTTCAGGCTCCACAGGTATCCGTGCATCACGTGAACGTCCTGAGAAGCCAATCGTAGCGCTTTCACCGAAGCTTGCGACTGTGCGTCGTTTGTCTTTGGTTTGGGGCCTACACTGCGTTCGTACGGACGATGCGGTTAATCTGGAAGACGTTGTCGATCGCGCTTGCTCAATTGCCTATCGTGAAGGCTTTGCCCGTCCTGGTGATCGCATTGCAATCACTTGCGGTATTCCTCTTGGAACGCCAGGTGCAACGAACATGTTGCGGATCGCGTTTGTTGGCCAAGACGGTGTTGGCTCTTCCTAAGAACACCCACTCATTGAATTACAAAAGCCCGCGCTTCTTTATTGAAGCGCGGGCTTTTTGTTTAATCTGACATTTAGGATCTACAGTGCGCCTTCGCCGCTCTCGCCAGTGCGAACACGCATTGCGGCTTCCAAATCCAATACGAAGACTTTTCCGTCGCCGATTTTGCCTTCGGCTGCGGATTCTTTAATCGCGTCCAGCGCGGCATCTACTTTTGATGCCGGCACTGCAATTTCCAGCTTTAGTTTGGGAACATACGAGATTTCATATTCTGCACCACGATAGATCTCGGTGTGTCCGCGCTGACGTCCGTAACCACGAACCTCAGTAACGGTCATCCCCGATATATCGAGTGCACCAACCGCTTCACGCACATCATCAAGTTTGTGCGGTTTAATAATCGCTATGATGAATTTCATATGTCCCTCAAACTGTTGCTTAGTGTCTGTAGCCTGTCTCACCGTGTACGGTTAGGTCAAGACCCGTTGTTTCTTCCTCGTTGTTCACACGCAGACCAACAAGTTTCTTTGTCACCCAAACGATAACAACAGTAACAACCAAGGAATAGACAGCCGTGGCGACGACACCAATTGCCTGAACGCCGAACTGACTAAATGCAGTTGTACCTTCAGCGTAACCTGTCGCGCCTGCACCAAATGCCAGCAAGAAAGCTACAAGTAGAGTTCCAGTTGCACCGCCGACGCCGTGAACAGCCAGCACATCAAGCGAGTCATCAATTTTCATCTTGTTCTTCACAAGATCAACTGCGTAGTAACAGATCAAACCGCCAGCGAGACCCAGGACAACCGCGCCCATAGGCCCAACAGAGCCAGAAGCAGGAGTTATAGTTGCAAGACCTGCGATGGTACCTGTTACGATACCAACCACACTCGGCTTACCGAATTTGACCCACTCAATAACCATCCACACAAGTGAAGCAGTTGCTGCTGAAAGATGCGTGACCAAAATGGCCATAGAAGCGTTGCCGTCTGCTGCAACAGCGCTGCCGCCGTTAAAGCCAAACCAACCGACCCAAAGAAGCGAAGCGCCTACCATGACCATCCATGGCGCATGTGGTGGACGTACACCCTGAGGGAAGCCCTTGCGAGCGCCAAGCATCAATGCAATCACTGCTGCAGATACACCTGCTGTTACGTGCACAACGATACCGCCGGCGAAATCAATCACACCCATCTGTGCGAGCCAGCCACCGCCCCATACCCAGTGGGTAACAGGTACATAAACTGCCATCAGCCAAACACCTGAGATGATCAAAACTGCTGAGAACTTGATACGTTCAACAAATGCACCCACCATCAAAGCAGGTGTAATCACCGCAAATGTCATTTGGAAAATTGCGAACAGACTTTCTGGGATAGTGCCAGATAGTGTATCTCGCTCAATCGCACCTAGACCGAAGTTCGCAATTCCGCCGATAAAGGCATTGCCTTCAGAGAACGCTAAAGAATAGCCGAACATGAACCAAAGGATTGATGCGAGACAGGCAATTGCCACAACATGCATCAAAACTGAAAGAATATTTTTTGCTTGAACCAAGCCAGCATAAAACAGTGCCAGCCCTGGCAAAGTCATCAGCAATACAAGTGCTGTTGCGGTTAAGATCCAACTCGTGTCGGCACCATTCATCTTAGGCATCTCCAGTGATTATAGTTTTGCCTAATATTTAGGCACTACCATATTGTTGCCTATTTTATGACAAAAGTCAAAGCTGCCTAATGTTTGTGCACCGCCTGTGGATAGGCAAAAGAAAAGGCCGGTGACAATGTCACCGGCCTTCAAATTCTTCACAATGTGCGAAACGCTTAACCTTGACGGGCTTTAAAACGCTTGTTCACTTTGTTGATGATGTAGATACGACCGCGACGGCGAACGACCTTATTGTCGCGATGCCGGGTGCGGAGCGCTTTAATGGAATTTTTGATTTTCATTCCGGTCACCCTTT
>Ga0315336_1003332_pt1 | contig 21666 bp, 16 predicted proteins | sample ASW5metaG_FD_204512 | JGI IMG/M metagenome (GOLD analysis project Ga0315336, IMG submission 204512) | Ammonia-oxidizing marine archaeal communities from Monterey Bay, California, United States - ASW #5 | ecosystem: Environmental > Aquatic > Marine > Intertidal zone | place: USA: California... | reverse complement strand
GCCCCCCGTTCTGGATATGGACAATCCCACCGAGAGAGGGGAAGTTGAAGAAGCGGCAAAGCCAGTCGACGAAGAAGCCACTGTAGAGGGCTCCGTAGCCGGTGAAGAGAAGTCGGCAACTACCGAACAAGAGCAAGAAACCAATTCAGAACGACGTGGTTGGACGTCCTTCTTCGGCACCAAGGGAAAAGAGATGCCCTCCCATGTCAAGCCTGGAAAACTCCCCAAACTTCCTAAGGATAAAACCAAGGATAGCTGTGAAGCGGCAGCAGAAATTCTGCGGGAAATGACTCGCCGAAGATAATGTACACCCCGGTCAAGTTATAAACGGCTAACTGATATGCCATCGGTTCCTCTCGGCGAACCAATGACCTCCAACGAAATGACCTGCATTTAATTCCATGCGCACGAACGACTGCCCTAATCCTCCCCAGGCTGGCCTGCTTGGTATCGCATTGGACGCAACCGATGGGTACAAACGGCTGACCCGCGGCAAGAACTTTATCCTGGCCGGCGGCTGCGAGGAAACTCATGGTCGTATGCAGGAGACGGTAATCAAGGTCAACGAGCAGCTTGATGAGCGGGGTAAGCAACTCGGCGAAGTTTCGGCCAGCGAACTTCGCGACATCTTTTGCGACGTTACGTCGTAGTTGAATTGCTGACGTGACGGCAAACGGGCGGTCGAGTTGGCCCAACGCCACCTGTTCGCCCGCTGCTGGAAGCATCCTGACTCTATCTCGAGGATGACGAAAAGACGAACCGCTCGGACCCATCCAGCAAGAATGCCGAACGGCGAACCGGGCTCTCATGAACCCGCTTCGCCGCCGGCTTTCATATGACGTCGCAGATTTGACAATGCTCGCGTCTGAGCAACGGTGACCAGCCAGAAAAATGCCGGACACGAGCTTTGTCAAATATCGCTAGCAACGCTGAAAGTCCCCGCCCATTTGCGTGTTGCAATCGTGACGATCAAGGCGGGGTGACTACTTGGTTATCATCACAAAGTTCGGGAGTTGAAGATTGTGCTGACGGTTCATGGAGGCAACGTTGGGCCAATCCGAGTCAGAGGTCGTTCTCGACCCCTACGACTACCAATTCTGCCAAGTTGGCTTCCTCCTGTTTAGCAAAGCTTTCGGAATCTTTCGGCGGCTCGACCGCTGGGTTGTCTTCCTGACGTGCCAGCACTTCGGCAGCTGTTAGCTGTACGTAATCCAGGTCTCGGATAACTTCCAACACCTCACTACAGGTCGGGAACATGCGGCCACTTTGACGCTTGTATTTCTCCAACGCGTTCATGAATTCCACTTCCTGTTCTGAGTAATCGCGTTCACAGGTTGTGGGATCGATTTGGCGGCGCCGGTTGACCTTTTTACGACGCTCTAGTTTTGGCATGACCGAATCGTTGACCTGATCTGCTCCGTCCTCCGGTTCCTGCTGGCGGCGATCGCCGTGGCGCCGGTCAATCGTGACCTCCTCGTTACCCACCCGGGAGTCTGCGGACGTCGTATGGGACGTCTCCGCCTTGTTGCCCTTCTTCTCCTGGGGCAACCTCGACTTGGAGGTCTTGGCGAATTTGGTTTTGCTGGTTGATACCCGCTTGGCCACCGCGATGCCTCCTTTCTGGGAAATGACGACTACTTCTTAATAGGACGGAACTTGCGCTATAGGGCAAAACTTAGCTGATCTTCAAAACATGTATATTGCTCAATGCCCCCAAATGCCCGCCCCTGAAAAAATCAATCGGGGGTGTGGGAAGGTTGTCGTTTGGGTCCTGTTGAACAATTGCATCATTGATATGAAATGAAAGCAAAATCGGGCCTACCGAAGGAAAAAGGTTTGAGAAAGATGGGGGGTTTGCACAAAAAGTCCGGTTATTCTGGTTATGCCGACCGAAACCACGGTTGCCAGCCACCCCCAACGCAGCGGGGCAGAATTCAACTCCCCCTTGCACAAATTGGCCGTCGCCACTAATCTCTCGCCGGTTTTCACGGTGGCACAAGGATCGTGCCACAAGTCTTTTCACTCATCACGCGCGCGTGCGGAAGGGATACCGGTCGTGTTCGCATTACGTTTCGCAAAACACCAAAACTTGTGGCGGGCCATAGGCCTATCTGCCGTGGTCTCGCTGACGTCGGCAGGTTGCCAAAATTTTTCTTCCTCGGCAGCAAATATCGAGGGAGTTCAGCATTTCCAGCAAGGCAACTACCAACTCGCGGCGGATCGCTTTCAAAAAGCGATCGCCACCAATCCTGGTTCAGCGGGCGGTTACTACAATCTAGCTTCATCACTACATAAGACGGGCACGCTTTACAAACGGCCAAACGACCTGGTTCAGGCGGAGCAACTTTACAATCAATGCCTGGAACGCGATCCGAATCATGCTGAATGTCATCGCGGCCTGGCAGTGCTCCTTAGCGAAACCAACCGCCAACAGCAGGCTGCCTCGCTTTTACATAACTGGTCGGCAAAGAACCCGGAGGCGGCCGATCCCAAGATCGAAGTCGCCAGGCTGTATGAAGAACACGGCCAAGTAGAGCAAGCCAAGACACATTTGGTCCAGGCTCTGGCGGGGGATCCACATAACGCGCGGGCATTGACTGCCCTGGGACGGCTCCGTGATCACGAAGGAGACCATGCGCAGGCACTTGCCAATTACCAAAGGTCGCTTGAGCTGAACCGATTCCAACCCCAGGTTGCAAGCCGAGTCGCAACACTTCACGCCGCTGCCGGAACACCACGCGTCGCCGGGCAAACGCCAAGCGGCCTGCGAACTGCCACGCCTTGGAAACCGGCAGTCCGGTATTGAGGCAAGCAAACCAGCCGCCCGGGACCTGTCGAGGTGGAAATTCGCTTGCGTCTCACATCGCGGCGTGACCGGCATTGCGGGACTCAGCAAGCCAGAGTCTCCAACGTTTCACAAGCGTTCCGAAGTGAGACCAAACCGTCACACTCCGCAGCCCAATGGCGACACTGCTTTTTTGCCTTGTCTGAAGTCAGGATCCGGTCAAGTACCTTGGCAACGCGAGACGCACGAAAACGACGGACCGAAACCTCGCAACCAACCCCCAGTCGCTGTAGCCGGATCGAATTATCGAATTGATCGAACGCCATCGGGCGGATTAACTGCGGCACTCCGGCCGACAGTCCCTGGGCACAGCTCCCAATGCCGCCGTGATGAATAAATGCAGCCGCACGTGGGAGCACGTAGCTCAGTGGAACGAAGTCAAAATGCTGCACTTCTTCGGGTAGTCTGTGGGGCAACTGATCCGCAAATTTCGTTAACAAAATTCCCCGCCGACCAAGGATCTGGCACACCTCGACCGCCGTGGTAAAAAACTCCGGAGTGGTCGCATTGGCAGATCCAGGAGTCCAAACAAGAGGTGCCTCGCCAGCATCTAGAAAACGCGCCACTTCTCCAGGCAGTTCCCGTTGGTCGCTGCTATCCCAGAGGGGAAAACCGGTCAGTTCAACTCCAGTTGGCCAATCGGGCTGCGGCTCGGCAAACCAGGGCGGGAACAAACCGACAACAGCATCGGTCTTATGCCACCACCGGGTCAGCACGTGACCGATTGGCTTGAGACCGACCTCACCGCGGAGTTTGTTGATCGGACGAGCCACCAGGGGATCGAACACAAACTGATCCGCACACCAGTACTGCGCCCCCTTGATCCATGACGGGACCCTCTTGTGCCACAGCACGCGCGGCAACCGTGGTGCCTGGTACTTGCTGAGAAAGATCGCCGGAGCAAAATGTACACCCGCGACTGGAACACCTTGCTTTTCGCCGACAATTCGCCCCGCGATGTCCAAACCGTGGGCAACAATGACTGTTTCACCAGGCACCGCCTGGTCGACCAGCAAATCATAGAGCCTCTCGAGAACAGAGCCGCAGGCATAACTCCACACAAAAAGCGGCGCCCGTGTCGGGTGCCATATATCAGGATGATGGACCAGTTCCATATACTCCTGGCAGGTACCAAGAGGCAAATGGTCGAGGCCTGCATCTCGCACCACGTCTTCAAAATAGGGGTTCGCCACCAGCGACACCCGATGCCCCCGTCGGGCCAGCGCTGCGCCAAGGCCAACCATGGGATGAACGTCGCCGTAGCTCCCCAACGCGGTAATCAAAAAATGCATGGTCGGTCATTCCTTGGGAAACAGTGAGTCTCGACTGGCAGGGAGAACGGGTCGGTTACGCTACCTGCCTTTCAGGTTGCAACTGGAGGAATTTCCGCAAGACGCCAAAAAAGGATGCGCCAGCTGGCATTGAGAAAAAAACTGCCAAATCGCCAGGCTAAAACTGGTTTTTCATCGCTTGTCACTATAGGGAAACCGGCGGACAATGGAACCATGACTGCCGAAAAAAAATCGAACCGCGAATCAAATCATGAGGATTCCATCTCGGCAACCGACGAGGAAAACGACCTCGATGTTGACGAGTACGAATTAGAACCTCCCGACGCCGATGTGTTGGCCTCCGAAGCGCGTGCCTCACAGGAATTCCTATCCGCTGCCGAAAGCCGGATCGACGTGGACGAATTGTTCCGGGAAGAGGTTAGATTCGACCACGACAAGATGCTGGCAGAATTCGTCCGCGACGGTGGGTTTCGCTTCCAAACGAAGCATCTGCTCATCGCAACGGCCATCCTGGCGTTTTACCTCGCGTTTGGCAATGTGACTGGCTATCCAATCGCCACCCTGCTGCTTTTTATCGCGGGAATTAGCGGCACGCTCTACTACATGAATCATCGAGAAAGGCTGCACCAGGACCGCCTCGCAGAGCGAAAAAGAGTCTTCAAGGCTCAGTTGCAGGCAAAGCAAAAGGGAACTTCGGCTCCAACCAGCCCGCCCCCTTTACCAAACGAAGCAGACAAAACCTGGCAACAGGCGCTTGAGCAAGAATCCTCGTTCGGGTTCAGGTTCTCCCCAAGGCAGCTTCTGATCGCGTTTACCGTGGCCTTAATCGTCGTCGCACTATGCACGTGGACCGGTAGTCCCTTTGTTACCCTCCTACTGCTGGGCACGTTCGCAGCTATCGGGATCGGTGTTCATATCGCCGGATACGAACCTCCCGATCAGCTTGTCCTGATTTGGTGGTGTACGATATGTCTGTATGTCGTGGTGAGTATATTCTCGATGATTTGGACGGCATTGACCGCCAGTTGACCGCACCCATGCCTGTAACTATAGAATTTTATGGCATTGCCCGAGAGCGAGTGGGGAGGGACCATATTGATGTTGAAGGCCATTCACTCGGCGAGGTCATGAGCGAATTGGGCACACAATTCCCGGAATTCGCCCGGGACTGTCTCTCGACCGACGATAACGAGTCTGGCGTAAAGACCCTGAATCAATTCTTCATCGCCAGCCTGGGTAAAGACCGGTTCATCAGCGATCCCCAAACCCCACTGGTCGATGGCGATTTTCTCCTCATCCTTTCAGCCGACGCCGGCGGGTAAGCAATGCAGGAATGACCTTGACCATTCTGGAATTTCCCTCCCGTTGCCGTAGCACGGCCAATGAAGCAAATTGCTGTTGATGACACAAAAATCTCGTAGTTCAATTCCTGGTTATCATGGCCGCTACTTGCGGATTAATCTATCGGAAGAGACTGCGGAGTTTGTTCCTCTGAGTGCGGATTTGCTGCGTAGCTGCCTGGGCGGGAGTGGCCTGGGAGTCCACCTGCTCACGCTGGAAGGTTCGGCAACGGTTGATCCCTTTTTGCCCGCAGCAGCAATTGCGTTCGTCTTCAGTCCTCTGGTCGGTAGCCCGCTCACGACATCGGCCAAGTTCGCAGTCGTCTCTAAAAGCCCTTTAACGGACCGCATCAACGACTCGCTGGCAAGCAGCCACTTTGCAATCGCCGGTAAAGGATGTGGCTGCGATGCGATTGTCCTGGTAGGCCAGGCGGCAGTACCCACCATTCTGGTAATCGACGATGGACATGTCTGCCTGGAGCCTGCCGGTTCAACATGGGGCATGGAAATTCCCAGGGCCGAAATCGAACTTCACCAGCGATTCGACGACAACTTTCGGTGGGCGGTGATCGGTCCCGCTGGCGAACAACTTGTCCGGTACGCCACGATTTCCCATGACCGCCGTCATGCCGGGCGGGGAGGGAGCGGGGCGATTCTGGGCTCCAAAAACGTCAAGGCAATGGGTGTCCGCGGTAGGCAACAGACCGCCTGGGCAAATCCCGATGCGCTGATTGCCCTCTCGAAAGAACTGTCACGAAAATCGTTCGGACCGGCCACGGCCAAATATCGCGAACTAGGCACGGCCTCCAATCTGCTCACCTTCAACCGGTTTCATGCCCTGCCGACCCGCAATTTCCAACAGGGAAGCTTCGCAGGCGCAGCGGCCTTATCACCGGAACAACTCGGCACAACTTATTCGAAAACACAAGCTTCGTGTGCTTGCTGCACCATTGGGTGCGAGCATATTTATGGGCTGAAATCTCCCAACGCAACAGCTCCGGAACAACCAGCAGGTGTGCGCCTTGAATACGAAAATCTGTTCGCTCTCGGCCCGCTGTGTGGAATCGACGACCCGGCTGCCGTGCTAGGTGCGTCCCAGCGTTGTGATGCCTTGGGACTCGACACGATAAGTACCGGGGGGACCATCGCCTTTGCCATGGAGTGTGTCGAGCGGGGACTGCTTGCCGAACCGTGGTTGCAATTCGGAGATGGCGACGCGTTGACGCAAGCCATTGAACTGATCGGCAAGCGCGACGGAATTGGCAACCAGTTGGCCCAGGGTAGCCGCCGCCTGGCTCACAATATCGGAAACAATACGATTGATTTCGCGCCGCAGGTCAAAGGACTTGAACTCCCCGGCTACGAACCGCGGGCACTCCAAACGATGGCCCTGGGATTCGCGGTTGGCACGCGCGGCGCCGATCACAATCGTAGCGGCGCCTATGAAGTCGACTTTTCTGGTCAGGTCGACCGCCGCAACGTTGGGCTCGAGGCGGTGCCACTGGCCATCGAAACCGAGGATAAAGCCATCATTATGGACTCCGCAATCCTCTGCAAATTCCTCCGCGGGGTATTCACCGATTTCTTCGCCGAAACTGCAGAAATTCTGAACCTTGTGACAGGCTGGAAACTCGACGCTACCGAATTGCACAACATCGCACAGCGAATCGTCACTGCGAAAAAAAATTTCAATATCGAGGCTGGCTGGACTCCCAAGGAAGATACGCTTCCAGACAGATTGCTCTCGGAAAAACTACCCGATGATGCTCGAGCTGCGCTTACCAGCGAAAAACTGCAGGAGCTTGTCCGGGAATACAATCTGCAGCGTGGCTGGTCAGCCGACGGATGGACCGTCGAACCAGCTGCTGAAAAAAACAAGTAAAGCTTGCAACCTGACCGAATTCGACCTGTTGTTGGAGACCTCACACCGGCTCAAAACCTCCCCTCCAGGTATTGGAAACCGCTTTGATCAGGTCGCTCACGGTCTTGGAGCCAGTCATTTCGTTGACCTGCGGGAGATCGTCGAAAAGCGGATTTTCAACCAGCCGCCCTCAAAAAAAAATTTCTTGAAATCGAGAGGCCAACCCATCAGTGCCAGATTTCGAATCCACCGTCGACAACCAGGTTATGGCCGACCACGTAATCGGAAGCAGCAGAAGCCAGGAATAAAATCGCGCCCTTCAGGTCAATGCCGTCCCGTCCCATCCGCCCTAAAGCGGTCCGCTCACTGAAATCCTTGACAAAGCCATCGGACAAGTCGCGGGCAAATCCCCCTGGACTGATAACGTTGACATACACACCTTGAGGTGCCATCAACGCGGCCAGGTCTTTGGTCATCCCAATCACGCCCGCCTTGGCGCCTGCGTAGTCGACCGGTTGGCCCAGCATGTTGTTACGTTCGTACATTTTGCGATCGCGTCCCAGCAATCCGGCAATCGATGCGATATTGATGATCTTGCCTGAACGACGTTCGACCATATGACGGCCCACTTCCCGGCAACACCAAAGGGCACCGGTAAGATTCAGTTGAATCATCCCTTCGATGTCGTGTGGATCTCGCTCAAACAGAAAAGCAGGACTCTTACCCAAACCACCACCTGCGTTGTTAAGAAGTACATCGACCTGCCCCTTCCACGCAGTGGCCTGGCTTGCCGCTGTTTGGACCTGATCAAATACGGTTTGATCCAAAGGCAATGGGAGCACATCCACTCCGTAGTTGTCGCGAATGGTCTCTGCTGTCGATTCGGCATGGCTCAATTGCCGGGAGGTAATTACCAGGTCGGCACCTGCCGCTGCAAGCACACAAGCTCCGTCGTAGCCCAAGGTACGAGCCCCACCAGTAACCATCGCCACACGGCCCTTCAGATCAAACATCGTTTCCAATTCCGAGTGCATCCTCAGCGGTCCTTTCGTTTTTGAAAATAGTACACGATGAACTTATCACACCACAGCAAATTATGGTTGTTGAAAACCGAATCAGAAACCACCTTCATTTGAGGACTACCCCCGATTGGCTGATTGTGTGGCCCCATACCTTTCCGTGGAACAGTTGACGTCGCATCATCGTAAAGGACAGGCGGAGGGCTGGTAACTACCGGAAAGGTTAGCACAACCGAAGCCGCTCGCCCTTTTTTCGGCCGATCCATGATCTGATGAATTATGCACGCCAGACACGGGAACGGGGGATGCTGTTAAAATCCCCAGCGTTCGGAGCCTGGATGGGTTTCAGGCTCAACCCGGATGAGAAAAGTGGAGTTGCATACGCAACTCTCAAATAGGGACCTGCTTGCCGGTTACCCTATAACTTCCCCAACATCTCCGCAGCCTTGTCTTCGTACAACTTCTGCCACTGCGGAGCCAATATACAATCACTATCCTCTTGGGCCCCGCCTACATTCCGCAGCTGCTCTGTGGTTGGCGCGTAATAAATATAGCCATTGGTATAGCCGGCAACAAACGTGAATTCATAAGGAGACCTTTTCTTGATGTTGAGCCCGATGCGAACGGTCAACTCGCCTGGAAAGGTCAACAGCACGCAATCCCCGATTCTAAAACCCAGCAGTTCGACGTCGATGGTTCTCTTCCCGGCGGTGAGCATCTGCGCCTGATGCTTCCGCAACAGATCCAGGTTCGTGTTGAGTCTCGTCAATTGCTCCATCGTGTGGATGTTGCGGATGTACTGTTTCACGTGCCGCCGGTTTCGGGAATCCAAGTGATGCCAGTCATCCCTCTCCCTCATCTCGTCGTACATATAACGGTGCGAATGGTAAGATGGAAACTCCCTCGACAAATTGTATTTTACGACCAACGGAATAAATGTCTTGAGGTTAAGGTTCGTTCCTCTTAACGATTGAAGCAACCGAATCTGCTCCGATTCCATCGCGATAATGCGTTGTGCAAGATCGGCTCTTGGCAACTGGATGGTCTCGTTGAGGACCAATAACCTGTTGTCCTCCTGACTCTTGATTTTCCTTAATGCATGCAACGTACTAAGTCCCAGGATGTTTCCCAAGGATTCAGCATTTCGCGGATGGTTGACATCCTTATACAGAACTGGATTAATGTCCCCCCCGCAACCCTGCACAAACAAAGCAATTGTTTCATCGCTTAAGTTGTCTTCGATGACACTGGAAGCGAAGCCGCTAAGATCACTGGTGTTGTGCCCACCTGGTACTCCCTGAATGGGATGGCACGCAAAGTTGTAGACCACGGCCAGAGTTCGCCCGTCCATCCTGTCCAGCCGAAGAATACCTATTTCGGGATCGACCGGTCCGACTTCGGCGACCTCTTCGTCCGGCGGTAGCGAGTAGGCATGGCGAACATCCACCTCCTTGCCATTCTTCAGCTTAAGCCTGCGGTTCTCCATGATCCGATCTTCATAGCCGACGCCCACACCAACCGTTACGGGAACCATTCTCTGCGAAGCTTGCTTTACCGCCTCGACAGTCCGTTGGTCAACATCGGACCGGACGATTCCATGACAATGGCTGGCATTCACCATGACATTCGCCGGTTGTATGCCGAGTTCCCTCTCAAGCTGGGAACGAACTTTGCCCAGGTAGTCATTACCGATGTATCCAATCTCGCCGATGGCAACAGCGTCGACGGTGACAATGGCTGCCGTCGTGGTGTTGTTCTTGATGACCAACGCCTTCACATACATGCGGCCGTCGACTGGTCCAGCCTCGGTGTCGGTAATATCAACTTTTGCGGCTCCTGCCCAGAGTCCCGCCGCGGTGGCTATTCCTGTTGGAGTTGTCCCGACGACGATCGCCGTAAGGATTACCAGCAGGGACAATGCATCACCATCGTGCGTATGCCTTTTTCCAAACCGGCCGGAATGGGGAAAAGTAAATGCGTTTTTACTCCACATAATAGTAGCCTTGGTTTTTCCTTAACGTGGACGAGAATCGTGATTGAAACGCGTTGGTGAGATGACACTGATCATCCCGCCGCGAAGTCGTGGCCTCCTGACGAGAAGGTTTATCGCAGTGGTACCAGTCCCGGTGAAGTCAATAGGTGCCAGTGATGTAGGGGACACGCGGCTCGCAAGTTTTTTCCATCTTACCCTTGGGACAGCGCTCGGGGCGACGTACACACATCCCATCCCACACACCCCATCCCACACACCCCATCCCACACACCCCATCCCACACACCCCATCCCACACACGACTCACAATTCTTTGTAACGGTCGGCAATTGATTCTGCAACTTTTGCCCCTGTTTGTCGCGTTGATCCACGCCCAGTGGCCCTTTTACGGTCGGTCCATGAGAGGATGAAATGTATCCGCTAGACACGGGGGTGGGGGGTACTGTTAAAATACCGGGCATTCGGAGTCCGGATCGGTCTCAGGATCAAACCACATGAGCAATGTGGAGTTGTATACGCAACTCTCGAATACAGACCTGCCCGCTTGTGCCTCTTTCACCCATCGAAATCGCTATTGCACTGACTGCCATTGTTGCGGGAGTCGTCGTGCAAAGCTCAGTCGGTTTCGGGGCTGGTTTGGTTGCTGCACCGGTATTGCTAATCGTGGACCAGGGCTTCGTGCCCGGCCCAATGCTGGCTGCCAATTGGTCCATTGCCGTTCTCATGGGTTGGCACGAATGGCGCGCCATCGATTGGAAGGGCGCGGCGATCGCCCTCGGAGGGAGAACCCTTGGAATGTTTCCCGCGGTGTTGGCATTCGGCGCGCTTTCGGCAACTACCTTTTCTTGCATCTTTGCCGCCCTGATCTTGCTGGCCGTGTTGTTAAGCCTAGCGGGATGGACCATCAGGCCAACGCCCCGAAATACATTCCTGGTGGGCACGGTTTCAGGTTTTACCGGAACCTTTGCATCCATGGGTGGACCTCCCATGGCCCTGCTCTACCAAAATGAGCCGGGTAGCAGGCTCCGCGCGACGTTGGCCGTGTTTTTCGTGGTCGGCGGAATCTTATCACTCACGGCATTGTCGTTTGTGGGGCATTTTGGCAAATACCAACTCTTGTTGACAGCAATACTGCTTCCAGGTGTCTTTGTTGGGTTTCTTCTTTCCCACTTAACGGCACCCTTTCTGGATGCCAAAAACACCCGTCCTGCCGTGTTAATCGTGTCGTGCCTTGCGGCACTGGTCGTCCTGGGCCGGGCAATCTGGTGAGCGGAGAAAAAATTTTCCGGCACCCACGATATCCGCTCCGCATAAAATGCTGCTCGCAAAATTCCAACCAGACAGGGTTCGCACTAAGAAAAAAGTGAACCTTCAAACAGAGATCCAATGTTCGAATGCTGGAAACGGGCCGCTCGGGGTCATTCGGTCAGCATCTGCTGTCGCTCGATCCACGCTTGGACGTTCTCCTGGAGCACATCGAGTGGGACACAACCGCTGCCGAGTACTACATCGTGAAAGCTCCTGACATCAAACCGTTCGGCCAGCTGTCCTTCGGCCTCTGCACGGAGATCGCGTATCTTGAGTTCACCCATCTTGTATGCGAGTGCCTGACCCGGCCAGCCAATATATCGATCGACTTCCGAGCGGATGTTCAGCAGCGACATCGCCGAATTCTCGTGCAAGTACTCGATCGCTTGCGCGCGAGTCCAACCAAAGTAATGCAAGCCGGTATCGACAACCAATCGGCAAGCCCGCCACATTTCCATCGTCAGCCGGCCAAAATCGCTGTAGGGATCCTCATAGAACCCAACCTCTAAACCAAGCCGCTCGGCATAAAGTGCCCAACCCTCCCCAAAGGCGGTAATCCAATGCTGTTTGCGATAACCGTGGAGGTTCTCAATTTCCTGTTGCAAGGTGCTTTGCAAGTGATGACCCGGAACCGCTTCATGCAAGGCTAACGCCTCGGCCGTGTAAAGCGGGCGACTAGGTAAGTCGTACGTGTTCAGATAGTAAATTCCCGCCTTGGTGCCATCGCCGGTCGGAGGCATGTAGTACGCTGCGGTTGCTTGGGGAGCGATGTAGTCGGGAATTGGCTTTAGGCCGTAAGGAGTTCGTGGCAAGAGACCAAAAAGCTCCGGCAAACGACCATCCATCCGCTTGAGAATTAAGGCTACGTGCTGCAAGAACTCCTCTTCGGTCTGTGCATAAAACTGGGGATCGGTTCGGAGTTTCTCGGTAAATTCCGCAAAGTCGCCTGCAAAGCCAACTGCGCAAATGATTTCCTCCATCTCCTCACGAATGCGGGCAACTTCCCGCAGTCCGATTTGATGCACCTCTTCCGGTGAAATGTCGAGCGTCGTGAAATGCCGAGTCCGATAACGGTAGAATTCGCGTCCCTCGGGCAAACCCGAGGCCCCAATCGATCCCCGGCAATTGGGCACATACTCTTGCCCCATGAACTGCAACAACCTGCGAAAACCAGGCACAACGCTGGTGGCGATCGCTTCCCGTGCACCAGCACGCAGGCGGTCATGATCCGCCTCCGGAACGGTACTCGGCAACGCCTTAAGTGGCTCGTATAAAACACTGGCCGTCGGATCGTCGACGACTTGTGCCTCCAGAGGTCCGCGGAAACTGTCAAAAATGACCGCCGGCTGGGTCACATCGTTGCGCAGCCCTGACCGCATTAGCTCGATGTGACCCGCAACGTATGCGGTGAACCCTCCAAGACGCGCAATGTAGTTCTCGTAATCCTCCGTCGTTTTGAGAGGAACTCGCTTCGGCAAGTCCGGAAAACGCGTATGCAAGCCCGACCGGTTAGTAATCGGGGTTAGATGTGACTTGAAACGAAACTCCTGCTTCGCGTCAGTGAGCTTACGCGCAAAAATTGCATAATCAACCTGCTCGGAGGGTGACAGTTGCTCACGGTCAATCTCGCCAAGCCGGTCCAGAAAACCCTGACGAACCTGCTGCCGACGTGCCACATCCGCAAGAGATATTTGCGGCAAGAGGTCGTTGTAGCGGTGATCACCACTCTGCGTTGCCAGCAAGGGGTCTTCCCGAAGTTCAAACTCCCAAGCCTCGTCGAGTAACTGGGAAAACGCAGCCCGGGCCGACTCCTCGGCCTGAAGTTGGCCTATTGTCCAAAGAATGCTCACCAAAAACAGACACAACCCACCAATACGTATCATTTCATATTTCCTATAGTAGCTGACAAAAGGCCCTGGCAGTCCAGCGGCCAACACGCCAGAATTATACGTGGATTGCATCCGCCAGGTAATTTGGCTTGCACAAAATTCCGGGCCACAAAGATAAGCCCCCTATGTCAAACACGTTTATTCTCATTCCGGGTAGAACCAGCAACCAAGGATGCGGAATTAGCGAGGGAAAATCGGGCGACAAGTACCAAAGTGAAATCAATACCCTGCAAGTAGCGCCAGAAGATATGCAGCGGCTCGGCCTTTCTACCGGAGACCATGTGCGGCTGACGGGAGAACATGGACAGATTCAAATTTCCGTTAAACCTGCACGTAAAGACGAACTCCCGCCCGGCCTCTTGTTCATTGCTTACGGCGATATGTCCAGCCGTCTGATGGGCGGCGATACGCATGGATCCGGGATGCCAACCAGTAAAGGAATCGACGTGCACCTGGAAGTGCTCAAGTCACCATGAAACTCGGCACGCAGACCCACTGCGAAAGTAAATTTCCAAGCTGTGCTGATTTCCAAGCTATGCCGAGGCATTTTTCGCAAATCAGAGCGGCCGGGAAATCGGCCGGGAAATCGGCCAGGTGGTTGGGCATTGGCGGACCGACTACCTTGCCGCCAACACGGCTTACCAGTCCGGTTCCATAACTAGCCTGGCCGCTTTTCCCACCCGCCCCCAAACGCAAGTGAGGAAAAGACTTCGATTCTCACGCTCCCGCGTTCACCATTGCACGGTCGAACCGCCGTAACTCCTGTCACAGCAACTATTTTGTGCATCCAATGAGTTGTAGGGTCTCAACTCGGCACCACTGCCAAATCACCCAAAGGTAAAAGCTCCCTCTACGGATGGAGTGTCGTGGTTTTTCTGACTACAATGGGATGTGATCCTGCCGCAACCTTTCCCCCCGGCCCAAAATCACCGGAAACCCAACACAAATCCATATTGGCGAAGTAAAGGTTAACAATCATGAGACAAGCACTAGCCCTGCTGCTGCTGCTCGCAATCACTCCCAACTTGGCTATTGCTGAGGACAAAATCAATTTTGCGGAGCAAATCCAACCCATTCTCGTGGAACACTGTGCAAAATGCCACGGCGAAGAGAAAGCCAAAGGTGATCTTCGACTACACAATCCGGCGGCAATTCGCGAAGCCGGCGTCGACCACCTGCTGAATCCCGCGAAGCCCGACGAGGGCGAGTTGCTGGCCCGCATCATATTGCCAGCCGACGATGAAATGCTCATGCCCAAGGGAGGAGATCCCTTGGCTCAGGAGCAAATCGATTTAATTCGCAAGTGGATTGAACAGGGAGCTGAAATGCCCGACGACGGGGCACCCGTCGCTACAGAAGAAGACCCGCTCCCGGAAGTGCCTCCTGCGGCACCCGAGGCTGTCGAAAAACTCGTGGCGTCTGGTGCTCAAGTGTTGGCCCTCTACCAGGATAGCCCCCTGCTGCGAGTCACGTTCGCTTACTCCGATGAAAAAGCCGGCGACGAAGAAGCTGCACTCCTGACTGCAGTGGCAAAACAAGTGATTTGGCTCAATCTGGCTCAATCGGAAATTACAAATGCCGGCACCGCGCCACTCGCCACACTCGAAAACCTCACTCACTTGCATTTGGAATTAACCGCGCTAAACGACGAAGCACTCGCGCATCTGGCAGGACTGCAAAACCTCAAGTACCTCAATTTGTATGGCACGCAAGTCACCGATGCCGGATTGGAACATCTTAAGGGCCTGAAAAAACTTAAAAAACTTTATCTCTGGCAAACACCCGTCTCGTACGAAGCAGCCATAGCATTGCAAGATGCAAACGAAGGGTTGGAGGTGAATCTTGGATGGAACCACCCCGAAGTCGCCAAACGGCGCCTCAATAAAGAGCTCGAGCGAGTCACCGCTCGCAAGGAAGAAGCTACTAAACGCGAAGAACAGGCCAAGGGAGAAAAAGAAGCCGCAGTCGCCCGCGAGACCGAAATCCAAAAAGAACTCGAAGCTCTGAACCCAAAACCAGCTGAAGAAAAACCAGCTGAAGAATCTGAAGAAAAACCAGCCGAAGAAAAACCTGCCGAAGAAAAACCTGCCGAAGAAAAACCGGCCGAAGAAAAACCTGCCGAAGAAAAACCTGCTGAAGAAAAACCTGCTGAAGAAAAACCTGCTGAAGAAAAACCTGCTGAAGAAAAACCTGCTGAAGAAAAACCTGCTGAAGAAAAACCTGCTGAAGAAAAACCTGCTGAAGAAAAACCGGCTGAAGAAAAACCGGCTGAAGAAAAACCGGCTGAAGAAAAACCGGCTGAAGAAAAACCGGCTGAAGAAAAACCGGCTGAAGAAAAACCTGCTGAAGAAAAACCGGCTGAGTAAAACCAGCTGGCAGCCTGCCAGTTCTTCCAGGCATAGGGCACTGCCTGCAGTCAACCAGGAATTTGCGTGTGCCAACGCACTGGGCAGCTTTTTCTTCCTTCCCCAAGACCGCAGGGAATTCGTTTAGGCCAAACCGGTTGGTGCGGTTTATTGGTCGTCTGGGGAAGCCAGGCACCACGGCGTGCTGGCATACAGCCCTGCAAGGGCCGCTCGATACCAAACCGCTGAAGTAGCCTGACCCCAGTTCAATCGGCCCGTGTCGTGCAATCTGCCGCCAGTCGCCAAAGCTAGGCCTTCTGGAGGGATAGAATTCCAACTCCAACAGGGTCCCCCCCCTTGCCACACTAGAACTCCAGGTTGTCGAAATACGTAGAATCTTATAAATATAGCTGCACCGCGGAGCGACCATGGCCCGTTCATACCGTCACTCAATGAAGGTCCCCTTGGCTTCTTCCGGTGACGGCGAATCGACTGCCCGAATTTACCTCTCGCAGGATCAAATTTCGTCCCATGTTTCACGCTTATTTTGATTATCTGATTTGGATTTCCCCGGCCCTGCTGCTCGCCTTTTGGGCGCAAATGCGCGTGAAATCGGCATTTGCAGGAGCGGCACAGGTACCCGTTCGAATGACTGGCGCCCAGGCCGCACAAAAAATGCTCGGCGAGGCTGGCATCCACAACGTAGGAATTGAACAGGTAGGCGGTCGTTTGAGCGACCACTACGATCCACGTCGCAAGGTGTTGCGTTTGAGCAACCAGGTGTACGGTGGTCGTTCGGCAGCGGCGGTCGGCATTGCATGCCACGAGGCGGGCCACGCGATTCAAGATGCGCGGCACTATGTTCCCTTGGTCGTTCGCAATGCAGCGGTCCCGGCGGCGGGATTTGGCAGCAGTGCCAGCCTCATCCTGCTGATCATCGGCAGCATCATGCAATTGCCCGCTCTGATCATGTTGGGCATTGCATTATTTGCGTGTGTCGTCTTCTTCCAAATTGTGAACTTGCCGGTCGAGTTCGACGCGAGTGCCCGAGCCAAGACAGAGCTCGTGGCAATGGGCATTTGCGGTCAACAGGAAATGGTACACGTGAACAAAGTGTTGAATGCGGCAGCCCTGACTTACGTAGCGGCCACACTGCAGGCCGTGCTCACGCTGCTCTTCTACATCTCGCGGTTGTCAAACCGGTAGCCGGTAGATAAGTTTCGACCTGGAAATCTGGCAGGGCTTTCCCTGCAGAACGTCGATTCCCCCAGCGGGTGTCCCGTGGCATCGGGCATCCCCTGGCATCGGGCATCCCCTGGCATAAAGTTGTGTGGATTTCTGCGTACCAGGTCACTGGCAAGGGCCACGGCGCGACTCCATTTTTCGGGGTCCAACACGGGTGGCAAGCAAGGCGATGCGAGCGGGGCGGGGCAGCAAAAATGTCGTGAAAATCACCACCTGCTCGACGCCGATGGGATGACAACGTTAAAATGACGAACAATGTGAGCTTGTATCTGTTCCAGGCTTACCTCCAACTAGAAAATGTCTTGTCGTATTACCGGTTACCGGGCCTGTTCGGTTGAAACATTGAAATAGAAGCATGAAAGTTACCACGTGGGTTCAACCGGAGCAGCAAGGACCTGGTCCAACTTTCACCGGTGTCAGAGTTGCGCAGAGTGATCCCAGGCAAAGAATGAGCTACCTGTCATCCCCAGAAACCACCGGTTGCCGCAGGCTCTATCGCGTTGCGACAATTGGCGTATTGGGCCGTATCGCCAGGGCGCAGATCGGCATTGCCGTTCTGCTCATCACATCGTCTTACGGAAACGCGCAAGAATCGCCTGCGGTTCACAGCCCCATCTCTCCAGAGGAATCGCTCAAGCACTTCGTGGTGGCACCTGGTTTGGAGGTACAACTCGTGGCGCACGAACCACAGGTGATTGACCCCGTGGCGGTGCGATTCGACGAACATGGGAAAATGTGGGTCGTCGAAATGCGTGACTACCCCGAGGGACCTCAAGATGGAGAAATGCCGAAATCCCGAATCTCGATTTTAAACGACCGCGACGGCGACGGTTTCTTTGAAACGGCTTCTGTGTTCGCCGACAACTTGTTATTCGCGAACGGAATTCAACTTTGGAAAGGAGGTGTCTTCGTGACGATGGCGGGGCAAGTCGCCTACATGAAGGACACCAACGGCGACGGGCGTGCCGACGTGGTCGATACCTGGTACACCGGCTTCGCGGAAAAAAACACACAACTGCGGGCCAACCACCCAAACCTTGCGCTCGACAATCACATCTATATCGCCGGCGGTTTGACTGGCGGAATGATCGTCGATGCAGAACAAACAGACGTCGAGCCGGTATCGATCAACGGCATGGACTTTCGCTTCGATCCGGTCACGCGCAAATTTGAAGCCGTTTCTGGCGCTGGTCAGTTCGGGCTTTCATTCGATGACTACGGCAACCGTTTTGTCTGCAGCAATCGAAATCCAGCCATCCACGTCGTTTTGGAGAATCGTCACCTCGTTAAGAACCCACTCGTTACGGTACCAGCGGTCTCTTGCGACGTGGCCAAAGCAGGCGCTGAATCCCGTGTCTTTCCCATCACGCGATCCTGGACCACATCGAATCTGCACGCCGGGCAGATTACCGCAGCATGTGGCATCACCATCTACCGCGGTGGGGCGCTGCCGAAGGAGTTTCACGGCAACCTCTTTGTCTGCGAACCGACAGGGCACCTGATTCATCGAGAAATCATGGAGCCGCACGGCATCACGTTTAGGTCAAAACCCGCGCGTGACGGTGTCGATTTTCTCGCTTCGCGAGACGAGTGGTGTTGTCCGGTGAACCTGGAAATCGCCCCGGACGGCGCATTGGTTGTCGTGGATATTTACCGAGCCGTCATTGAACACCCGGAATGGATGCCTGACGAGTTGAAAAATCGCCCCGATCTTCACTTTGGCAACGATCGAGGACGCATTTATCGCATCGTTCGGAAGAGTGCTGACCACGGCTCGTCATCACCAGACCTTTGCTCATCGTCAAGTGCCGCACTGGTCGAAAATCTGGCACACAAGAATTCGTGGTGGCGGGAGACCTCCGCGCGGCTGCTGCTCGAGCGGGCAGATCAAAGTGTCGCTGAGCAGCTTCGGCAGGTTGTGACTGACCACGAATCCCCACTCGCCAGGATTCATGCGCTGTGGATTCTGAAAGGGCTGGACCTGATTACCGACGAATTGCTTATCCGCCTGCTGGAACACCAAGACCCAAAGGTCCTTGAGCAGGTGATCATCGTATCCGAGGGCCAATTAGAAAGACCAGGTCCCTTACGAGACAACATCGCACAGTTCTGTTCCCACGAAGATGCCCGTGTCCGCTACCGGGCCATGTTGGCACTGGCACCTTCTCCTGCTGTGCCCACCACTGTTACCGATGAGTGGGAGTTGCGTGCGCTCTTGATTGCCGCTGGAAATCGTGCCGGGAGCGTTTTGGCGCAAATCTTGGGCGACATGGATCAGGAAGGTTCGGAGCCGGCTGGGCAAGTGCTCGATCCCCAATCGGCGATTGTTGAGTTGGCGGGGATCGCCGCCGCGACGAAGGACAACGAGCAACACCAGTTGGCAGTCAACGCACTGCTTGCGAGCGGGGCGCCGGGGCAAGTTGGATTGACACAATTTCTTGCCGAGGCAGTGCGAAACGGGATATCGGTGGATGCCATCCGCGGCAAGCTCCAGGAGGCACAACAACTCAGCCTCGACCAGCGGTTCAACGAGGCATTAGCGACCGCAACGAACCTTAGCGAGCCAGATTCGGCGCGCTCCCGAGCAATCGAGTTGCTTGCCCTGCAAAGCGACACGGCACAGGCGATTATCCCACTTGCAATCGACGACCCGTCTCAGGCGGTCCGCCTGAAGGCTGTTGAAGAGCTCTCGAAACAGACTGAAGTTGAGCCGTGGCAAACCTTGCTGGCAGGTTTCTTCAACGAGTTTCCAATCATGCGACGCGCGATTCTGGATAACATCTTGTTGCGAAGCGATCGCACGAATTGGCTGCTCGACGAAATTGCCGCTGGAAAAATCAAGACATCCGAAATCGGACGCAACCACATCGACCAGCTGTTAAACCACCCCGATGTCGAGATCAAAGCACGCGCAGAACAACTCCTGGGCGACGCGATTCCTGCAGACCGCCAGAAGGTGCTGACGGACTATCAAGTCGTTTTGACCATGAAGGCCGATGCAGAGCATGGTCGCGAGGTCTTCAAAAAGAACTGCGCCACATGTCACCAGATTGATGAGGTCGGCATCAACGTGGCGGCAGACATTTCCGACTCTGGCTCAAAAACCTCGCAACAGTACCTCACCGACATTATTGACCCCAATCGGGCAATTGATGCGAATTATGTAAGCTACCTGTTGATTACCGAGAACGGCCAGTCGTTTAGTGGTATTCTGACGACAGAAACCGCTACTTCGATTACGCTGAAACAAGCCGAAGGCAAGATGCTAACGCTACGGCGAAACGAAATCGCCGAGTTGGCCTCCAACGGCACGTCGTTCATGCCTGAAGGAATGGAAAAGGAAATTCCACATCAAGACATGGCCGACTTGATTGCCTTCATCAAGAACTGGCGGTATCTCGATGGCCGCACACCTTTGGGTCGCGACCAGGTTGATCGCTAGTTCGAATCTTAACCTTTGAACTGTTTGCTGGCAGAACTGCTTTCAATTGCTGGCAGAACTGAGTCAAAAAAAGCGCGGTTCAAGCCGCCTCCTTCCCAGCTGTTCTCTCACCGACCAGGACCCAACACGCAATGCAGATGAGGTGCACCACGCTCATAATCCCCAGCCACAGATAGTAGGGTTCCAATCTCTCCTCGTAGTGGTCCACACCGGCAATCAACACCCACAACGGGAGAAGGATTGCCACCCCCAGGCTCAACAGTGCAACCACTCCGACAAACCGCAGCCAGGCCGGTTTGGCTAGTGTGACGTGAACGGGCGACGGGGGTTCGGTAGATGCCGAAGTTTGCGACTCCTGGATAACCGGTTTAAGCGTCTTCGCACCTGCGACGGCTGCGAAGACCAGGTAGAGCCCCGCAGACAGAAACCACACCGGTACCGCGATAAAGAACATATGCAGGAATTCGTAATACCACATAAAGAGGGCGGATAAAATGGCGATCACCCATGCTGCCAAAGCAGGCCAGCTGACGGACTTGCCGGTCGCGGTGAACCAATACTGCTGAAAACCAATCCGCGGGAACAACCAGTGTTCCACAAATACGATCGCGCCTACAGGCGAAAGCAGGATTCCGAACAGTGCGACAAACTCCAACAGCTTCGAAAAAACGAATGGAAAGCAGGCTACGATAGTCGTGGCAATACCCGTCAACAACGTAACCTTCCAACGTGACCAGCCGGGTGTGATCACCTGTAGAGCCAGTCCTGCGCGATACAGCGTCGGATTTGACGTTGCCCATCCGGCGATGATGACTGCCAGGATGCCGGAAAATCCGAGCGCCTGAAATGCGACTTCACCAGCATCCAATTCCGGCAACTTTTGCTCCAGAATTAACGCTGCCGCGGCTCCCATCACGCCTGCGCAAATCCACGCCAAAAAGTGTCCCAAATACATGCCGTAAGCCGAATACAGCCCATAGGACGCACGAGGTGCGTAACGCAACACGGCCATATCCGAGAGACCAACATGAAAGGCCAGGTTGCAAATCCAGGCAAAGGCTGCGATGTGCAACAGGCCCAAACCGCTT